>Ga0209199_1002306_pt1 | contig 20737 bp, 23 predicted proteins | sample COGITO_mtgs_1105_7_FD_184805 | JGI IMG/M metagenome (GOLD analysis project Ga0209199, IMG submission 184805) | Pelagic marine microbial communities from North Sea - COGITO_mtgs_110523 (SPAdes) (version 2) | ecosystem: Environmental > Aquatic > Marine > Epipelagic ...
GTACAGAAAATCGGATTAAAATGGAAAGAGATCGGTTTAACGGAAAAGTAAATCAATATAATAAACATATTAAAGTTTTTCCAAACAGTCTTTTAGCAGGTGTATTTGGTTTTGAAGGAATGGACTTATATTCTTCTTCACCTGGCTCAGAAAATGCAGTAGAAGTAAACTTTGATTTTAACAATAAAGAGTAATGTCTCAACAAGATTCTTTTTTATCATCTCAAGACGAGGAAGCAGTTGTAAATGCAATCAAAGAGGCAGAAACTAATACTTCAGGAGAAATTCGAGTTCATATAGAGGCTCACACAGATGAGGATCATTACGAACATGCACTCAAGGTTTTTGCTGAGTTAAAAATGCATAAAACTGAACTAAGAAATGGGGTTCTTTTTTACGTGGCTGTTAATGACCATAAGTTTGTGATTCTTGGTGATCAAGGAATCAATGATAAAGTAACAGATGATTTTTGGGATAATACTAAAGAAATGATGCAGGATTATTTTAGGAAAGGAAATTTCAAACAAGGTTTGGTAGATGGAATTTTAAAAGCTGGTCATGAATTAAAAACTCATTTCCCATATGAGGCCGATGACATCGATGAATTATCTAACGAAATCTCTAAAAGCTCATGAAAAACATCTTATTAGTTGTATTTTTTGGACTTTTCTTTTTAGGTAGTAGTCTGGCGCAATATAAAATTCCCGCCACTCCAAATAAACAAACTAGTGTTTATGATTATTCTAAACTACTTTCTTCTTCTGAAGCAAGAAGATTAGAACAAAAATTACTCAGATATTCAGATTCTACTTCTACCCAAATTGTTTTAATTATTATTAATTTGTTAAAGGGAGAGGATATTAATTATCTAGCAGCCAATTGGGCAGAAAAGTGGCAAATTGGTCAAAAAGGGAAAGACAATGGTGTTATTTTAATGATGTCTAAAGATGATCGAAAAGTTGCCATTCAAACGGGAAGAGGTATCGAAGCAAGCCTAACAGATTTAATGTCTAAACGAATTATACAATCTAGAATTATTCCTGAATTTAAACGAGGGAATTACTATAAAGGTTTGGATAAAGGGACCGATGGAATTTTTGAGGTTTTATCAGGTGAGTTTAAAGAAACTAGAAAACCAAAAAGAAAGAATAAAGGGTCAGGTTTTTCTGGTGTTATTTCTTTTATAGTCATGGTATTTTTATTTTTTATTTTTAGAAATAGAGGAGGAAGAAACGGAGGAAGAAAATCTAGTTCAGGAGCATTGTTAGATATACTCATCTTAAGTAGTATGGGTAGAAGTGGCGGATTTGGAAGCGGAGGTTCTTCAGGAGGTAGCTTTGGTAGTGGTGGATTTGGTGGTGGATTTGGAGGCGGAAGCTTCGGAGGTGGAGGTGCCTCTGGGAGTTGGTAAGTTAACCAAAAAACAATTTTTGATCTTGTGTAAAGTTAAGAGCTACACGATAACATTGAGCAACCTACCTTATGTCTTGCCCATTCTGGCCTTTTAGCAAACCAGTGTTCAAATTCAGGTTGTTCTTCGTAAGGTTTTTTCAGAATTTGATACAACTCTTCAATTAGTGATGAATCATTGGTCTCTACTTTATCAATGGCTAATTGAGCCATATAATTTCGAAGTACATATTTTGGGTTTACTTTGTTCATCTTTTTCTGACGCTCACTAAAAGGAATAGGCTCTTCCTTTAATCGTTTTGCATATTCAGAAAACCACTGTTGCCAATTGTTTAAAAGATTGTCATGTATTTCATCTATTTTATAAAAAGCATTTTCTACCAATTTAATTCCTTGTTCAGGAAATTCTTTTTTAAAATCACTCAACTTTCTGAAGAAAATTATCATGTCTGTTTCGGATGCCTGTAGATTTTTTTCTAAAGACTCAATTAATAATAAATCATTTTTTTTAGCTAAGGTTAATCCTAACTTTGAGCGCATCATATGTAATGATTCTGTCTTAAAATCTCGTTGATATCTTTCTAGAATTTCTTCCAAAGGGGCAGCTTCATCAATTAAAGGGTATAGTGCATTGGCTAATTGATATAGATTCCATAATCCAATAGTCGGCTGGTTTCCATAACGATACCTTTTGTGCTTCTTGTCAGTGGTATTTGGTGTCCATCCAAGATCAAAACCTTCAAGCCATCCATAAGGTCCATAATCAATAGTAAGACCTAGTATAGACATATTATCTGTATTCATCACTCCATGAACAAAACCTACTCGTTGCCAATGAACTATCATTTCTAAGGTCTTGTTAGTTACTTCTTGAAAGAATTTTAGGTACACTTCTTTGCATGGATTACCTAAATGAGAAAAATGATGAAGGATGGTGTAGTCTGTTAATATTTTTAAATTTTTAAGATCATTTCTAGCAGCAAATATTTCAAAATTACCAAAGCGTAAAAAAGACTTGGCAACTCTAGAAACAATAGCACCCTTTTCATAAGCTGAGTTTCCGTTGTACATTACATCTCTTAACACTTGGTCTCCAGTTAAACTTAGAGACAATGCTCTTGTAGTGGGAACTCCAAGATGATGCATGGCTTCACTGCATAAATACTCTCTAACGGAAGATCGTAACACAGCCAACCCATCTGCTGTTCTAGAATAGGGTGTTGGACCTGCTCCTTTGAGTTGTAAAGCCCAATTTTTAATTTCTCCTAAGTTTATAGCTCTTCCATCACCTAATTGACCGGCCCAATTTCCAAATTGATGGCCAGCGTAGCACATCGCAAATGGTTTTGAATTTTCTATAATGCTGTTGCCAGTAATTATCTCTAAAAATTGGTTTGATTGAATATCTTGATTAGAAAACCCAAGTTCTTTAGACATTTCACTAGACACATGAAGTAATCTAGGATTGGACGTTTTAATTGGTTTCACAAAAGAAAAGGCAGCCTCTGTTACTTGGCGTCTAGAATTTTCTTGAATAGGATCTCCAGGTAATTGATCAGTAAATTTATTTGTAATGTTTAGTTTCAGAATGTAATTTATTTAATCTATTAACTTATCTGCATGCATTGTTCTTAGTTTTTGCAATTTTGGATTGATTACAAATGAACAATAGCCAGAATTTTGATTATTTTTATAATAGGCTTGGTGTTCTTTTTCTGCCTCATAGAAGATTGATAAAGGACTAATTTCAGTCACTATTTTTTCATTATAAACAGGAGTTAATGCATTAATGACTGTCTGTGCAATTTCCTCTTGTTGTTCATTGTGATAATAAATAACAGAGCGGTATTGTGTCCCAACATCTGCTCCTTGCCGATTCAGTTGAGTTGGATCATGCGTAGTCATGAAGATGATTAAAATAGACTCATAAGAAATGATGTTTTCATCATAGGTAACTTGAATTACTTCTGCATGCCCGGTTAATCCAGAGCAAATTTCTCTGTACGTTGGTTTTCCTGGAGCATTCCCACCACTATACCCAGAAATAACTTTTTCAATCCCTTTTACTTCTAAAAAGACGGCTTCTGTACACCAAAAACATCCACCACCAAAAGTTGCTTGTTGTAGATTATTCATCTGTTTTCTTTAATCTTATAGAGGCAGAGTTTACACAATATCGTAATCCACTTGGCTCAGGGCCATCAGGGAATACATGCCCAAGGTGGCTGTCACACGTATTGCACAGAACTTCCACTCTTATCATTCCAAAAGAATCATCTTTTATATACTGGATGGCATTTTCTTCAATAGGCTGCGTAAAGCTTGGCCACCCAGAACTTGAATCAAACTTAATAGTAGAATCAAATAAGTTGGTATTACAACAAATACATTGGTAAATTCCTCCTTCAAAAATAGAACAAAGAGATCCAGTATGAGGTCTTTCGGTTCCGTGTAATCTGCTAATTTGAAATTGCTCTGGTGTTAATATTGTACGCCACTCTTCTTCAGTTTTTTCAACTCTTTTATGTGGTTTAGGGTTTCCATTCACCGAAAAGTGAATGACATCTCTCCATCTTATCATGCTTATCTATTTTATATAAAAATAATGAATTTGTCTTTAGTTTCAAATAACTTAACAGACGTTTTAATTTAGAAAACCTTTCAAACTAAAGAACGTTTTTTAAACCGTTAAAATTACTTTTGTCTAAAATAAATAGTGATGGGTACTCCAGAAAAATTATAGTGTTCTCTCAGTTGATTTTCAACATACCGCTTGTAAGGGTCTTTTACATATTGAGGTAGATTAGAGAAAAAAGCAAATTGAGGAGTTGGTGTAGGCAATTGCATACAATACTTAATTTTCACAAATTTACCTTTTGTAGCAGGAGGCGAGTTCTGTTGAACAATTTCCAACATCGTTTCGTTCAATTTACTGGTAGAAATTCTTCTTTTTCTATTTTCAAAAACCTCAACGGCTGTCTCTATTGCTTTTAGAAGACGTTGTTTTGTGAGCACTGATGTAAAAATAATTGGAACATCTGTAAAAGGAGCAATTTGTCTTCGAACTTGAGCTTCAAAATCACGCATGGTATTCGTTTCTTTTTCAACCAAATCCCACTTGTTAATTAGAATGATAACTCCTTTTCTATTTTTATCTGCCAACCAAAAAATATTCTGATCTTGACTTTCAAAACCACGTGTGGCATCTACCATTAAAATAACTACGTCTGAGTATTCAATAGTTCTAACAGCACGCATTACAGAATAAAATTCTAAATCTTCTTTTACCTTAGATTTTTTTCTAATTCCGGCAGTATCTACTAAATTAAAATCAAAACCAAAACGATTGTATTTTGTATCGATAGAGTCTCTTGTAGTTCCGGCTATATTGGTAACAATATTTCTGTCTTCTCCAATTAAGGCATTAATGAAGGATGATTTTCCTGCATTTGGTCTTCCAACAACTGCAAAACGAGGGAGTTCTTCTTTTTCTAAATCTACTTCTTCTGGTTCTGGCATTTTAGCTACAATAGCATCTAAAATGTCACCAGTTCCACTACCATTTATTGATGATATGGTGTGGTAATCACCTAGGCCTAAATTATAGAATTCTACAGCATCAGCAACTCTCATAGCATTGTCTACTTTATTAACAGCAATGAAAATAGGCTTTTTTACTTTTCTTAAAATTTTAGCTACCTCAGCATCCATGGGAGTAATGCCTTCCTCAACATCAACCACAAAAACAATGATATCTGATTCTTCAATAGCTAATTGAACTTGTTTTCTAATTTCTCCCTCAAAAATATCATCTGAACCAACAATGTAACCACCAGTATCTATGACAGAAAATTCTTTTCCGTTCCAGTCAGACTTTCCGTAATGTCTATCACGAGTAACTCCACTAACAGAATCAACAATAGCTTCTCTACGTTGTACTAAACGATTAAAAAGTGTTGATTTTCCAACATTAGGTCTTCCTACTATGGCAACAATACTACTCATGAAAGTAAAATTTTGTGCAAAGATACTATTTTACAGTAGACTAGCTAAGAGATATGAGTTTGTTTGCAATCATTTTTGGTTGTAGCCAAAACGCTTCAATTCTTTATCGTTTGAGCGCCAATTCTTATTCACTTTTACATACAATTCTATAAATATTTTTTTTCCGAAGAAAAACTCTAAATCTTTTCTAGCTTCTGCGCCCACTCTTTTTATAGCAGTACCTTTATGGCCAATAATAATTCCTTTTTGAGTTTCTCTTTCTACCATTATCAAAGATCGAATACGAATGATCTTATCTTCTTCAATAAAACTTTCTGTTTCAACTTCTACAGAATATGGGATCTCTTTTTTGTAGTGTGTTAGAATCTTTTCTCGTATCTTTTCATTCACAAAAAAACGTTCAGGCTTATCAGTTAACTGATCTTTGGGGTAAAATGCTGGCCCCTCGGGGAGCAATTCAATTATTTTATCAAAAACAGTTTCTACATTAAATTTTTCTAGTGCAGAAATTACATACGGAAAGGAATTAGGAACCTTATTTTTCCAATAGGCTATTTTTTCCTCTACTTCTTCTTGTGTAGATGTATCAATTTTATTAATTAATAGAATAACTGGAATTTTTGTGTTAATGATTCGTTTGAAAAAGGCCTCATTTTTTAATTCTTTTTCTCCAATTTCTACCATGTAAATTAGAATATCTGCATCATCAAAAGCAGATTTTACAAAATCCATCATGGATTCTTGTAGCTGATAAGCAGGATTTAAAATCCCGGGAGTATCGGAGAAAATGATTTGATGATCTTCATCATTAACAATTCCTAAAATACGATGTCTTGTGGTTTGCGCTTTTGATGTAATGATTGATAGTTTTTCTCCTACCAAAGCATTCATTAAAGTTGATTTTCCAACGTTTGGATTTCCAATAATATTTACAAAACCTGCTTTGTGTGTCATGAGGCAAAGATATATTGTTTTTTATGGATTTGTTTATTATTCCTATAAACTTGTAAGCCAACAAACTACCAATAATCTGATAAAATAATGAGGTTTTTTTGGTGGTTGGTCTTTTTTTGCAGTATCTTTGGAGTCTAAATCGCGGGATAGAGCAGTAGGCAGCTCGTCGGGCTCATAACACTCCTTACTACCCAATTTCATACAATTTTATTCATTCATTTTCAAACGAGTGGTAAAATGGAGAAGTGATTATTACCTAAACACCCATTCTTTTGGATGTTTGTATTGCACCCTGTATAGGGTAGAAAAATCTTCTTTACAGTACATACTTCTTTTGGTCATTACTTAAATTCTTTACTGGGGTAACCAAGACCAAAAGCAAGAGTATCTTTCTCAGAAAACTCATACTATAGTTGTGCATTTAGTTTGTAGGTTTTCTAATCAGTACAAGTAACTTCTCTAAGTTTTTTAAAATACTTTCATGTTATAATTAAAGAAAACAAACTCATCTTTAATTCTAAATGTATGTTTTTTTTCATCAAATTTTTCATTGATGTAGGTTTCTACAATTTTTAGAACTTCATTTTTTGGGTTTTTAAAATCTTTTGTGCAAAAAATTAAAGATTCTCCTTTAATTCCATCCCAACTCCAAATTTCATGTCTACAATCGAAACTATTAATCTTTATATAGTCTATTAGGTGTATTTTTGTGTCTGCCTCTATTTTTACTCTATCAAATTTTTTCATAAATTGCTCTAGTTATGACAAATATAAAATTTTCAGATTATTCAATCAATCATTTAGAAACCTTCCTAGAAAAAAAACTATTTTTAAAACTTAGTAAAATAGGTATAAAAACCATCGGTGATTTTGAAAATCTTACTTTAGAAGAGTTCTCAAGTCACAAAGGTGTTGGTGTTAATGCAATAAATTTATTTGTAGATTTTAAGAAATATTTCAGTATCAATAAAAGTTCTATTTTAAAAGAAATTAAAAAAAATACTGAGTTTAGAATATTGCCTAGTGATGAATATAAAGATATTGAAGAGAAATTAAATTTTCTTCAAGAATTATCAATAACTGTATTAAAATTTTGTGATTTAGTTATAAACAAAAAATATGCGAAAATTTTTTCAGAATATTATGGTTTAGAAGCAAATAAATACTCAAACGAAGATATTGCATTACTTAATAATTTATCTAATGAAAGAGTTAGACAAATTAGAATTAAAACGTTAATGCAATTTACTCAATTTGTTCATTTAGGAATAGATTCTAAAAATAGATTAAAATTAAATGAGGATATTATCAACAAATTAAATAAAATTAAATTAAAGTTTGATAATATTGAGTGTTTTGTTTTTGACGAATTCAAAAATTATATATCAAAAGAGTTTCAAATTTCTACCATAGATGGTTTCAACAATGAATTAAAATTTTTAATTGATCTTTTAAACTATTCTTTTTTTGGAAAACTAGAGTCTCAATCTACTGAGGCAGTGCTTATTTCCACCAATTTAAAAACAAAAAAAAAATATAATAGCATAACAGAACACACTGTAACAGTTTTAAAGAAGACATGTATAAAATTATCAGAAAATGATCTTTTAATTAAACTCAAGAAAAAAATTGGGAAATTTGAAAATCAAAAGATATTAAGATTTATAAAATCTCTTCCTGAAATTAATTTTATTGTAGTAGATGATCATAATTTTTATGAAATTAAATTTCATCTTCTTTCTCGTGCTTCCGATAAAGCTTTTAGAGTATTATATAATAACAATAATAAGGAAATGTATATTGATGATATAGTTTCAAAAATAAATTTACTTCAAATTGAACATAAATTTAAAGCTTACGACAGACATAGCTTAGCTTTACATTCTGATAAAAGGTTTAAACCTTTTGGAAAAACAGGTAAATGGATTTTATCAGAATCAAATAAATCTTCAGAAATTATTGAAGTTTTAATTAAAAAGGCTCTCACTAAATTAAACAAGCCTTCTACAATTAATGAAATAATACTAAAAGTTGAAGAGGAAAGAAAAAATGTAAACATAAAATCTATTCAAATTTTATTATCAAAAATTTGTTTTAAAACAGAGTTGAAACTCTACATTTTAAAAGAATGGAAAAACAAATATAAAGACCTAAAACTAGTAGAAAAAAGAAAAAAGCATAGTAGAAAAATCCCACCCATTCATAGAATCAATCAGATAAAACATGTTTCAACTTATTTAGAGAACAAGTATGAAAATAAAGATTATGCTTCCAACATAATTAAAACATTAATCTCCAAGGATAATAAATATACCACACAAAGTTTTTATAAAATCTTTGAAAATGAAAATTATTTTGAAAAAATAAAAGAAGGCAACTCTCTAATTGTTAGATTAAAAAAATCAGTTAAAGAACCCGTAGAGGATAATGTTTTAGAGTTAATTTCATCTGGAGAAAGTAGTACATGTGAATTTAAAGAGACTATGAGAGTATGTTTAAGTCAAAAAGCACCTCCTCAAGTTATTGAACGTGGAGTTTTAAAAACCATAGCAGCATTTTTAAATTCTAAAGGTGGAGATTTATTTATTGGAGTTAATGACAGTGAAGAAATTGTTGGTCTTGAAAAAGATTATCTAAGTTTTAATAAGCCCCAAGATCAAAATAAAGACGGGTTTTTAAAACATTTAGATAATATTATTGGAAAAACATTTTCAAATTCTATTCATTCTTCATTAAGAATAGGAATAGAGACTATTAACAACTTAGATTTTTGCAGAATAAATGTCAAAAAAGTCAAAACCCCAATTTTCGCAATTATTGATAAAAAAGAAATATTCTATATTAGAAGGAGTGGTAGCACTGTTGAATTGTCTAAAAGTGAGATGATGAAATATTTGAAAAACAGAAACTAATCTGTTACTTATTTATTTTTTTTTCGATTGAATTAAGTCTTGAAATAATTTCATCTAATTTATTGTTCTCATCTTCCTCTTCTTTTTCGTTATTTATAACTCCTTCTACAAAAACAGAGTTTATTATTGATAATCCAAAAATACCACCAATAAACAACACAAAAATAAAATATATTCTTACAGCCCATATTTTTAAAGGGCTTGTAATATTTTCAGTTACCATATCTGGTATCTCATACCATCCTTCAATGGTGAAAATTTTAAATATAGAGTAAAAAGATTTCAAAGGATCACCAAAATGTTCAGGAGTAACATTTTGAAATAGATTGTGAGATAAAAGAGCAAAAATAAAATTAATAATTACAAAAATAAAGATAATTAAATACGAGGATTTTAAAGCTCTTTGAACCCCTCTAAACAAGTGTTTGCTATTTTCAAAAATTGCAACTACTCTAAATAATCTAATAATTCTTACTAACCTAATTGTTCTTAAAGTAAATAAAAAAGATAAATCTGTAACGCTAACATTTGAAATTAAGGTAAAAACTTCAGGTAATGAGATTAAAACAAGTAGAAAGTCTAACCTATTTAACCCACCCTTAATGTAATTCTTAAAACCATTTTCCCGAACCTTAAAAAACAATTCAACTACATAAATAAATAAAAATATAAAATTAAGGTTGTTGAATAAAGAACTATAAATTTCCATTTGAGAAAAACCCTCAATAAAAATTAAAATGGAATTTAAAAGGATTACAAAAATTATAATCTTTTCATTTAAAAAAAATCTCTTCATCATACTTTTCATTCGTTAAATCTGAAATATTTAAGAAAATTAATAAAAAAAAGTTAAATTTTAGTACTAACCTGCCTCAAATATTTTATTTGATTTTTTTTTACTATTTTTAAAAAATTATAAACTAACAAAAATAAACTTATTATGAGTGAGAAAAAATTTACGCACGCCCACGCATTAGTTGGTATGTTTATCGAAATGACAGCTGCTGACGGCCAAATGGACAAAGTAGAACTACAACTTGTTGGAGGTCTTATTAATGCAATTTTAGAACCTGCTGGATTTGATAAAGATGCACAAAATAAACTAATAGAAGAGTCATTTGCTTGGTGGGGTTCTTTTGATACATTTGAGGACAGAGCAAATGCTGTTTTTACTGCTGCTGCAGGACTTACTGCGTTAGACAAATCTACCAGAATAGTAGCTGCTAGAGGTCTAATGATGATTGGTAATGCTGATGGAGAAGTAGATGAAATGGAAAAAAGTTTTTTACATGGTTGTTTAGAATGTATGGACATAACTTTTGATGATTTAAAAAAATAATTTCTTTTAATTTTCAATTTAAAAAAGGGCAATAAGCCCTTTTTTTATTAGCCTAATTTATGGGTATAATTATTCCTTTATTATTAATTGTAATTTCTAGTCTAGTTATTTGGAGAACTTCCAATGGTTTTGAGGATGCATCTTCTTTTCTAGGAAGAAATTTAACAGATGGTGTTAAAGGCGCCACTATTAATGCAATTTCTAGCTCTATACCAGAATTGCTAACTAGTATTTTTTTCTTATTATTTTTAAAAGATTCAGAGGGGTTTTCTGGTGGTCTTGGAACAGTTGCAGGAAGCGCTGTGTTTAATGCTATGGTAATTCCAGCATTATCAATTATTGCAGTAGTTTATTATGGTGTGTCAAAAACAATCCAACTTTCAAAAAAAGTTATTTACAGAGATTCTATAGCCTTAATCATTCTTCAAATTGCATTAATAGTCATAATTTATTTTCAGTTATTAAATGTTATTGGTGGTGCTATTTTAGTTAGTTTGTATTTAATTTATGTAATCTACATGATTTCGTCAATGAAAGCTAAAGGTGTTACCAATACAGATTATTACAATGTTACAACGTCTATAAGTACCAAAAATCGTTTGGTAAGTTTTTTACAATTAGATTTTTCAACAGCCTTGATTGGAAATAAAAAAATTAATAATTTCAGAGCAATTATACTCTTGCTAGTTTCTTTATTATTTATGGGTAGTTCTTGTTTAGTCCTAGTTTGGGCTTGTGAACTAATTGGAGAAAAACAGTATTCTATTTTTGGCCTTGAAAATTTAAGTGGTTTAGATTTACCAATTTCTATTGTTGCAGTAATTATTGCGGCTGCTGCAACTAGTGTTCCGGATACTATACTTTCTGTGAAAGATGCAATGAAAGGAAATTATAATGATGCCATTTCAAATGCAATTGGAAGTAATGTTTTTGATATTGGATTTGCTTTAGGTTTTCCTATTCTTATGTTTTCTGTTTTTTACAATCCTATTTTTTTGACACAAAGCATACAAAATTTTAGTCTTAAAATAATGTTTGTTTTATTAGCACTTACAGTTCTTACATTTATAATCCTAATTTCAAATAAGAAAATTGGATTAAGTAGAGGGATTCTTTTATTAATTTTATACATCTTTTTTATTGTTTATGTATTATTAAGTTAAAAAAATGAAAATAACAGATACACATAACAAACCTTCTGAAGGCTGTAACCTCGAAGTTTCTTTTTCAGGTTTTGGATCTGAATTTAACCAAGGGTTTATTTCAAAAAATGATTATAATGAATGGATTAATAATAAGGAAAAATTAGCTCAAACTTATTCAGTGATTCAAATTAGCTTGTGGAACCAATTTTGTATTGATTATCTTGAAAAGGATGGATATTGGGATATAAGCGATGTTTCTGCTTTTACTGCTTTACACTTTGATCTAGCATTTATAGAAATTTATATTGAGGATAAACTGTTTTTTTCAGGAAAAATTTCAGATTTAATGAACAAACATTTTGATGAAGATGAGATTACAAAATCTAAAAATGTTAGCAAGGATTATGGAAAGTCTTTTTTGCCTGAAGATTGGGATAATTTTTTTACACCTGAATCCTTCAACAAAAGAAATAATAAATTAGTTACCACTTTAACAGCAGAAAATTTTGAAGTTAGTGGGTTGCTAGAGTTTAAATCATCTTTTGATATTAATAAATTTGGACTCATTACAGTATCAACGGATGAAATGGGTTATGGCAATGATCATGGGGATTATATTATAGGTTTCACTTATGATAACTCTGACGTATATTTAGAATTTCCAGGTGGTGTGGGCCCCCAAAATTCACCGGTTTTTCACTAATCAAATTTGATAATATATTTTATCTTGAATATATCTTCATTTTTAATCTAAAAAGGATTTTCAACCCCAAAGTATTCTGCTAAAGAATTAATAGATCCTTTTTCATTGGAAATCACATTACCATCAGATTGAGCAATTTCAACCAGCCAATTTATAATTGATTGAGCAAAAGTTGGATTAAACCAATCTTGATTTTTCATCCATCCAATGACTTTATTAAACTGTTTTCCAACCTCTTGATTTACCTCGTCTTCAGGGGTGTTTTTTATAATTGAAAAATACCAATCATGGGCTTTCTTTAATTTTTCATCTGGTTCATCTGGTAAATAGGGCATACCATCCCCAACCCAATGAGAAAAAGTTATTTCATTGATTTCTCTAATTTTATTCATTTCCTCAGGAGACAAAGTTGCATCAGTCACTTCTGCATTAGCAATTAAAATAAAATTTAAGCAGTCTACCCAATCGTATCCAGCTTTTCCTGATTTCCAATCTATATATTGTTGATTATAACCCATAATTTTTTTTAAAATGTACAAATTTTATTATGAGCATACAAATTAGGGGTAAAATGGGGATTTTAGATTGCAAAAGTGAGGAAATTCAGTTGTTACCTCTCCTGTTTCTTCATTTACAATATCCTCTTCAAAATCACTTATTTCTTTTATTTTTTTTCCACAATCTTTGCAGAAATCTTTCTCGAAAGGATAGGTAAAATTAGAATTAATCTCTAAAAGAGAATTGTCTTCTTGTAATGGTAGGTATCCACATTTACAATTATTATCTCTACTAAAAACTTTCATACCGCAGTTTTCGCAAAAGCTTAAAGTTTCATCAAGTCTAAAAAACTTACCACCTCTAACATTTTTACTGCAAGTTTCACATTTTTTTGTATAGTTTCCCCCATTCCATTTAACAAGAGACCCGCACCAGACACAATATTTCACTAATTTCTTAATGTAATTAATTTCCTCTATTTCGTTAATTTTTTTTGAATCTGAATTCGTAAAGGAGTCTAAAGTTGGTCTTTCACAACATGTACTCGAAAAAGAATATTTTTTTCCACACAATGAACAAAAAACATTATCATTTTTTTTCATAGTCTTATGGAATAAAAATTATGGATTTTCATTAATTCCTTTAGTACTGTCATCTTCTGACTTGGCCCAGACTAAAAGTTCATCCCAAGAGTTAAAATACTCACTATTTCTGGGTAATATAAACATACTAGTATCTTTGTTTTCAGCAACAGTATCTTTCCAAACATTGTCCCATATAGCTTTGATAATGTGTAAAGTAGACTTGTTACCTGGACCGTGTGTGTCAACAAAATTAACAACTATTTCATTTCCAGAATTAGGGTGTGTTCCTTTAATTTTAAGAGAAGTAATATTTTCGTTATCTAATTCTAAGTCTTCTTCATTGTAATATCCTTCTTCAATCCAATTGTCTAGTAAACCGTTCCAACCCTTTTCTACGCTAATACTTTCCCATAAATCTACATGTAACACACAGGTTAATTCATCACTGTTTTTATAATTAGTAAATATGCCGTTTTGCTCAAAAAATAAAAAAGAGCCAATATCAAATCCATAACATACAAAGGGCATAAACCAAAATGGAGCTTTAAAACCACGATTATCAATTCCAGCTTCTAAACTTTCATTTATCCATGTTAAATAGATACAACTTTTAGAAGAAGTAATCTTATTAACAATTAAATTTATTTCATCTTCGGAAAACCTCCTAAATAAATCTTTTTCAACATTAGCAGAATTACTCAAATTGGGAAAAGGAATTACTTTAAGAGGATTAGAACCCTCACCCTGAATAATCTTGTTTTCTTTAACTAGACAGTTCCAATGATTTAGTTTTGTTTGAAAATATAAATTATCAGGGTATTTATCAATTTGAGAAACTTCTTTTAATTTAGAGCTATCAGATTTTTTTTGAAATTTTGGAAATTTTTTTCTCATACCAGAATTTTCAGGAAAAGCTCCGTCAAATAATTTTTCTTGAACACCCCATATTCCTTTTAAAGCCTCTATGAATTGAAATTCACTATCGTGACAAAATCCGTCTGCATACGAGAGCAACTTTAAATCTTTTAAAATAAATACCAATTGAGTATTAATTTTATCTTTTTTCTCTATATCTGAAGTTGTATTGTCTTTGTTATATTTATTTATAAAAAAAGCTTTTATATCATGAACACATTGATATAGTTTTTCAATAGAAGAATTTTTTTCCAGTTCAGAAGTTACTTTCTCAAAAGTCTTATTATACAGTTCATCATCAGAATCATTAACCCATTCTCCCCAATATTTCCTCATTTTCTCTTTTTCTCCCTCGTCAAGTTCGTCATCAATTTTAAAACAGAAAAAAACAAAAAGAAATAAAAGCTTTTCGTTAAACCTCCAGTTTATAGGAAATTCAATTAACTCACTCTTAGTTTTTAAAAAATCTTTATTCACGTTTCTGTCACGTGAGATTAATCCTAATCCACCAGGAACATCAATTGAATTCCAAATATATTTTCTTAAAAATATCCATGTATCTTTATTAGGATACTTAAAAAGTAATCTAATTTTCCACCAATGTTCTAATAGAGGGTGCTCATTATCATTATCAATTAAGTAATTATAATCTACAAATCTATTTTTATGATAAGAATCAGTTACGTATTTAGAGGCTTTTTGTGCCTCTTCATTAGAAAGTTTATTAAAGAAATTATCACGATTACTGTCTATAATAGATCTAAGAGTCCAGAGTGTTATAGACCAATTTGCATGAGGCAATATCCATCCATCTAAAATATTTTGATAGTGGATATAACTATTATCTAATCTAGAAAACAAACACAATGCAAGTGCTACAGTATCTCTCCTAAACCTTCCATTTGAATAAGAAAATTCTTGATCACTCATTAGAAGATCATTCCAGTGTAATGCCACAATAGAATAATGACACGCTATATCACGAAGTTCCTTATTAGTTAGGTTTAAATCTTGTTTGTAAATAAAATCAACAAAAACCCTAGTTACCTGCCATAATTTCTCTCGTTCTTCAGAAGAAGGTTCTCTACTGATAGTTTCAGTTGTTATTTTTGTACGAGAATCTATTAGTTCAAATTCCATCACAGCTTTATTTATAGCGTGATCTGCATCAGAATAAGATGAAGAAGAATTAAATTGAGAATCAATCATTTGTTATGGTTTTGAATAGTATTTAACATAAATTTTTCTTTCATGGTAGGATTGTTGTAGGTCAATTTCTTGATTGTTAAATCTTCAGCTTTATCATTTGCTAAGCGTAAGTTTCTTTCAGATGAAGTTAGCGCTTCTTTAATTTTGTTTAAATGCATAATGCTTTTATCTATCTCTTTAATAGCCTCGCCAAATTGTCTTTTAGCTAAATCATAGTTTCTAGCAAAACCAGTTTTAAAATTCTCCATATTTTCTTCAAAATGGGTAATGTCTATGTTTTGGTTTCGCATCCTAGTTAGTTCTGTTCTATACTTTAAAGATTTCATTCCTGCATTACGCAACAGTGTAATAATGGGTATAAAAAATTGCGGTCTAATTACATACATTTTTGGGTATTTGTGAGAAACATCTACAATACCTGTGTTATAAAATTCATTATCTGCTTCTAATAAAGAAACCAATACGGCATATTCACACCCTTTAGCTCTTCTATCCTTGTCTAGTTTGGCAAAGAAATCTTCATTTTTCTTTTTGGTAGCAGTTTCATCTCCCTCATTTTTCATTTCAAACATGATAGAAATAATTTCATGATCATTTTCATCTTTTTCTCTAAACACATAATCTCCTTTAGTACCTCCTGAGGCATCATTGTCTTTTTCAAATTCAGCGTTTTGAAAACCGGTGGCTCTTATTTTATTAAACTCTGTTTCACAGTGAAGTTCAAGTGTTTCACCTACCATTTTAGTAGATAATTTTTGCTTAAAATCTTTTAGGCGTTCAATTTCATCATCTTTTAATTTAATATCTTTTGCCACATGATCAATTTCTCTTCTAAACTCTTCTTTCAAAGATTTTTCTTTGAGCTCCATCTCTGTATCTTTTGCTCTTAAATTATTTAAAAGCTGATCTCTTTCTTTCTCAATTGTTTTAATAGCATCAGAGAGCGCTAGTTTTTTATCTATTTCTCCTTGATTAATTTTTGATTCTAAAGTTAGAATTCTTGCGTCTTTTTTTGAGACCTCTTCTATTAAATCAGATTTACTTTTTGCTTTTAAAACATCTAACTCGCGTTGTTTTTTCCCTAATTCTCTCTGAAATTTATTGTTAAGCTCTAGCTCTATTGTTTTTAAGGCAGCTTCTTTATCTCTTTTCTCGGCAGCTATTCTAGTGTTCAATTCATCCTTAAATTGCTGGTCACGTACTTGATTTACAATGTTGTTGTACACAGCATCATCTACTTTAAAAATTTCTTTACAACTTGGGCACTTTACGGTGTTGTCTTTCATAACATTTATTTTAATAATTTACCTCTATAAGAATGAAGCATCATAGCTTAGTAAATATAAAAAAAATAATGCAAATTTATTTTGGAATTATTGATAATCATTATCAATAATGGAACTAATTAAATTTTTTTATTTAAACTTAAATTTTATTTATATTGGTAAAATAAATAATAAGGCACTAAATCTATATGAGATTGGTAAACAAGAATTGCTTCATAAACTTAAATTATAATGGAAATAAAAATACAAGAATTACATAATAGATTGACAATTTTACTAATTAATTCAGAGTCGTATAGCCATTTATATGATTGGTTAAATTTAGATGAAGAAGAACTTTTGAATGATATTAAATCATATGTTCATCTTTATGAAGGCGAAATAACCAAAAACGAACTTCAAGAAGAAATAGAGAGTGGTTTATCATCACTAATGGAATTTTATGAAAATGACTGGACAGTTTACATTTATGATCAAGGAAATGAAAAAGAAGTGAGGCTATCTGAAGTAATGTCTGAAAAAAAAGTTAGTCGGTTTAGGTGTGATTGGAAGCTAATTGATTTAAAGGCAGAATGGGATGTAGAGGTTCTTAAACTATCTGACGAAGAAGATGATTTTACACTCGGGGATTATTATACAGATTACCAATAAAAAATAACTTAAGTGAGAATAAAAATGGTAAAGATGAAGAATTTACAGGCACATTAAGAGATTGTTCACGTAAATACAATATGGGTTCTTTTAAAAACAATGAAAACTTGAAGATCTTAGTGAAAATTGGAAGGGATATGAAAAATATATTTAATGATTCTATATTTGAGAAAAGTTATGATGATATTTTTGGTAATTATTAAATCATATGCAATTGTTCCATATTCTGGAGATTCCTCTTCAGACCACTCCTCACTGAAAATAGCTTTAAACACATCATCTATACTTATTTCTAAATGCTCTTCGTTTATCATAATTCGTAATTTAATAGTTTGATTATTATTTTATTTAAAATTAATTATTTCATATAATTTCCCTCAAATGTTCATATATCATGACCATAGCCAAAGTATCTAGCTCACAATATCTCAATAAAGAGTTTGTAATGGCTTTTCTCTCCTCTATTGACATATCTGTATATTGAAGCTTGCCAAATGCTGTTAATGCTGCACCACCGTCTGCTAATTCCTCCATCTCTGAGATCAACTCAAAATCAGGGGTATGCTCATTGAATATTTTAGGCAATGAGAGATATGGATCTTGAATTTTATTGTCTATTTCCTCAAGCCAAATTTTAGATTTTTGAAAGTTCTTTGACCCTAAATTAATTTGTCCAATAGGCTTACTGTATTTTTCTCTTATAAACGTTGAAGTCTCAAATACAGCAGGTAAAACTTTTTTTATTGAATTAGAACCATTCGTAAGAGGGTTGTAATAAAAATGTTTGATAACTTTACATAGATCTATCATATCCCTTTCCCCTTTCCAAGTCTCTTGTGTTATGTTTTTTTTAGAATGACTAATAGATTTTAGGAAAACTATTAATTCATCTTTATCTGCCTCGTTACTCTGAATTAACTGCTCTATAATTGCGTTTACAATAGTATTTTCATGAGAAGCAAACTTAAAAACGCTACCATTATTTTTGGATAATGCTTCCATAAGAGCTCTTGCAAACAGAAAATTTGGATATACCCCAGGTTCTGTACTTATAAATTCGCTAGCATGCTCAATTGTTCCGTCTTTGTGATAGATATGATGTGAAAATTGAAAAGCAACTTGCTCATATGGCTTTTGACCTGCAAAAAAAGGAAGTGGAACTGTAGATGTTTCAAAATCGATAAAATTCAGAGGGTATTTCCAAGAAGCCATTTCTTCCTTTAATTCTTCTTTTAAAACATAGGGAGAAGTTTCCCCTCTAATAGACTTTTCTATTTGAATCCATTGTCTTTCTGTTCTAGAAATTTTTCCCGATTCTAGTTTAACCCCACCAATATGATCTTTACTAACTTTCTCTAATAAAATATCATTAGGATCTTTTATTTTTTGCCAACTTCTAAAATCCCAAATATCGAATAAATTAGGCTTCTTAAAGAAATCATTACCTAAATTAAGTTGTTTGCTCCAACAATATTCAAAACCAGATTTTAAGTTTGAAGATAAATTGTTCGTTTGCACTCTAAATTCACACTTTTTACATTTACCTGCTTCAATAGGGTAATTAAAGTATTGATCTGTAGAGTAGAAATTAGATAATGCATCTATACTTTCTTCAAAATTTAGTGCATCTATAAGCCTATCTTGTCCTTTTTCAATCCTTGACACTAAATTTGTCATATTAACCTTGGATAAAACAGATTCTTTATCTGGATTGGTTAATTTATCAATATGTTTTATAATCCCTGTTCTCTCACTTGTATTTTTAGTAATTCTAAACTTTTGATTTAATCCATCTATAGTTGTTGTTTTGCTTTTATCTGCAAGCATTAAATAAGGGGTCACATCATAGGTTGGATTAGACTTCTTTACGACATGTTTTTGAAAAGCTAAATCAAAAAGGTATGGTTTCCATGAAGACTTTATATTTCTATTTTTTCCAGAAAACTCAAAGTCATTGTCAGGATTATATGATTTTGCTTTTACTTCAATAAGTTCTATTTGATTTCCTTTTTTTACTAAAATATCTGTTCTAATAAAAAGACCTTCGTAAATAAAAGCCGCCTCAAAAATTACAATATTATCTCTTTTTAACAGTCTTGTTGTATTGGCTGCCAATACATCATAGTCATAGGCATCCAATTCTTCCACTAAGATACCTTCAGGGTAATGCATTCTCGCTAACTCCTCTACTTGAAAGCCTCCAGAAGCTAAAGCCATAAGAAAAGAGTCCTCACTTTTTAAGTTTAAAAACTCATTTTCTTTTTTTGTGAAATAAAGTTTGTTGGGGCATTCTAAACCTAATTTATAGCGAGATTTTGTAAGATAGCGTTTAGACATATGTAATTATTTAAATTTTAATGATATTATAAGTTAGGTAAATAAATAAATAAGAGAAACTGGCGTCTCTTCTAATTCTTCTTTTAATTCAATAGCCTCATATTACTCATCCTTCTTGCAATCACACATGTAATTTTCATATCCACAATTTTCACAGATAGCATCTTCCCAATCCGGATTAAATCCCTCACTTTCCCAATTAATTTCACCTGTATCTTCTTTCTTCGCTAAAATCAATTCCCCAGATGCTGATTCATCGTTACACATTAATTCAATATCAAATTCCAAATGATTACCAAATACATTAATTAATACAGGAAGCTTATCTTCCTCTAAAGCTCCTTCACCAAGTGAAATAGGAGCATCTGAAGAATCAGCAATTTGCATACAAAATTTACTGTAAACTTCGTCATATTCTCTACTTTTTACAGAGACCGCAGATTTACTAATCAAATATATCTTATTGTCATTAATTTCAAATGGAATACTATGAAAATTCAAAAGTTCAACTTTATCCTCACTGTAAGTAACACTATTATAACTGGTAATTAATAAAAATACTTTTGCCATCTTTTATTTATTATTAAATTTTAATTTTCTAAATCACACATTCTAAAAATTCTTAAGAGTCCATTTTCAAATAATTTAATTTTTCCTCTGGCATCTTTAAGCCTCTAACATAATTAAAATCTTTTAAATACTCTAACACAATTTCATACTATAATAATTTTTTTAAAACATCCTCCCAATTTTTGTACTCATTCCAAGATTGATTTTCATAATCCCAACC
>Ga0209199_1002321_pt1 | contig 20656 bp, 25 predicted proteins | sample COGITO_mtgs_1105_7_FD_184805 | JGI IMG/M metagenome (GOLD analysis project Ga0209199, IMG submission 184805) | Pelagic marine microbial communities from North Sea - COGITO_mtgs_110523 (SPAdes) (version 2) | ecosystem: Environmental > Aquatic > Marine > Epipelagic ...
TTGATTTGCCACGAGCCGTTGGCGGCGGCGCTTAATCTTCCGGCATTCATCGTAATGCCGCAAATGGCCGCTCTGGCCAAAGAATTGTCAAAACCCTGATTAAAAGGATTTATGATGCTAAAACTCGCTGAAATTGAAAACAAAAAACTAGCAGAAATAAAGCTTATTCAACTTGCTCAAGACGCGATGCTGCCAGAGTTTGAGGCTGCCGCCGACCATATTAGAAATGAGCTCGAGCCATTTCACAAATATAACCGCGTGCCGTTTGTCGACGTCAGCATAAAGAATGACGTCATCTGCTTGCGCGCCACGGTACAAAAAACCTCTGCTAAGGCGGTTTCATTCAATTGGCTGAATGAAAGCTACCGCGTAGCGTCATCTGGCGGTTTGTTTTACAATGATGGTTATAACGAGCAGCCTATAGCTTGCGATGCAGATCGAATAGCTGAGCACTTTCTAACGCTGCATAAGGCTAAGATAATAGATCGGTTTGAGACCGCGATGAAAGATAAGCGGTACGGGAGCGATAGTGCTTACACCAAAGATGTTGAGCAAAAATTAGGCAGATCATCAGTATTTTAAATTTGTGACGTTAGGTAACACTTTGACACTTTAGGTAACGATCAGATGATTGAGCTCTAACATTATGCTTCCCGTATATTGTTAGATTAAGGCTGGCTTTCGTCAATGGTTGGGGAAGTCAGCCTTTCCTCTTAGAACCGCGTCTCCTCGCGTTTCGCGGTTAGTAACTGGCTGGCCTTCCCAATAGGTCAGCCATTTTTACAATGCTCTTTCAAAGCCCCGCCTGTATTGCGAGCGTCATCAGCTTCATCGCCTGCCCAGCCTGTGCACCTTTTGAGATCGAACAGAAATGCTCAATAAATGAGCAAATCTTTTCGCGGCGTGTCATTTAAATGTAACTTTCGTTGGGTAACTATTTACTTTCTTCATCCCGCAGTTGGGGTGGAGGCTCATTTAGTAGGAGGTAAATAAATGACACCTAAAGAAGTTGTACAAAAAGGATACGACTGTTTCTCAACAGGCGACATGGAGACATTTGTGGGATTATTTCACGAAGACGTCAAAGTTGTTATGAATGGTATGCACAAATTTTCTGGAACATATAACGGGATAAATGAGTTCATGAGCGTGCTGGCTATGATACCAACTCATTTTGACAACTTTTCTGTAACAGTAGCCAATATGATTTCTGAAGGCGATCAAGTAGCGACACAACTTGATGCCACTGCCGATGGTATGGAAGCCAAATTCGGACACTTTCATAAGGTGGAAGCAGGAAAGATTAAAGAGTTTTGGATCTATGATGATAGTCAAAAAATGGCCCACACTATGAAAGCTGTTTAAATTAATGAGCGGTCTGAGCAATCAGCCCCTCTATCCCTGCTTTGTAAATAAAGGACACAAAATGAATATATTTTTTCACGGTACTATTGAAGCTGGTTTCGATGTTTTGAAAGCCCGAATTGAAGGTCAGATGGCTGGAGACATGGGCAAATGGGTTAGTGAATATCGCCTTTCTGATCTGGGTGATAACGAGGTTATGTGTGCAATGAATTGTACCGACATGGAAGCAATGGGTGCCTTCATGTCCGATCCTACAGAATTGCAGTGGGACAAAGATAATGGCGCTGTTTACAAAGCCTACATGATGACAGAGATGACCGAATAATTGGCACTTACCTAGTGAGAGGGCTGAGCAATCAGCCCCTCAACTGTTTTTCGTAAGCGCAGCTCCCGCCTGCGTCCCGAGTGTCATCAGTAGTGCTATTACGAGTGCGCGCATGGGGTTAACCCTCGTTACTGTGTAAAACAATTCCCGAAAACGCCTGAGTACGACTTTCTTCATATAGTTCTAAAAGCGGCGTCACACTATCCAACCAAGTCAATCCATCAACAACATCGTTGGATCTTGCTTCAATCGTATCGTACGTATTAATCGAGACGACTTCATTTTCTTCCAGTGCTAAAATTTGCCATGAAACCGAATTTACATTTTCAAAACTCCGCAGAGCATCAACAAGTTCATCAACACAACCTGTCTTTGCTTTGAAACGAGTTACCGTTGTTACTAATGGCATAAGCTAACTCCCATTGTTCAAGTTAAAATAACGCAGCGCAGAAGTTTGTGAAGCCTCAAAATTAATGGTACCAAAAATGGTACCAATTTGGCCGTTTTCGTTATTTAAATTAAATAAAATCAATAATTTAGTAGATTTTTATGGTGCACCCCTTCGGAGAAAGTTCGAACCAAATATCTGAGTTATTTGACGAACTTAGCCGCTGGGAAAAAGTTCTCAAGGATACCAGTATTGAAGTTAAGCCACCGTCACCTAAATAATAAAGATCGAGAAGATCTCTCGCCGTCAGGCATGTATTCCGCTAGAATATTCACATGAGTACAACAATAAAGCTTAACACCAGATATGCTGAGGCCCTGCATTTACAGTCGATTGAAGGAAATCCTCTCAATGCGGATCAAATTGCCATGTTCCAGATGTTTGAGAAAGAAAACTGGTCTCAAGAGAAACGCTTAGCCTATATTAAGGAACGCGCGTCCGCCGCGAGCCGAAGATAATCTAACGAGTCAAACGTATAACAAACTAAAAAAACACCTCAATTACAATTCATACTGCCAAACCATTTTTGGTTTCTCCATACGCCTACTATAATATGCTCCATCAGAGGCGAGTTGCTCACTAAGTTCTCTTTGACCAATAATTTTAGGTCTTTGCATAACTGCTGAATCATCATAGAAATCATCAGATAACATAAAAGAAATTTTTAAATTTTCCTTAGCAATTAGCATTCCATTTTCATCGCATTCGTGAGCTTCATACAAACGGTATTGATCAATAGAATTTCTACTTGGAAGTTCTTCAGGTTTATCTGCTACTTGATAAGGAGTTTTTACAATCATAAAAAACTTATCTGATAGCTTTCCTTCGGACAAACCCGGTATGGATTTAACGTTTTTTAGAAGTGACTCTCTAGTATTAATCAGGCTAATTGCGATATTAGCTGGAGTATATGACATCATGTCTGCTATAACTTTTTTGGCTTCACCTACTCCTTTGCTTAGAGCCGCATTAAATTTTGGTTGAGAGTCCATTCCTAAAACTGCGTCAGCAAAATGCCTCCATGAATACTCACGATAAAGAAGCGCTGAGGGAGAAGCCGCTAAAGTGTCATCTATATTGTGCCGCATTCTAACAACTTGTACAGTAGGGTCTCCACTATTTTCGTTAAGGTCTACAACACGCCAATTATCGTCTGCCTGAATGACTGTCCCTAAACCTACAAAATACACAGCCCCAGAATCATCAGTAATAGTATCGTTACTAAACGGTTTCATTTTAAAATCTTTCACTCACTAAATAAGTCAGTATTACTGACATATAAGTTATGAAAAGTCAAAACTTTAGTACCAAGACAATATAAAAAATATTTCTAACCATATGAAAACAATGTACAATTTCATGTTGGTGCGCCAGAGCGGACTAAGTTCGAACCAAATTTCGGAACTATTTGACGAGTTAGCCCGCTGGGAAAAGGTCCTTGAAACAACATCTTTGGGCATGAAACCACCTTTTCCGTGAAGGTGGTTTTTGACAATTTAACACCCATATCTAAACTATGACGCGGTGACGTCTGATCTTACTCAGACCCCCACACTTATTCCTACATGACAAAACAATCTCAACACACTGCTAAGGCGCAGCCGGTATCGGTGCGTCTAATGCCAGAAGAACGGGCTTTGCTGGAACGCGAAGCTGGTGGGCTTTCGCTCAGTGAATTCATCCGCGCGCGCTTGTTTGGTGAAGCCGTGACAGCGTCCTTTGATTTTGATGATCGCCTATCACCAGAGGTGCGTCAAAAGATGCTTGCTCAAATTTTAGCAAAACTCGGTGAAAGTGATGCCGGAAAACCCCTTGCCGAATTGGCCGAACTGGCACGGCTTGGTCTTTTACAAATGTCTACTGAAGAACAACTGATATTGAAAACTGCAATTTCTGATCTGCATGAGCTTCGACTTGATTTGATCAAAGCCCTCGGCATGCGTCCAAAGAAAGGTTGCCCTGAATGATCATCAAAGCCTCTCAACGCGGTGGTGCTTCCGCTCTCGCCACACATCTTCTCAATGCCGATGACAACGAACATATCGACGTTCATGCCATCAACGGGTTCATGGCCGACGACGTGTACGGTGCGTTCCAAGAAATCGAAGCGATCTCGCGGGCAACCTCCTGCAAACAGTTTATGTTTTCGGTATCGTTTTCCCCGCCGAAAGATGCGGTCGTGTCGGATCAAGAGTTCGAAACCACCATTGAGGACGCATTGGAATGCAATGGGCTATCCGGCCAACCGCATGTCGTCATCTTTCACGAAAAACATGGACGTCGCCATGCGCATCTTGTGGTCAGCCGGATTGATACAACTCGGATGAAAGCCATCAACCTGTCTTTCTTCAAGGACCGTCTGATGGAATTGTCCCGTGAACTTTACATCAAACATGGCTGGGACATGCCCAAGGGCCATGAAGACCGGACTCTTTCTGATCCACTGAACTACACGCTTGAAGAATATCAAGTGTAGAGGGCGCCTGTAAATCCAGCCACAGAGGCGCCGACCTTCTGTCTGCGCGGGCGGCCTAATATCCCGCCAGATGGCAGTCTTTGACCAACGGAGTTTGGTTCGAGGCAAGGATGTACGGTTTGGAGATTTATCATCGAGTTCGTCATGCGGTTCAGCGTGGGGGAATGAGCGAACGGGCAGCAGCGCTTGCCTTTGGCGTTGATCGCGAGACGATTTCAAAGATGTTGGCGTTTTCGGAGCCGCCCGGATATCGGCTGCAGGTGGGTCGTCCGCGCAGCCGGATGGATGAACATGCAGATTTTGTCGATCAGATCCTGATCAAGGATCAGGACGCGCCGAAGAAGCAGCGCCATACGATCAAGCGGATTTTCGAACGGCTTCAGGTGGAGCGCAAATTCGCCGGCGGTTACACGACGGTGCGTGATTATGTGCGCCCGCGCCGCCAGCATCTGAAAGAGGCCTTTGTTCCGTTGCTTCATCCCGCCGGTCACGCCCAGGCGGACTTTGGCGAAGCCACGGTCGTTCTGGGCGGCGTTGAGCAGAAGGTCCGGTTCTTCGTGATGAGCCTGCCGCAAAGCGACGCCGTGTTCTTAAAAGCGTATCACGCCGAGACGGCCGAGGCTTTTTGTGACGGCCACGTGGAGGCTTTCGCTTTCTTCGGAGGCGTCCCGCTTTCCATTCTTTACGACAACACAAAGCTGGCTGTAGCGCAGATCCTCGGCGACGGAACCCGCAAGCGCAGCCGGATGTTCGAGGCACTGCAATCACATTACCTATTCGATGACAGGTTTGGGCGCCCGGCGCGCGGGAACGACAAAGGGAACGTGGAAGGAATGGTCGGCTTCACGCGCCGCACCTTCATGGTTCCGATCCCGCATGTCGCTGACATCGACGAGTTGAACGCGATGCTGCTTGAGCAGTGCGAGGCCCGGTTGCCCGCCGTACTTCGTGGTACCGAGGGTGCCGACATAGGTGCCCGGCTCGAAGATGACAGAGCCGCCTTCGTGGATCTTCCGATCACAGCCTTTGACGCCTGCCACAAACGCCCGGGACGGGTCAGCAGCCTGTCTTTGGTGCGTTACAAGAACACGGACTATTCGGTTCCCGTCGCTTATGCGCATCGCGACGTTGTGGTGAGAGCCTATGTCGATGAAGTGGTGATCGAGACAGGCGCAGATGAGATCGCGCGGCATAAGCGATCATATCAGACTGAGGACTTTGTCTTCGATCCATTGCATTATCTTGACCTCCTGGAGCGCAAGGTTGGCGCCCTGGACCAGGCCGCACCCTTGCAGGGCTGGGACCTTGGCGAAGAGTTCGGACGTCTCCGCCGCCTTATGGAAGCCCGGCTTTCCCAGAAGAACCGCCGCGCGGCAGGCAAGCGCGAGTTCGTTCAGGTGTTGCAGCTCTTCAAGATATTCCCGGAAGGAGTGGTTCGCGACGCGGTCCATCATGCTTTGGAACTGGGCGCTATCAGTGCGGACGCCGTGAAGCATCTGGCGCTGTGCAGAATTGAGCGCCGTCCACCACGCCTCAATTTGAAGGACTATCCGCATTTGCCAACCTCCACTGTCACAGTAACAAACCCGGCGGATTACATGGCTCTTACAGCAGAGGTGATGGCATGAGTGCGGCCTCAAGCGAAGCGCCAGAGATCCTGCTGCGCCATCATCTGAAGAAGTTAAAGCTGCCGACGGTTCTGCGCGAACATGAGAAGATCGCCCGTCAATGCGCCGCCGAGAATGTGGATCACGTGCGATACCTCGCCCGGCTGATTGAGCTGGAACTGCTGGACCGTGAAGCTCGCATGATCGACCGCCGGATCAAAACAGCGAAGTTCCCAGCAATCAAAAGCCTCGAGAGCTTCGAATTCGACGCCATCCCTGCGCTGAACAAAAAACTGGTGTTGGATCTTGCGCGGGGGGAGTTTGTTGGGCGTCGCGAGAACATCATCGCGCTCGGCCCGTCAGGCGTGGGCAAGACGCATATCGCCCTCGGTATCGGATTGGCGGCGTGTCAGCGCGGAATAAAGACACGCTTCACCACAGCCGCTGGCATTGTTCACGAACTGATTGAGGCCAGAGACGAGAAACGCCTTCTTCGCCTTCAGAAGCAAATGGCGACCGTGGAACTCCTGATCATAGATGAACTGGGCTTTGTGCCGCTTTCAAAAACGGGCGCAGAGCTACTCTTTGAACTGATAAGCCAACGCTACGAGCGGGGCGCCACGATCATCACGTCAAACCTGCCTTTCGACGAATGGACAGCAACATTCGGTGAGGAACGCCTCACAGGCGCCTTGCTCGACCGCCTGACACACCACGTTCATATCCTTGAAATGAACGCGCAGTCCTATCGCCTTGCTCAAAGCAAAGCGCGCAAGGCAGGCTGACGCCCCCCCCCCCAACAAACCCATACTGAGACACGGGCGCGCTCTGACTCTTGTGGTCAGCGCGCCCTTAACGCTTGCCGAGAGGCTGCGCCCCAAACTGGCCGGATATCAGGGCGCCCAAATGGCCGGATATTCAGGCGCCATTGACAGTTCAATGGGCAACGTCTGGTTGGCGATGAGGAGGAGCGCGGTGGATAGGAGGAGTTGTTATGCAATACTCAAATCTACCCGCTGTTTTGCCAAAACGTCACGCTTGGAATAAGGGCCGTATTGTCGGGCAAAAACGCCCACTGTTACCAAAACACGTTTGGGCCATTCGTGTTCGTTTGGAAATATCTGAAAATACCCGCGATCTGGCTCTCTTTAATATGGCCATCGATAGCAAGCTGCGAGGGTGTGATCTAGTAAGTATGAAAGTTGCGGATGTCTTTACTGCCAGTCAAATGAAAGAGCGAGCCTCTGTGTTGCAAAGCAAAACGCAAAAACCTGTTCGCTTTGAAATCACAGAAGGGACACGCAAATCTGTGGTGACTTGGCTGAAAGACCCGATGATGGTCGGATCGGAATTCCTGTGGCCGGGCCGATTTCATGATCGGTATCACATATCCACACGCCAGTATGCGCGCCTCGTTCGAGATTGGGTTAAGTCAATCGGGTTGGAACCAAGCGCCTACGGAACCCATTCTATGCGCCGAACCAAAGTCTCGCAGATATACAAGAAAACGGGAAATTTGCGTGCCGTGCAGTTGTTGCTAGGCCACACGAAAATGGACAGCACTGTCCGTTACCTTGGTGTAGAACTAGAGGATGCTTTGGCCATTTCCGAAGCTGTAGAGATTTAACAATTTTGGGTCGCCTTCACTGGCGGCCCATTCCTGCCTTTCGTCCCAACTGCTTATGCTTCCGTGTTATCCATTGAAATAGACATTCGCTGCACCTGCACAAACGTTGAGAAGTTGGGGTAGAAAAACATTCAATATCCAACGCAACAAATAATTAGGGAAATGGTAAGATAAAAAATTATGGAATTATTTGAAGACTTGGCACGTCTTTCTTGTAGTGGGTTGCATCACTTCGGGGATGGAACTGGTAAAACAGGGAGAAAATAATGTCACCAAAAGATAATGAGACACGGGATGTATATAGCTTTTTCGCGGAAGACCCCCAAAAAGCCGATAAAGAATTCTTTGGGCGTGTGGCCAATTCGGATCGCCGCGGTTTTTTGAAAAAAACGGGTCTGGCAACAATGGCGGCGATGGTGGGGACATCTATCCCGTTTCATCGCAACATGCCGATTGGGTTTGTGCCGGCAGCAATGGCGCAAGACAACGTGCTTATGGGCAAGGACGGTTTAACGCTATTAAATGATCGCCCCGTGAATGCTGAGACACCTCCAGAATTGTTGGACGATGCCATTACGCCGACATCACGTCATTTCGTTCGAAACAACGGTATCCCACCAGAAGAGGTTGACCCAAACACATGGGAACTGACGATTGACGGTTTCGTCGACAATTCAATGAAATTAACAATCGCCGATCTGCGGGAGCAGTTCGAAGTTGTCACAATGGCCCTTACGCTGGAATGCGGTGGCAATGGTCGCGGATTTTTTGATCCACCTGCAAAAGGCAACCAATGGACTTACGGGGCGGTTGCCTGTTCTGAATGGACAGGTGTTCGGCTGAAAGACGTGTTGGAAAAAGCGGGGGTTCAGTCCAACGTAATTTACACCGCACATTATGGTGCCGATACGCATTTGTCGGGTAAAGCGGGTAAACTTTCCTTGTCGCGCGGCGTGCCGATTTCCAAGGCAATGACCGACAATATTTTGATTGCGTTTGAAATGAATGGTGCGCCCTTGCATCCAATGAACGGCGCACCGTTGCGCCTTGTTGTGCCAGGTTGGCCAGCATCCACGGCTCAGAAATGGTTAAAGCGGATTGAGCTGCGTGATATCGTCCATGACGGACCGAAAATGACTGGCAAGGCCTACCGTGTTCCAAATCGTAAAGTTTCTGCTGGAGAAGAAGTAGCCAAAGAAGATTTTGTAATTATCGAGCGTATGCCCGTAAAATCTTTGGTCACTTTTCCTGCGAACAATGCGGACATTGGTATGGAAACAGACGTGCGCGGCCATGCTTGGGCTGGGGACCGTACAATTCAGAAACTTGAAGTCTCATTGGATTTTGGGGCAACGTGGCAAGATGCAGAACTGGACCAACCAGTGAACTCTGGTGCATGGCAAAATTGGCGTACAATTGCCAAATTTGCGCAAGCTGGTTACTATGAAATATGGGCGCGTGCCACGGATAGCGATGGTGTCATGCAACCCTTTGCAATTGATTGGAACCCGAAGGGGTATCTGAACAACACAATGCACCGTGTCGGCGTGCGCGCCAGCTAATCCAACAATCAATAAGACTATGGGGCAATCAATAAATGGTTGCCCTTTTTATGGGAGAGACAATGAAATACCTCGTTTTTGGTGCGGCTGTACTATCCACAGCTGCTTTTGTGGCGTCAAATGTTCAGGCCCAAGAGCCGCTCTTGGAGCAACTTGTTAATGCAGATATCGCTAAAGGAGAGAAGGTCTTCAAGAAATGTAAATCGTGTCATACGATTTCCAGTGGTGGGAAGAACAAGGTTGGACCAAATCTTTATGGCATCCTTCAGCGTCCCGTCGCCTCGGTGGAAGGGGCCAAATACTCAAAAGCTCTGACTGCCTTTGGTGGTTTATGGGAACTTGATCGACTAGATGCATTTTTGGAAAAACCAAAAGCACTGGTCAAAGGGACAAAAATGAGCTTTGCAGGTTTGAAAAAACCGGCCGACCGCTTGAACCTTATTGCCTTTCTTAATACCCAATCGGACACCCCATTGGACATGGCCATCGCGGCGGGAACAGTCGAACCCGAGGCCGGAACAGCAGAAGAACTTGCTGAATTTGGCGTGCTATTCAACGCGGCGGGAGCTGAAGAAACTTTCTACGCCTGTTCGGCCTGTCATTCTGAACGGATTGTCGCGCAGCAGGGTCTCAGCCGTACCCACTGGGATGAACTGCTTGTCTGGATGGTGGACGAACAGGAAATGGATGAGATCGAAGAGCCTGATCGCACAGTAATTCTGGATTATTTGGCCGTGCATTACGGTGAAGATCGGCCAAATTTTCCTAAACCGATTGAATGATGACGTTGTCCCTTGCCAATAGCCTTTCGCATTCGACTTGAATAACCTAACGCTGCCTGAAATCAACGACTTCAACGCGTTAAGGGATGTCTGGTGTCTCAAGTAAAACGCGAAAGGCCTTAAGCCGCCGCGCAAGGGGCTGCGGTTTCGGTCGCGTTTTGCATCGCCATAGTGGTTACAGGACGACCCTTCTGATCAAAATGAAAGCGTATGAACTTGGAGATGGTGGCAAAGCGATTGCTGTCCATTCTGGTGGCCAATAATGTGTAATGACCTGATACGCTGCTCCATGACGCGGTAAGTAAATCAAGTGTTACATTAATATTTGGCGGATCGCTCTTTGTAATGGCAAGCGTTAGCCGACACCCATTGCGACCTGCATAATGGAATGCCTGAATTTCATCATTGCCAGCGACACTGGCTACCAAAACAAGGTTTGCACTGGTCAAATCGGGTATGTTACTTCTGGAATTCACTTTTCGAATATCATCAGTTGAGACATTAAATTCCTGCTGCAAGAACGCCTGATGTTGATCCGATGGTGAAAGCGCTGATTTGAAGTCGAAGAGGAATTGGCCCGCAAATGTAACAAACAACGCTATAGAGGCGGCAATAGCAAAATACCCATAACGTTGTTGTATTGGCTTCTGAGCGGCAGGCATGGGTCCAATCTCGGGTCGTAAGGGACGCAACGCCAGCCCGATGCCTTGAATTTGCGCCAAGGCCTCTTGTAACGCAGGTTCTTTTTCTAACCGAGCTTCCAATATAGCAGCATCAGGCGCAGGTAATTCACCATCGCAATAGGCGCTCAAGGCATCCCAATCATCTTCCTCAATCAAGTCCATTAGTTCTTCTTTCTACGCGCCTCGGTGATCTCTGATCCATCCACCAATTCTAACAACTGTCTGCGTGCTCTGCTGACTCGGCTCATAACTGTGCCATTTTGAACACCGATGATCTTTGCAGCTTCACTATATTTAGTACCCATAATATCCACTAGAAACAGTATTTCCCGTGCATTTGGTGGCAATTTATCAAAAGCAATGCGCAATAATGTATCTCGTGCCACATCAGGGTGTGAAGAGAGCCCATCAGATAGACGTTCCTGCGCCTGAATATATTCCCGACGCACGCGTTTTTTTCTCAACTCATCAATACTAAGATTTCGGATAACCCTAAACATCCAAGGGCGCAGCTCTTCTAATTTGTTCGGGCATTTATCTGTTCGCAACGCCCGTTCAATAGCATCCTGAACCAAATCTTCTGCTTCATCCTGTGACTTAGAAATTGATCGCGAATATGCACGAAATTCGGGTAACAATACTTCGATTTGAGTAAGCGAGGCCATATTGAACAATATCTTTTGCGAAACCAAAGTCAAAGTGTGATTTCGATGTCCGCTTGTCACGTCAATAAATAGATTACTCAATTGCAGCGAACTTCCGGAAACCGCCCGACCTGTTGATCGCCCATGTCCGCTTTGGGCTGGCACCGGTCAACCGACAAAAACCGTCAGATGTCTGCTCTGAGCCCATACCTACATTGGTTTGGTCAGTTCCTCTTGTAAGGCAGTCTTGGCATTTTGGACTACCTCGTGCAGTGCTCCCGCGTCAGCTTGAACAAATAAGTTGCTAAACTGGCGGTTTCCATATCCTTGGACGATCATTTCTCTTGATCGAGCCAGTTCGACGTCGGATAAATGACGATGTCGGCAAACGTCAGCGATGGAGTTTGGGTGAGCCTGTAGTCCTACGAGAACTGGATTAATCCGTGCCGCGCGAAGGTTTTTCTCAAAGAAAACCCAGTTAATACAACGTATTGGATAAGCGACAAACACTATGCGCGTTGATGCCAACGCGTTCTTTGTCGCCCTAAGTATGTTTCTGCTCGTCGATAGGCTTGATGCAAACCATGGTAAGTTGGCCTTGGAATGGTCGTCGCCGTCAATGAAGCAACCCTCAAATTCTAAAGCCAAACGCTGACCAAAAGTGGTTTTGCCAACACCTATTGGACCATCTAGAAAGACTACTTGGCGAATGTTATGAGGTTCCTGCATGTGAACGAATATACTCGGCTAATCGAGGGTTCGGCAACAGCAGTAAAGTCCCCCATCTTACCAGTTCATGCCGTGCGCAGCGAATGGTAGCGATTTATGGGCGTTTCTTGAATATTCCCTTTAGGTAATAAGTATTGACTTATTGTGTATATTGTGAGATTGTTTTCCCATCAACACCAGAATTGCGTCTTTTGACTGACTTGTAATTCTCGTTGATGATTTCCATATATTTACTGATGTTACCATGTTGACCGACAGGTCCGTGCAGCATCTTACCCACATTCACAATTTGAACGGCTGGCGCATCTGTCGGCCAGAAAGCGTATTCCTATGTCCCATTGCATTAATCGTTACCGCAAATATGTCGATCACTTCGACCTGTCTGAACACCAGAAAATCGAGCTTATCCACACGGTGGGCCGTATGATGGAAAGCTTTGTGGAACGGGCCTTTGGCGATGATGCGACGCAGCAATGTATCGAAGGGCACGTTGTCGAAAATGCACTTGTTGCTGGAGATGTGATATCATCAGAGCACTCCGCTGTTCATTCAAATCAACTTCTGAAAGTTTTCAACGGGCAGAAAGGAAAATCATAGAAAATGCCAAAACCAAAAACACAAAAAGCTGTCATCTATTGCCGCGTTTCGGGCGCAAAACAGGTGCGTGAAGGAGATGGCCTCGGGTCGCAAGAAACCCGCTGTCGGGAATTTGCGTCCCACAAAGGCTATGACGTCGCCAAGGTCTTCAAAGACGATATGAGTGGTAAACTGGCCGCGCGGCCTGCCATGCTGGATATGTTGCAATATCTGCGCAAGAACCGCAAAACTGGCACTGTCGTGATCATTGACGACATTAGCCGCCTTGCCCGTGGACTTGAGGCACATCTACAACTTCGTGCTTCTCTGGCGAAAGCGGGCGGCAAGCTGGAAAGCCCTACTATCGAATTTGGTGAAGATTCCGACAGCCTGCTGGTCGAAAACCTGCTCGCCAGCGTAGCTCAACACCAACGCGAGAAAAACGGCGAGCAAACAAAGAACCGGATGCGTGCGCGAATGCAAAATGGCTATTGGGTGTTTGGTGCACCGCTTGGTTATAAATTTGAAACCAAATCAGGGCATGGGAAAATGCTTGTGCGGGATGAACCCGTCGCGTCCATCATTGCAGATGCTATGGAACGCTATGCGTCTGGTCGACTACGGTCAAAATCCGAAGTGAAGCGGTTTTTGGAAAGACAGCCAACCTTTCCGAAAGATCGTAAAGGTACCGTGCATCTCACGCGGATTATCGAGATATTCAATCGTCCCGTCTATGCAGGCTATCTCAGCCACGATGATTGGGGCTTGCATCTTGTGCCCGGCAAACATGAAGCGCTGGTCAATTTTGAAACGTATCAGATGCTACAAAGGCGTATGCTCGATACTACCAAGCTAGCAGCTCGCAAAGACTTGAACGAAGACTTCCCATTACGTGGCTTTGTCACCTGTGGCTGCTGTGAGCAGCCTATGACGGCCTGTTGGTCAAAAGGGCGAAGTGCGAAATACCCATACTACCTGTGCGACACGAAAGGGTGCGTAGAATACCGTAAATCCTTCCGCAAAGAAAAGCTTGAAGGTGAGTTTGAACTGCTGCTGAAAGACCTGCGCCCAAGTGCAAACCTGTTCGCAATGGCTTTTGAGATGTTGCGTGATATCTGGCAGACGAAATTACAATCTGCCGAAGATGATAAAGATGCGATGAAAAAGCAGCTTTCCTTAATGGATCGCAAATCAACCCAGATCATGGACCGTCTGATAGACACAAACAACGATGCGATGGTCACCGCTTATGAGGCGCGTCTACGCGAGATGGATGAACAGAAAGTGTTTTTAACCGAGAAAATTGACAAATGCGGCACTCCTCTTGCTCCCTTTGAGACAATTTATCGAACCGCTTTTCAATTCCTCGCAAGTCCTTGTAATCTATGGGCTTCTGATCGGCTTGAAGACAAACGTGCAGTGCTAAAACTCGTATTTGCAGAGCCATTGCCCTATGACCGAAAAGAGGGTTATCGAACCGCAAAAACCTCCTTACCTTTCAAGGCTTTAGGAGGTTTCAAACCAGAAGATTTTGAGATGGTGCCCCCACACGGACTCGAACCGCGGACCTACTGATTACAAATCAGTGCTTCTGTTTCTTTGTTATTCATCTGCCTAATTCCATTCTAACTATGCCTCTCTAAAGAAAGCACAATGAGCAAATCAAACACACTTCTTTGACCAAAAACCGTGCAATTACACGCTTAAATCCTGTGTAAGTCACCAACCCGCGTAGGCTGCCACACAGAGCGGCACGATTAAGTTCGAGCCCGCACACCGCAGCACAGACGACAAAAGACACCATTTCGATCAACTAGCTCCAACGGGCGGTTGCGACCTCTGAGGTTTAAGCCTCTCAAAATCAGCCTGTGATGTTGCGATACTGGTCGCTTTTGGCATTCCAGATGTATTTGTCGGAAGCGGATCAGACCTCGAACTTGGTGCCTTTTGTATATTGGGCTTAGGCACTGACGCTATTGCTTTTCCCACGCGCGATTTGGGTTTACTCTTTGCTTTGACCTCACCACCTTTGAGCCGTGTATCCAGCTTGTTGGCTAGAAAGCTTGCAGTGTTAGCAAAGGTTTTGATGTCATCAATGGCCTGCTCAAGACTGCCACTGCCAGAGCCTTTCTCAATAACATCAATCAGGCGGCGCAGCTCTTCACGATCGTTCATTGCGGTGCCCCCTAACTCGCGCGCTTGGGGCCTGCAAAAGACCACCTCGGATTGTTAAGTACTGGCCTATAAAAAACCACAGCGCAGATTTTTGAGGCTGTATAACCCATTTTGGATGTGCACTCATGGCGCCATCCTTTCTGGTGCACGCCACACAGCCTCAGCTTGCCTTGAAATGGCACTGTCACATAGGGCTTTGAGGTTGATCAACTTAAGTGCCCACGCTTTATGACCCTCAGCATCTGACCCATTCAGACGCGCTGCATAATGGCCTAGCTTGTTAGAGCAAATCGCTAGCGTCTCTACACTTGGATCAATGCGGTTATAACGCAGCACACGGATATATCCTTCACTGCGCCCAAGCCAGCTGCGACAAAACTCTGGGGTGTTCTGCACAATGCCAGTGGCGATCAATTCGTCTCTTAGGTGTTCTAGTAATCTTATGCTCATATGTTGCCTCCAATGCGCTGCTTGCACTGGTATTTATCTCGATTGAGCGAAGATACGGTGTGTGTGAGCCGTTTGCTGCGCTGTTCATAAGTTACAGCCGTTTTTGCAGGGTTTTCTTGTCTCGTTGATAAATACATGCGGAGACGAGCATGACATATGAACAGCGCAAACAAGAACGACAGGCTTTGATTGATCACTTGCTGACACAAGACTGGAATGTGTTCGGCACACTCAAGTTTGTGAATGGCAGAACCATTGGACGTAGCAGCGCTGATAAACTCCTGCGCAGCTACTTGAACAAGATGGACCGAGTGATGTTTGGCAAAGCTGCTGAACGTCAGAACATGCGCGTGCCGCGCTGGTGCTTTGCCCACGAAGGCTCAGATCACGAGAACTATCACGTTCACTTTGTAATGAAGAGCCCACTGAAGAACACGCAGAGCATGTGCTGTTTACTCAACGCTGTATGGGCCCAGCACCATACGCAAACAGCGCCATTGGCTAAGAATTGGATCATGCCAGTGCAGGACCGTGCCGCAGTGGCCAGCTACGTCACACACGAGTATTGGCGCATGGGCAGTGATACTATTCTGGACAAGCTTAGTTGGACTGTAGAGCAGTCCTATTACCTCACGGATCATGCATTGGATGAGCACTATACTCAACAACAGGCACAACGCATTCAAAGGGCAGCCAGCCCACTCTGGCTTAGGCAAGCGCAACAGGCATTAGACGATCAAAAGGCAGCATATGAGGCATGCAGTGATTTGCAGATGATGGAGCGTGGCTAAGCCCCTTCGCGCAGCAATCACCTGAGCAGTTTGAACACGACAAATGCCAAAGGCGCAGGACTTGGCACATCCTTGTTCACGAGCAGTTGTTCAAACTACAGTTAGCAAACAACACAAAACATCTACAAAGCTCAAACGAAGATGGCAAAACAGACAGAGAGATAACAGCTTAACACAGCGTCAGCGGAGCAAACCGTTAGACGCTTTTTTATGAGCGTAGGGTCGGTGTATCTACGCTGCTCTAAAGTCAGCCATTACTCCACAAGTACATATCGGGGCAACATTGCAGGTATATACACAATCAGCCATAATCGAATAGTAATACATAAAATCAGTTACTTGACTGTATTTTCGGTAGTCCAATTATCAAATTGAACATACGCTTTAGCTGTAACCAAACAGCAAGATGCGCAGATGACACATTTGGCAAAATTAACATTCAAAACAGTCGATCGCAGTATGAAGCGTGATCCCATCATAGCGCGACGAGACAAGCTAATGGCAGAGCGCAAACCTGCAGTCAAACCAAGTGCTGACAAAGCTTCAGCGCATGCCTGACGCTACCACAGCAAAAATAGCAGAACTTAATGATCAAGCACGGCAGACATTTGGTGAGTGTCGTGTGGTGATTACTCAAGGCGTTTCTGAGCTAGGCAAGTGTGATGTCGCCTACATTCTCGACAAGGTACGTAAATATGAAGACTTCACGCCCATCAACGACCCATATTTCGAGCATGACTTCGGCTTAATTCAATTTGGGGAAAGCACAATCTTTTGGAAGATCGATTACTACGACATTGATCTACAGATGCACTCACCCGATCCCAGTGATCCAGCTGTCACAGCACGCATACTCACTATTATGTTAGCGGAGGAATATTGAAGCCAAACACACACCATCTCAACACAAACACAGCAAATCTGCCCTATCCAAAGTGAGCACTGCTAGACTGTCGAGCTAGTAAATTTTGGAGTAAACACGCTGTTTTAACATGCCGTGTTAACACGGCGTTTATTCACAAGTGACCAAACACTACTGTTGCAAACAGCGTGTTTGACAAAAAACTCAAACATGGCGTTTCTAAACAGCGTGTTTGGATTATTAATCGATAAAATCAATATAAAAATATTAACGGCGTAACGCTTTAGGGAATTCACCAAGTCCAACATTCTCAATGTATTGCGCCGCTGTTCGCAAATATCGGTTGGTTTGATTGGATATGCTAATGCGTGCGCGCTTGTTGCGTCGCTCAATCTCAAGGGCTTTTAACGTGCGTTTGGCGCCGTACTTAGACGGAGGCATCAAGTTCGGGCGTAGCCCTGCCAATATACCTAGATCATATGCGCGATGTGCAGGGTTAGTTTGTTTGAGATCCCATATGGTCAAAACGCGGTGGAGCGTATGCGCAGAGACATTGGTGTAAATTGGATATTGAGCAGTTGAGTTGGACCTAGAGCCCAACCTAGGCATGATTGCATGTGCGCGCATGTGAAGTGCTTTGATCTCTTCTTGGATGTGGTGAAGTGGACGATAAGGGTCAATATGATATACTATTTCGTGATCGTTATCGCCGTGTGCATTCAAATGTCGCTGCTCTGCGAACAGTGTCTTGTGGCCCTTCCACCATTCTAAAAAACTGCCTTCAAAGATGTTTCCAAAGTCTCGATAAAGACGCGCGAGTTTGCCTGTGCCGCATTTCCGGCATGTTTGCTTATAATCTTTGTTGCGCTTCAAAAATGCCCACCACCAATAATAAATCGAAGATTTATATGGCTCAGCACCTTTATAAGGCATGTTTCGGCTACCTTTGAAGCGAGTATGCGCAAGTTCTGCGTTGTTAGGCGGGGCTGTAACAAAGCTCAGTGCCTCCGCGTTTTCATAGGCCCAGTCTTTGGGCATGACTCCATCTCCGTTTGTTGCGTTTGGAGTCAAAAACTAGCCCGATAGTTCGGCTATGCAAGTCTTAGCATGACACTTAAATGCTGGAGCCCATCACCTGCCGATAGCAATGTTCATTGGCGGCGGGCTTTTACTCAACGGTTTGCACAACCCTGCAGGCCTAATCTGAAAGGAAGAACCATGTCTATTCAAACACAAATTAAAACTGATATCCACAAGCGGCTAGACGCAATGCACACAGCACGCGCAACTTGGGAAGAAGGCACGCTGCGCGCATCTAATGATGAGCTCTACGCAATACTAGAGAGCGTGTACGCGCTCTATTCCGAGCTTAAAACAGAAGTTGGAAAGCGCCGTGCGTTTGCGGCTTTGCTAACGGACCTCGAAGTAAAAACACAAGCCAACACCAGCTTGGCGCTCAAAGTGATCCGCTATGTGTTCGCAAGCCAAGGACGCCGTGAAGAGGCCTACGCCCGCGTGGTTGCTATTGCTCATGACATGAAGAGCCCTGATCAAAGCTTCACCAGTTATGTGCAAGAATGTGGTGGTATAGAAGAAGTGCGCCGCTTGTCTACAACTACAAAATCAAGCTCTATGTCTAAAGAAGACTTCAAAAAGCTTGCCCTTGAAGGACTGCAAGAGGTCCAAGTTGGTGTGTCGACGTTTGATCTGCCAACGTTCATCCAGCCAAACACCGACTACGAGGAAGACTACGCAGTTGCCCTGGTGCGCTGCAATGATAACGGCACCGGCACTATTGTGTATGGTTGCAATGAAGCCGGCATCATCGATGCTGTACTCGTATCCTCCGGGAAAGACCTTGATGAGCGCGCCCAAGAAAGCCTCGCCAAGCTTGATGCAGGCGATCTTGCAACCAAACGGGCACGCGACGTAAAGGAATTCGCCGCCAAGATGATCCGCGTGGGCCCTAAAGCAACAATATCGGCTTCAGGTGACACCACTTACACCAACGGCGCTGCAAGCCAAGTATATAGCTAATTTCTGCCAACTTATGGGGCAGCATTGCGCTGTCCCATAGATCTGCAACTTCACTGAAAGGATCTGAGGATGTCATTTGACCTCAAACATTTACCGCGGACTTTTGCCGATTTGGTAATTGCAAATCCGCTGAATGCGGCTGTAATCAAGTCTTATTGCGAGCAACCACCAGCTAAGCCTTTATTGTTGGCTGGCCCACCCGGCGCAGGAAAAACAGAAGCAGCACGCGTGATAGCTCAAAGTCATTTTCTGCGTGCGCAGGATCACTACATGCATTGGGAACACAATGCTGCAAGCCTTGGTAAAAGCTTTGAAGATAAAATTATGGCCGAAGTGAACTATCAGATGTTTGGCAATTCAGATAAAGCGCTGATTGTCATTAATGAGATCGACGAGCTGGATCTGCGCAGTGTGCAGCCAAAGTTCCGTGAGTTCATGGATACTAAACGCCATCTGATCCGTTTTGTGGCAACGACCAACCATAAAAACAGAATGATGGGTGCGATGCTGTCACGCTTTCGAGTGCTAGATATAGATCCACCCTCAAACACGGATTGGGTGCCACGTGTATTAAGTATGTTGCAGGCAGAAGGCCTAAATCCAACACAGCAGGATGTGACGCAAATGCTGCAAAGCTTTAATGGCAGTGCTCGCGATTTAATCGATCTCGTCGAAGAGACAGTTATGGCCAGCAAAGTTGCAACGCTTTGACCGCTGATATTTCCCTTAGCGCAATCACACAGCCCAAAACCTCATATAACGTACATAGTATGAGGTTTTGGCATAACTCATTGAAAAATATAAGCTTCAGGCGAGGCGTCTTTTCGGTAGGAAGACCAATACCTCAGACTTTATGGGGAGTTTGCAATGCGCCAGGCACAAACACTAAATGAAGCTCAACTGCGCAGGGTTATACATTACTGCCGCAGCAGACGTCATCCAATTCGTGATGAGACTATTATACTGGTTAGTTTCTACGCAGGGCTCCGAGCCAAGGAAATCGCAGCGCTCACAGTGGGTAATATATTTGATGAAGACGGTACTGTTCGCACACAGTTCATCTTAAGCGCACAGCAGAGCAAAGGTGGGCAAACGCGCACAGTGTATCTTAATCAGCGCTTGCGTAAGGCTCTGCGCGAGTACGGTGATTATATCCGCCTCGCAGATCCACAGCGTCCGCTGTTTGCCAGTCAAAAGGGCGGTCATTTCTCGGCCAACACAATGTGCCAGCTGTTCTTGGACATATACAAAGCGATTGGCCTCAAGGACGCCTCAAGTCATTCAGGCCGCAGGACATATATTACCCGTTTGGCCAACAAGGGAGTAGGCGTGCGATTGCTTGCAGCGCTTGCAGGGCATTCACATATATCCACAACACAGAGGTACATAGATGTGAACTCTGACCAGTTGAGCGAAGCTGTGGAGCTGCTTTAGCAATCAGGCCTTAGCGGACCTTCGGGCAAGGTGCAGCGAATGGCGGCTTTGAGCCCAAAGTGACTGGCGCTGCACGACACGCG
>Ga0209199_1002324_pt1 | contig 20646 bp, 19 predicted proteins | sample COGITO_mtgs_1105_7_FD_184805 | JGI IMG/M metagenome (GOLD analysis project Ga0209199, IMG submission 184805) | Pelagic marine microbial communities from North Sea - COGITO_mtgs_110523 (SPAdes) (version 2) | ecosystem: Environmental > Aquatic > Marine > Epipelagic ...
GGGATAAAAAATCATCCATATAATGACATTAGTAATCTAGAAAAAGTTTTTTCAGATAAGACGGCAGCGGTTATCTTAGAACTGGTTCAATGGCAATCTGGAATAACAAAAGCAGATAAAAAATTTATAGCAAAAATAAAGAAACTAGCAAAAAAACATAAAGCACTTGTCATAATTGATGAAGTTCAATCTGGGATTGGTAGGACTGGAACACTCTTTGCCTATGAGCAATTTAATATTACTCCTGATATTCTTTGTTTTGCTAAAGGTATATCTAATGGCTTACCGCTAGGAGGCATTCTTACTATAGATAAAGTTTCAAAATATATGTCGACAGGATCTCATGGCACGACTTTTGGAGGAGGCCCAATTGCATGTGCCATAGGTAATAAAGTTATAGATACCATTTCTAAAAAATCATTTTTAAATCAGGTTTTAAAAAAAGAAGTTAGATTTATCAATTTATTAAATAAAATAAATGAGAAGCACAAATGTTTTGAAAAAATAACTTCTGCTGGTTTATGGGTTGGGGTGGAGGTAAACAAGGATAGCAAAATTCAAATAGATGATTTAATAAAAAAATCTCATGATAATGGATTGATGATTCTCAAGGCGAATGCATCTACTGTTAGGTTTTCTCCAAGCCTAATAATAGAAAATGAGCTAATTGATGAGGGTCTGAAAATCTTTGAGAAATCTATAATCAGTCTTCTTTAACTTCTAGTTCAACCTCTTCGATCATTTTATCTACCTTTCTATATCCTTGTGGAAGCATGTTACCTCTTTTTGCTCTCTCTTTTTGCTCTTGTAGAAATATAGTTTTCTAGATCTTTAAGTTTTAAAGTGAGGAATCTCTTCCCGCTTTCAATCCTCAAAGAGCTAGCCTCAGAAACAAGTTGCGCATGAGTCATTAACTCTTCTTTTGCTATAAATTTAGCGGTTGGTATATTTATTATTTTATTCCCTTTGCCCTTTCCAAGAATTGGCAATTCATCAATCTTAAAAATTAATAGTCTGCCAATATTTGAAACTGCTGCTATATACAGATGATCATCTCTTACTTTAATGGCTTTAAGAAGGTCTGCTTCATGAGGAATTTTCATAAATGCTTTTCCTGACTTCTTATTAGAAACCATATTTTTAAACTCTGAAATATAACCATATCCAGCAGTATTCATAATCATGAATTTGTCTTCATCATTACCAATCAATGAAGAAATGAACTTTACTCCAGAATCTGCAGACACCCTTCCGGTAATAGGATCACCCATTCCTCTAGCAGATGGAAGAGAATGACTTGCAAGTGAATAAGCCTTCCCATTTGAGTCAAGAAAAACTGAAACTTGATTGCTCTTTCCCCTTCCATAATCTTGAAGTACATCTTCTCCCCTATAGGAAAGTGAGCTAGGGTCTATCTCATGACCCTTGGCACTTCTGATCCAGCCAGCTGCAGACAAGACTACTGTAATAGGTTCAGTCACAAGAGTTTCCTCTTCAGAGAAAACTTTGGCTTCTGTTGCTTCTCTTATTGGGGATTTTCTTTCTTCTCCAAACTCATCTTTTATTTCAATAAGCTCATTTTTAATTAATGTTTTAAGTCTTGCCTTAGAACTTAGTATTTTTTCAATATCAGTTTGTTCTGCTACCAAAGTATCTCTTTCTTGTTCTAACTTAATTTGTTCTAGCTTGGCTAGTTGCCTTAACCTAATCTCAAGGATTGCATTTGCCTGGATATCAGAAAGTTTAAAAGCTGTAATAATATCTTTTTTTGGCTCATCTGATTCTCTAATAATCTTTATTACTTTATCTAAATCTAAATAAACAATTAATAACCCCTCAAGGATATGCAGCCTATCATTTACCTGGTCGAGTCTATGTTCAAGTTTTCTTATTACAGTTTCTTTTCTAAAGACTAACCATTCTTTCAATAAATCAACTAGAGAGAAAACTTTTGGTCCACCTTTCAATGAAATTAAATTCATATTTACTCTATAATTTTTTTGTAAATCAGTTGATGCAAAAAGGTGATTCATTACATCTTCAGCATTTACTCTGTTCGATTTTAAAGTTATGACAAGCCTTACAGGCTCCTTGTGGTCTCCTTCATCAGTAAGATCAACTACCATTGGAATTTTTTTCTTAAGCATTTGATCGGCTATTTGCTCTAAAATTTTTGATCCAGATGCTTGATAAGGTAATGCGTTGATAACGATTTGGTTCTTATCTTGAGCCCATTGGGCTTGAGCTTTAAAACCGCCTTTTCCAGTCGAATAAATTTCATTCAGCTCATCTTTACTAGCAATTATTGGTGAATTATTTGAGAAATCAGGACCGTTAATTATCTTTAGCAAATCAATCAGCTGTGATTTTGGATTATCAATCAGGTGCACTGTGGCATCAATAATTTCATTAATATTATGAGATGGGATATCTGTTGCCATTCCTACTGCAATTCCAGATGTGCCATTCAATAAAATAGATGGGAGTTTGGCTGGAAAAATTACTGGTTCTAAAAGAGAGCCATCAAAATTAGGCTGCCAATCGACTGTTCCAGACTTCAATTCAGAGATTAAAAGATTTGCAAATTTAGTTAACTTAGATTCTGTATACCTCATTGCAGCAAAAGATTTTGGATCATCCTGAGAACCCCAGTTACCTTGACCATCTACAAAAGGGTATTTGAATGAAAAATTTTGAGCCATTAAAACCATGGCTTCATATGCAGCGCCGTCTCCATGGGGATGGAATTTTCCTATTACATCTCCAACAGTTCTTGCTGATTTTTTGTACTTTGAGCCAGCATCAAGTCCAAGCTCGGACATTGCATAGAGTATTCTTCTTTGAACAGGCTTAAGGCCATCTCCAATATTAGGCAAAGCTCTATCTAAAATGACATACATTGCATAGTTAAGATAAGACTCTTCAGCATATTGCTTGAGGCTAATTGAGGTTATTTGTTCTTGTTCTTTCATATTTATATTTTTGCTAGAGACCCTTTCTTTTCAAGCCATTCTTTTCTTGCTGGTGCGTTCTTTTTGGACAAAAGTAAGTCCATCATGGAATTTGCATTATCGCTTGAGCTGATAGAAAGCTGAACAAGCTGACGAGTAGCAGGATCCATCACAGTCTCTCTTAGTTGTGGTGGATTCATTTCACCCAGTCCTTTAAACCTTTGAATGTTCACTTTAGGCTTGCCCTTCTTCTTTTTAAATTCAGTAACTATTTCATCTCGCTGCTTATCATCAAGTGCATATAAAACATCTTTACCAGAATCGATTCTATATAGAGGAGGCATTGAAATATATATCCTTCCCTCTTGAACTAAAGATTTATAATGCCTTAAGAACAATGCACAAAGTAAAGTTGCAATATGTAGACCATCTGAATCAGCATCTGCAAGAATACAAATTTTTCCATATCTTAGTGATGAAAGGTCGTTATTTCCTGGCAGAACTCCAATTGCAGTTGAGAGGTTTTTTATCTCCTGAGATTTTATTATTTCTGTACTCTCTAAGTCCCAAGTATTTAAAATCTTCCCTCTTAAAGGCATGATTGCCTGGAAAGATCTCTCTCTTGCTTGTTTTGCGGATCCGCCAGCTGAGTCCCCTTCAACTAAAAAAAGCTCTGTTTCATTTAAGTCCTGACTGTTGCAGTCCGAAAGTTTTCCAGGTAATGCTGGGCCTCTAAAAGTTTTCTTTCTTTCAACTATATTAGAAACTTTTGCTCTCGTCTGAGCAGACATAATTGCAAGTTCTGCTATTCTTTCACCCTCTTCTGTATGAGTGTTAAGCCAAATACTTAAAATGTCTTTTGTCGTACTTGAGACAAACGACATATGATCTTTTGAATCTAGTCTTTCCTTGGTTTGCCCTGCAAATTGAGGATTCTGAAGCTTAGATGAGATTATAAAAATCGCATTATTAAGAACATCGTCTGCATTAATTTTTAAACCTTTTGGCAATAGATTTCTGTATTCACAAAATTCTTTTAATGAGTCTAAAAGCCCAGCCTTAAAGCCATTTAAATGTGAACCACCTTGAGAAGTAGGTATGAGATTTACATAGGTTTCATCGAGTTTATTTTTTGGAGGTCTTAATGACCAATTGATTGCAAACTCAAGCTCTTGAGCTTGAGATTTTTTAGAGCATACAATTGAATCTAGCAAAACCAAGTCTGCTCCCTCAGAAGAGTCAATCAAATAACTTTTGAGCCCATCTTCAAAATACCACTTTTGTTTATCATCAGTCTTTTTTTCATTAATAAACTCTATCGTTAATCCAGGGCAGAGAACTGCTTTGGCCTTTAATAAGTGCTTAAGCTGTTTTATCTGAATCTCTATAGTTTCAAAATATGTAGGATTTGGTTTGAATTTAATTGATGTCCCAGAATTTCTGAGCCCCACCTCTCCAATCGGTTTTAATTCAGAAGATTTATCTCCATTATTAAAAGTGATTTGGTATTCTTTAGAGTCTCTTTTCACTCTAACCTCTAATTCATCAGATAGAGCATTTACAACAGAAACTCCAACACCATGAAGGCCGCCAGAGAAATTATAATCATCTCCAGAGAATTTCGCTCCAGCATGAAGTTTACAAAGGATGAGCTCAACTCCTGAAACTTTATGTTCCGGGTGCTCATCAATTGGCATACCCCTTCCATCATCAGAGACCTTGATAAAGCCATCTTTAAGAACAGATACTTTTATGTTTGAACAATAACCTGAAAGAGCTTCATCAACTGAATTATCAAGAACTTCTTGAATTAAATGATTTGGGTTAGATGTATCCGTATACATCCCAGGTCTTTTTTTGACAGGATCTAGTCCAGATAAGACTTCAATTGCCTGAGCGTCATATGAATTTTTAGCCAATTTTTAAAGCCTTTTTATTATAAAAAATTATTGAACTTGTTAAAGATATTCTACTCTAAGAAATATAAAATAAATTCAATAAAATTAAAAAAAATTAAATGTTTGCACTGCAAACATTATTAATAGGTTAAAATAAGTTATGAAAATTTACACAAAATCATTTTTAGCACTTTTTATCTCATTTAATATTTCATCTGAAAGTCTTTTAGATATCTATAATGAAGCGCTAGAGAATGACCCTACATACAAAGCAGCCGAATATTCGTATTTAGCAGACAAAGAGCTTAAGGTTCAAGGAAGAGCTGCTCTTCTGCCGAGTATTACCTTGAGCGGATCAACTAACTGGAACGAATACTATCAAAATAAAGAACTGCAACAACAATATAACTCTTTTTCTTCATCTGCCAGGGTTACTCAGCCGCTATTTAGACTAGATACATGGTTTAAATATAGGCAATCTAAATCTCTTACAGATGCTGCTGAAGCAGATTTTGCATTTGAGCAGCAAAATCTTTTAGTAAGAACTGCTGAGCTTTATTTTGGCGTACTTAGAGCTATTGATAATTTAAATGCGGCGATATCTGAAGAAAAAGCTATTAAAAAACAACTTGATCAAGCAAAACAAAGATTCGAAGTTGGGTTGTCAGCCATAACAGGAGTTCAAGAGGCTCAGTTGGCATTTGATCTAAGTAAAGCCTCAAGAATTAGAACAGAAGGATCGCTTTATTCCGCAAGAGAATCTTTAAATGCTCTTATTGGTAGAGAAATATTCAGCTTAAATGAATTGGGAGATAGTTTGCTTATCGACCTTCCAACACCAAGCTCAAAACAGAAATGGGTTGAATTAGCATTGGAAAATAACTACCAATTAAAAGCAGCATATTTAAGAAAGAAAGCAGCTAAAAGCAGTGCAAGAAGTGTTGCTTCAAATCATTTACCTAAGATAGATATTGTTGGAAGCCAGTCAGAATCTGAAACAAACCAATTTAACTATGAGGGTTTTAATATAGACGGCCAAGGCATTCCAGTTCCATCAGTAACAGGGAGAAGGAATTATTCAATTCAGCTCAGCATGCCACTCTTTCAAGGCGGGGCTGTTAACTCAAGAAGGAAGCAAGCATATTCCCAATATGAAAGAGCAAATGAAAACACACTATTTACAGAAAGAAGGATTATTCAAGAAGTAAGATCTCAGTTTTCAAATGTTTTAACATTAGTTGCAAATGTAAATGCTCAAAAACAAGCAGTAGTTTCGGCCACTAGCGCCCTAGAAGCGACTCAAGTAGGCTACAGAGTTGGAACAAGAAACGTTGTTGATCTATTACAAGCAGAAAAAAACTTATACAGTGCTGAAAAAAATCTCGCTAATGCAAAATATGATTACATACTTGCCAATCTAAGACTTGGACTTGCATCAGGAACAATTACACCAGCAGACATAGTAAAAATTAATAATTTACTCAGTTAAAAATGCCCGAACTTCCAGAGGTTGAGACAACCCTGAGAGCAATTAAAAAATTTAAAGGCTCTTTGCTTAAAGAGGCAAAAGTACACAATAGAAATCTTAGATGGAAAGTAGTGGATCACTTTGAAATATCAGTAAAAGATCAAGTTGTCGAAAGCTTAGAGAGAAGAGCAAAATATATAATCTTTAACCTATCTAATGATAAAAAAATTATTCTTCATTTAGGAATGTCTGGCAGTCTTAGAATTGCAAAAAATAATGAAAACTTCTTTATTAAGCATGACCATATTGAATTAATTTTTGATGAGGAAAGAATTATCTATAATGACCCCCGAAGGTTTGGATCAATGCATCTTACTTCTGATATCGATAAACATAAGTTAATAAAAAACCTTGGGCCTGAGCCTCTTTCTCAAAATTTTAATGCGAAGGATTTTTTTTCAGGGTGCAGTCACTCTAAAACAAATATTAAAAGCTTTTTAATGAATCAAAAAAATGTAGTCGGTATCGGCAATATATATGCGTCTGAAAGCCTTTTCTTAGCTAAAATTCATCCGCTAAAAAATGCCAATGATTTAGATTTAGATGCTTGTAAAAGATTAGTAGCTGCTGGAAAAAAGATACTAGAGCAAGCAATAGAGGTTGGAGGAACCACATTAAAAGACTTCTATTCAGCTGATGGTAGTCCAGGTTATTTTAAATTTAAGTTAAATGTATATGGAAGAGAGGGCGAACCATGCAATAAATGTAAAGGCACTGTTTGTAAAACGACCGTCAATCAAAGAGCTACTTTTTTTTGTGAAACTTGTCAGAGTTAAGTATCTAGCTTCGCTCGAAGTGCCTGCTCTACTATAGGATGAACAAACTTCGATATATCGCCTTTTAAGTCTGATATTTCTTTAATTAAACTAGAAGATACATAAATGAGACTTTCTTTTGGTGTTAAAAAAATACTTTCAATATTGGGAGCCAGCGACCTATTCATTGTTGCTAACTGAAATTCATATTCAAAATCAGAAACTGCTCGAAGGCCTCTTATAATTGCGCAAGCTCCATAGTCTTTTGCAAGATCAACTGTTAACTTTCTTGGAAAACCTACAACCTCTACTTTTTCATTTCCTTTAAAAATAGACTGGGCTAAATTAATTCTATCCTCTAGACTAAAAAGAGGGTTTTTCGATTCACTCTTAGCTATTGCAACAACAACCTTGTCAAAGAGTCCACAACCCCTATCAATAATATCAGTGTGACCATTGGTTATGGGATCAAAGGAGCCAGGGTAAATTGCAACTTTCATATTAAACATGATACTAAACAAGTCTACTTATGCAAAATAAATATTAATTTGAAATATGGTGTTTTATTACACATATTTTCTATTAAAAAAATAGATGTTTTTTATTTGTAACCTCTATTAATATTGGTTACTATTAAATTTCATATTTAATTAGGGGGGAGGCAATTATGCTTCTTTTTCATTAATATAGGAGTTATATATGAAATTATTACTGATATTAGGTAGTGTTATTGCACTTCCTACATTTGCTGCAGGTGGTGGTGACCTTGATGCTAGTGATTACACTGGTGTTTCTTTTTGGTTAGTTACTGCTGCTCTATTAGCATCTACTGTATTTTTCTTTGTTGAAAGAGATAGAGTTTCTGCAAAATGGAAAACATCATTAACTGTATCTGGTCTTGTTACTGGTATTGCTTTCTGGCATTACATGTACATGAGAGGGGTATGGATTGAAACTGGTGACTCACCAACTGTATTTAGATACATTGACTGGTTACTAACAGTTCCTTTATTAATATGTGAATTCTACTTAATTCTTGCTGCTGCAACTAATGTTGCTGGATCATTATTTAAGAAATTACTAGTTGGTTCTCTTGTTATGCTTGTGTTTGGTTACATGGGTGAGGCAGGAATTATGGCAGCTTGGCCTGCATTCATTATTGGATGTTTAGCTTGGGTATACATGATTTATGAACTATGGGCTGGAGAAGGAAAATCTGCTTGTAATACTGCAAGTCCTGCTGTGCAATCAGCTTACAACACAATGATGTATATCATCATCTTTGGTTGGGCGATTTATCCTGTAGGTTATTTCACAGGTTACCTAATGGGTGACGGTGGATCAGCTCTTAACTTAAACCTTATCTATAACCTTGCTGACTTTGTTAACAAGATTCTATTTGGTTTAATTATATGGAATGTTGCTGTTAAAGAATCTTCTAATGCTTAACATTAGATAACTTTAAATAGTTAGATAAAAAACCCAGCTTAGGCTGGGTTTTTTTTGGCTTAAAACTTGTAGCATTTCTTGGAAGAGCTGCAATAAACTCAACTTTATTTGGTCTAGTGATAGCCCAATCTAAAAATATATTCGCAACCAACTATGGCTGAATCTCTTCCCCATCCCAAGAAATTAGTTTGCCTGAATCAGATGGGCTTGCTGTATCAATAATATTTTTTAGCTGCAACACACTATATTCTGGAGTAAATAAATTACCTTCTTTTACATTTCTTTTAAAAGGTTCGCTTAATTCACTATCTACTGTTCCTGGCTGTAGACCAAAAATAATGGCATTTGGATTGGTTCTTCTTAATTCAATACTAAAATTTTTAATGATTTGATTAAGTGCAGTTTTGCTCGCCCTATAGGCATACCAACCACCTGTCTTATTATCAGAAATGCTGCCGACCCTTGCACTTAAAAATGCTAAGACGCTTTTTTCTTTTTTGTTTAGTAATGGAATAAAATACTTTCCAACAATTGTTGGGCCAATAGTATTTACCTTAATGACCTTTAAAAAGTTATCTGCATTTAAATCTCTAATACTTTTTTCTGGCCCAAAATCTTTATTATGAAGTATCCCACTTGCGACGATAATTTCATCTATTGAGGACTTATCTATGTTCTCTGCGGCATCACAAATACTAGTCTCATCCTCAATATCAATAAAAAAACTATGGAGTTTTTTATCCTCAACAGCAAGACCTGTTCTTGAAAATGAAAATATATTTTCAACATCATCATCTTTGATATAGCTATCAATAAAGGCTTTACCTATTGCCCCAGAAGAGCCAATAACAATGACATTCTTCATATTAAGTCCTAATATTTCATTTTCTAGCACTAATAATAGCAATAAATTTACAAAGATGGGTGTGCGATTTTGCAATATTAAGTATTGTTGTTTTGTAATAAACTATCTAAGCAATAAAGTTAAATAAAAAATTAAAGAGTAAGGTCAATTTATGAAAATTAATAATAAAAGAGTTGTGGTTACAGGGGCTGCCAGCGGAATTGGCAAGGCTCTATGTGAAGAGTTCCATGCATCTGGGGCAAGTTCTATAGTATGTGTTGATATGAATTTAAATGGGGTAGAGGAAACAGCTAAGAGTGTTAATGGGCTTGCAGTAAGTGCTGATGTTTCTAAAGAAAGCGACATTATAAATGTTATACAAAAAGCTAATGAATATTCTGGTGGTATCGATATATTTTGTTCAAATGCAGGTATCGGTGGAAAGCCAGGATTTTTTGAAGCAGATACTTCAGATTGGGACATGATATGGGGTATAAATGTTCAGTCTCATATTCATGCTGCAAAACATGTGCTTCCTCAAATGATAGAACAAGGTGAAGGCTATCTTATGAATACATCCTCAGCAGCCGGTCTTTTAACTCAACTAGGTGCGGCTGGATATGCAGTTACAAAAGCTGCAGCTGTTAGTTTTGCTGAATGGATAAAAATTACATATGGAAATAAAGGTATCGGTGTTTCCTGTTTATGCCCTCAAGCAGTCAGAACTGCTATGACTGCAAATGGTCCTGGCGTAGCAGGAGTTGATGGAATGATGGAAGCTGATATTGTTGCAAAGGATGTTCTTAACGCCATCGAGGAGGAGAGGTTTTTAGTAACTCCTCATAGTGAGGTTCTAGAATATGTTAAAAGAAAAGGGAATGACAGAGATAGGTGGATAAGTGGCATGCAAAGACTTCAAACTCAATATGAAGATTTTTTAACCCCAATGGAAGATAAATAGGAGAGTATTATGAAAACTAAAATAACTGAATTATTTGGTATAGAGCATCCAATCATTCAAGGCGGAATGCACCATGTTGGTTTTGCCGAGCTTGCAGCGGCAGTATCAAATGCGGGTGGACTTGGAACAATTACTGGTCTAACACAGGGTACGCCTGAGAAATTAGCAAATGAAATTGCCAGATGCAAAGAAATGACCAATAAGCCATTTGCTGTTAATTTAACATTTTTACCATCACTAACACCTCCGGACTATCCTGGTTTAATAAAAGTAATTATTGATGCAGGGGTTCCTGTTGTAGAGACTGCTGGAAGAAATCCTGCAGAATATCTCCCGGCTTTAAAAGAAGCAGGAATAAAGGTTATTCATAAATGCACCTCTGTAAGGCACTCATTAAAAGCACAAGCAATAGGCTGCGATGCAGTTTCTGTAGATGGTTTTGAGTGTGGGGGACACCCAGGAGAGGATGACATTCCTAATTTTATACTCTTACCTAGAGCAGCAGATGAGCTTGAAATCCCATTTGTTGCCTCGGGTGGAATGGCAGATGGAAGAAGTTTGGTTGCCGCTATGTCACTAGGTGCTGAGGGTATGAATATGGGAACTAGGTTTATTGCTACGCAAGATGCACCTGTTCATCAAAATGTGAAAGAAGCTATCGTAAATGCTTCTGAGTTAGATACTAGACTCATCATGAGATCATTAACAAATACAGAAAGAGTTCTTAATAATAAAGCTGTTGAGAGATTGATTGAAAAAGAAAAAGCTCTTGGTGATGAATTAACTTTTGCTGATATTGTGGATGAGGTTGCAGGAGTCTATCCAAAAATTATGCATGAAGGAACTATGGAGGTTGGAGCCTGGTCATGTGGAATGGTTGCTGGACTGGTCAATGACATCCCGACAGTGGAAGAATTAATGCATAGCATTATGGCAGAGGCAGACTCTATAATTAAGGAAAGGCTAAGTAAGTTCTAAAACTTATTTTTTATACTTAGCGGCCTCTTCTGAGCCATCTGTGGCTGTACCCTTTGTGTACGAGTGAGCACCCATGCCTGCAAGATCACCATTTTGAACAATCAAATATGGGTCTCTAATTGGTTCGCCTGCAAAATAACATTCTAGAATTTCTCTAACCCCAGCGGCATATCTTGTTTGAGCAGATAGCGAAGTACCTGAAGTATGAGGAGTCATGCCGTGGTTAGGCATTGTTCTCCATACGTGATCATTTGGAGCTGGCTGTGGGAACCAAACATCACCAGCATAACCACTTAGCTGGCCTGACTCTAAGCCTCTTGCAATAGCATCTTTATCACAAATCTTGCCACGAGCAGTATTGATGATATATGCACCTCTTTTCATTTTACTGATCATTTCATCATCGAATAAGTGCTCAGTTTTAGGATGCAATGGGCAACTAATATTGACTACATCACACACAGCAACTAATGACTCTACAGAATCATGATAGGTGAGGTTTAGTTCTGCTTCTATTTCATCAGAGAGTTTATGAATATCAAAATAATGCAAATGTACATCAAATGGTTTCATTTTTCTTAGCATATCAATACCAATTCTGCCTGCAGCTACAGTACCAACATGCATGCCCTCTACATCATATGATCTTTGTACAGCATCAGCTATATTCCATCCGCCCTCTTTTACAATTCTATGTTGGGTATGATAATCACGAACCATCGATAGGATCATCATCACAATGTGCTCGGCGACTGAACGAGAATTACAGTAAGTAACTTCAACAACATCCACGTTATTATCCATAGCTGCCTGAAGATCAACATGATCAGACCCAATGCCAGCTGTAATTGCCATTTTTAAATTAGGCGCTGTTTTCATCTTGTCTCTTGTTAAATAATATGGGAAGAAAGGTTGTGATATAACGATATCTGCATCTACTAATTCTTTATCAGCCTCACATCCATCTCCATCCTTATCAGAAGTAACAACTAGTGTATGGCCAGCATCTTCAAGAAACTTTCGAAGCCCCAGTTCTCCAGATACACAACCAAGTAACTCACCAGGAGTAAAATCTATAGCTTTTGGGGATGGAAGAGTCATTCCATCAGGATACTTATCTAACTTTGGTAAATCATCTCTTGCATACCTTTCTGGCATACCTGTTTTTGGATCATCATATAAGACACATAAAATTTTCATATCAAACTCCCACTTAAATGTAAACTTCTTACATAATAGTAAGACAATAACTAAAGAGAGCGCAATACTTGAGGTTTAAATAATATTTTTTAATTTTTTCTCTAATTTTTTTAGATTTAGGTGCTTTGGATGAATTTTTCCATTTTGTATAAGTGAAATGCTCCACATGTACTCTAAATAATGACAAAAAAGCATCCATTCTCTAAGATTTTTATCATTTAATGCTGAAGATTCATTATTTGTATAAGCTTTCCATAAAATTGCCCTATCAACTTTTGATAAGTTATAAGCATTCGATATCGAGGCAATATCAAAAAAAGGATTGTTAAAACTCGAGTACTCCCAGTCTAAAAAAAATAATCTATCTCGATTGTTAAAACTCGAGTACTCCCAGTCTAAAAAAAATAACCCATCCCTCCAAAGAAGATTTGTCTTATTCAAATCATTATGAGAGAAAACATAGTTATCAGAGTTATTGAGTTTGTCATATAAATCAAATCCTCTATGAAGAATTATATTTTCAGGAACCTCATTTAGTAAATTTCTATAAAAATTTATGTCATTCTTAAAATATTTCTTCTTACTTTTCGGGAGATCAATATCATGAATTTTTTTTAATTCGTTCCCAAGTGTTTTTAAAAAAACTTTATTGGAATCCTCATCAAGTGAAAATTCAATACCCTCGATATATCTCCATACTAAAATTCCATAAGACAAATCACTAAATAAAACCTCTGGACTAAAATCTAAAATTTTTAGTTGGCTGAGTGTAAAAATTTCATTTTCTCGATCTACATTTATTTTACCTACGCATGGATAATCAATTCTTAAGATTGCTTTGATGTTATCAAAATTACAAATAGATATTTCAGATACAGGGCCTGATTTAATTGTTTTAATAATCTCTAGATTATGATTTTTTATATCTAGATTGTTATGAAGATTCTGCACTAATATCGTCTCTTATTTTTACCCATGACATGTAACCAAAATATATTATTACAAGATAAATAAAGAATAATCCTGAGGTTAAAAAAAGTCCTCTGGACATGAATAAAAAGATAGAAATAAAATCTATAACAAACCAATATATCCAATTTTCAAGAAGTCTTTTAGCAACCATATATGTCGCAACTATTGCTCCCCATGTTGTTAGTCCATCTATGAAAGGGAAGATAGCATTGGTATATTTTTCTAATAAAAATCCAGAGATTAAAGTCATGATAACTATTAATGTAATGATCTTAATATGCATCCTTTTATCCCATGTTCTAACAATAAATTGAGGAGCATCAGTATTGACACTTCTCCACTGTTGAAGACCATAAAAGGCCATCATGATATAAAAAATTTGCAGGTAAGCTTCCATATATAGGCCTGCATCATACATAATAAAGAAATATAATATTGAACTAATTATAGCCGCAAACCAACACTTTACGTCTTGTTTTACAGCGAGTAATAAATAAATAATAGCAAATACAACAGCTGCTATTTCCATCCAAAATTCACTTATAAAATTAGAAATCATATTGGACCATGACTCCTATGTGCCTTGGATCTCCATGCCTTCTATATAATGTGTCTATAAAGTTAGGTGCTTCATTGCCAAAGTAAAAACCTCTTACTGAATAGTACTTATCAAAAATATTTCTTGCCCATAATGAATAAGTCCATTGTCCATGTTCATATCCATAATTAATATTTGTTAAGTTGTATGACTTAGAAGTATTGTTATGGGAATCAGAATAATAAAACTCACTTTTACCAACAACATTCAATGATAAATAAGATTGGTTTGTTGGCTTCCAATTGATGCCTATTGAAAAACTATTTTTTGGGGCATGCGCCTGTTCTCTACCTTCTATATCTGGTCTTGAAATCCAATTTTTTATTTCTGTATTTAGCAATCCGAAATTAGCAAATATACCTAGAGATTTATTCAGTGCAAAATCTATATTTAACTCTAAGCCATTATTAATTCCTTCTGCAGCATTTTGGGTTAAGTATAAAAAAGTGTTGGGATCTGAAGGATCAACCTGGGTTGAAATTAAGACCTGTTGATCTTTTCGATCAGAATAAAAAAGGACTGCTCCAAGATTTAATTTTGACTGGAAAAATTTACTATTAATTCCAACTTCATAATTAGTTAAAAATTCTGGATCGTAATATAAATTTCTATTTGATGAATTTTTATCAAGACCAAGCCCTAAATTAAATCCACCCTGGTTATAGCCCTTAGCAATATTAAAATAAATATTAGAATTATTATTAAGAGTTTTAACTAATGATAATTTTCCACCAGACATTTTATTTGATGGTGAAAATGATTCGTCATAAGAATCAAAATAATTAGATTCAAAATTCTCCCATCTTCCACCAATTGAAATTTTTATTGTTTCATTAATTAAATAATCAATATTTCCAAATAAAGAATAGCTTGAAGAAGAAAAGTCACTCAAAGAAGAAGAGTTACTAAAATAAGGACCATATGGATCTGATGGATCTCCATAAATACCAGTATCCTTTTTAGCATTTGTTTCATTTATATCTGCAAAACTAGCTCCAATGACCCATTCGATGCTTTTTTCTGTATTTTTATCTAAAAATTGCGATACAAGTCTAAATTCTTGACTAAAAGTATCTCTTTTTCTTATAGTTTCTGAAAAATAGTCATAAATGAAGGGCGAATGGGACTCAGGATTGCCCCAATCAGCATCATAACTAAGAATGACATCAGTATTTGTTAGGCTTGATAGGCTTTGAAACTCAAATTTTTCAAATTGATGATAAATTTTTACTCCATAGACATTACTTTTTTGAGAGTCCATTCCAGGCTTATCAGATAATGTATTAAGACTCCCATCTATAGTCCATATATCTGCAGGATCATCTAACTCTATTTGAGATATAAGAAACTTATAAGTGGTTTGGTTATCAGTTACCCAATTCACTTTTAATCTAAATGTGCTCTCATCTTTTTTAGAAGTATCAGACTTGTTAAGAAAAATATTCTTCCTAAATCCGTTAGAATAATCTTTTTTTATAGCTAACCTATAAGTGAGGTCTTTATTAAAATTTACAGGACCGCCAACAGCAATTCCAGTATTAAAAGTTCCATATGACCCCATAACTATTTCACCCTTCCCTTCAAAGCTTTCTGTTGGCTCTTTTGTAGAAATATATATTAGCCCTGCCATTGCACTAGATCCTATCCTTGCTCCTTGGGGGCCTCTGTGAACTTCAATTTGATCAACATCAAAAGTTGTGGCAATTCCTCCTTGCCCAGAAAAGTCTATATCATCAATCAGTAAACCTACTGCAGAGTTTGGAGTTCTTTCATAACCAGATCTTTCTCCAATTCCTCTTATCTGGAAATGTCTTGCCCTAGAATCGCTTGCAGCAAAATTCAAATTTGGTACTAGGTACGAAAGGTTTTCAAAGTGCTTTAAAGCCTGGGATTCTATTAACTTACTATCAAGCACTGCAATACTTGAGTCCTCTTTTGAGAGACTAGTTTCTCTCCAGTCTCCTTTGATAATAACTTCTTCTATAGCTTGAGAGCTCATCTCTACGCTAAAAAAATGTAATAAGATTATTGAATAAAATAGTTTATTTTTAGTGATTTTCATGCAATTCCTCCGCCATTATTGTATGGATCAGGTTCAAAGAGTTTCCAAGGATCTCAGGCCGAAATAGCCACCCCTTTGCAATTAAATTAGATATTAATATGTTTAATAAATAAAATCTAGCAGGTAGAAGAATTGCTTAGTTTTAAAAATTAAATTAACTCAAAGCTGTTATGATTATTTAAAGATTCGTGAATCCTGAGAACGTGTTCTCTTTCACCCTTTAACCAAATAAATATTAATAAATGAGAAGGTTATGGACAAGAGAACAGAGCAATTTTTAAAAGATCCAATATTTCCTTTGCTGATTAAAATGTCAGCGCCTAATACTGTTGCATTTTTAATAAATGCTGTGGTTGTTCTTGCTGAATTCTGGTTTATTAGTCAGCTGGGCATAACTCCATTAGCGGCTGTTACTTTGGCATTTCCTGCAATCATGCTAACTCAGCAAATGGCATTTGGGGCTCTTGGAGGAGCAGTCACATCTTCTATTGCAAGAAGTCTTGGAGCTGCAGACAAACCTAGGGCTGAAAAATTATTATGGCATTCTTTGTATATATCTTGCTTTGGAGCTTTAGCTTTTTTAATTATCTTTTTTATTTTTGGAGAGGCTCTATTAAGAATATTAGGTGGCACAGGTGCATTATTAGAGGAGTCTTTAGCTTATTGTTTTGTCTATTTATTAGGAGCGATAGTGGTTTGGCTATCAGGTAGCTTAACCGCTGCCCTAAGAGGGATGGGAGATATGCAATTTCCTGCAGTCTTAACGGTAATTTGTGCTGGTATACAAATTTTTTTCTCTGCTGGATTTATATTAGGATCATTCGGTCTACCTAAACTTGGGCTTGTGGGATCTGCTTGGTCAATGATAGTTACTTCAGGATTTATGGCATTGGTAACCTTAATAAAGATTTCGAGTCCATCATCACCTGTAAGGCTTAAGCTCAAAAGACTAACAATTGAAAGAGAGTTATTTGGAGATATTTTTTCTGTTGCCTTGCCCGCATCTCTTTCGCCAATAATGACAGTTGCAACAGTTCTTTTATTGACAGGGCTCATTGGTCAATTTGGAACATCTGCTATTGCTGGTTATGGAATTGGTTCAAGGGTAGAGTTCTTATTAATTCCTATTGTGTTCGGCATCGGGACTGCTATGACAGCCATGGTTGGAACAAATATAGGTGCCAAAAATATAGAGCGAGCAGAAAGAATAGGCATGGTTGGTGCAACAACAGCTGGATTGCTTTCTGCTGTTATCGGTCTAGCTTTGGCGCTAACACCAAATCTTTGGATTAGTATTTTTACATCTGATCCAGAGACTTTATTAGTTACAAAACAGTACATTCAAATTCTTGGTGTATGTTATATATTTCAAGGGTATGGGCTTTCCCTTTATTTTGCATCTCAGGGAGCTAATGCAATGAAATGGCCAATTATAATCACGGCCATCAGGCTTATAGTCTTCTCTGTTTTATCATTGGCAGCTGTTTACTGGCTCTCATATGGGCTAGTTAGTATTTTTTATGCGTCTGCAATAGCCATGGTTATTTTCGGAGTTCTGATGGTGATTTCATTGAAAATGGGAGCTTGGAGAAATAACTGAAATTAATTTATAATTTTATGGTAAGATACCCCCCATGGGTATATATAAAATAATAATTTTAGTTTTTTTAATGGTCTTTAATGCTGATGCAAGACCAATATCCTACTCTGGTGGAACAACCATAATGTATAAATCAGATACCTTTAATGATTCTATTTACCTCCACTACTCACCAACCTACAAATATTCCATTGGCCTAGAAAGGGCTAAAAATAAATTTTATAAAAGTACAGAAAACTATTTTCGTTTTACTTATTTGGTTAATAGAAAAAATACTGATATTTCTCAAAGAAATTTATATTTCCAATCAGGTGTATTAGTAGATGATGCTGATGGTTTTTTTTATGGCATGCATGGCGACTGGGAAACACGAAGATGGTTTTCTGGATTTGGCTACAAAGATACAAAGAATACTTTTGGTCAGGATTATACGGATCAGTATATCCAACTAGGTGTTGCGCCATATGTTGGTGACTATGGAGACCTGCACACATGGATAATGATCAAAACAAAGAAAAACTCACTAACAAATACTCAGTCTACTTATCCAGAATTGAAGTTTTTTAAGGGTTCTACTCTAGTTAAGTTTGGTTATAGCGATAAAACAGAATGGGATTTACACCTTATGTACAGATTTTAAAAAAAGGAGAACTTATGAAAAAAATATTATTAACTTTGTTACTTGCCAGCCCACTTGCTTGGGCTGAACAGGACCATGCCAATATGCATGATCATTCTCACGAAGGACATCTTCATGACACCATGGTTGATGGCAAAAATCTTGATGTTAGTGCTGAAAGGTTTGATGCATTTATGAATGAACTAACCAATGTTAATGTTGCTGTTGTTAGCGTTAAAGGAATGGTTTGTGATTTTTGTGCACGGGACCATGCCAATATGCATGATCATTCTCATGAAGGACATCTTCATGACACCATGGTTGATGGCAAAAATCTTGATGTTAGTGCTGAAAGGTTTGACGCATTTATGAATGAACTAACCAATGTTAATGTTGCTGTTGTTAGCGTTAAAGGAATGGTTTGTGATTTTTGTGCACGAGGCATTGCGAAAACATTTGAAAAAGACAAAACCGTACAAAAAATAGATGTTGATCTAGATAATGGAAAGGTATTGATTGCTTACTCTAAATCAAAAGACATTAATTACAGTGAAATTGAGAAAAAAATTCTATCTAATGGACAGAGTATGTCAGATTTGCAAATACTAGAAATTTAATAGCTATGGATGATAAGACTTCGAATTTCTTTTCTTTGTTTGCATCTTCTTCTACGCTGATATGTTGTGCCTTGCCAGCTATTTTTGTAGCGCTTGGAGCTGGAGCAAGTTTTGCGAGCTTAATAACAGTATTTCCATTTCTAATTACCCTGTCCCAATATAAAACCTACATAACCTTATTAGCTTTTTTATTGATACTTCTAGCTGGCTATATCAACTACAAAACATACTATATGCCTTGTCCTGCTGACCCAGAACTAGGCAGAGCATGTTCGGAAACTAGAAAAAAATCTAGGTACCTGTACTATGCGTCTGTAGCTATTTTCTTATTTGAGAACTAGGCAGAGCATGTTCGGAAACTAGAAAAAAATCTAGGTATCTGTACTATGCGTCTGTAGCAATTTTCTTATTCGCTACAATTTTTACATATATAGTTCCGAGGTTTTTATAAAATGAAACATCCATGTCATAAAGAGCAATTAACAAGCTTAAAAAGAATAGAGGGTCAGGTGAGAGGCGTTCAAGGAATGATTGAGGAAGGTCAATACTGCGTTGATATTCTTAATCAAATAAAAGCACTTAAGAATTCAATTATTACTGTTGAGGGCAAAATTCTAAAAACTCATTTGCGTGAATGCATTAAGGAATCTCTAAAAGGTGATGACGAATTTGATGTAAAAATTGATGAGATAATGAAGATTATGAAAAGATGAACTTTTTAGTTAGAAAAATTCATAAGTATCTAAGTTTTTTTATCTCTCTTCAATTATTACTTTGGACTGTCTCAGGCATATACTTTGCTTTTAATAAAATTGAACTCGTAAGAGGTGAGCAATACCTCAATCATGTTGAAACAAATTTTGATTTAAGTAAGTTAAATATTGAAATAGAGAAAGCTAAAGCAGTTGAATTCAAAAAAAGATTAGGTCAAGAGATTGTGATAATCAAAACTAAAGATACGACTAAGTATCTGAATATGACTGGTCAGCCTTTGAAAAAGATATCTATGGAAGATGCGATGAATTCAGTTTCAAGCCAAACAATTCTTATACCCTTTGCCACCGAAGAAGTTGTGAATGAAAAATCAGGATCTGAATACAGAGGCAGATCATTACCAATTTATAGAGTAAAAAGTAAAAATGAAAAAGGTGCTGAACTGAATGTTTACATTAATATTTATTCAGCAGAGGTGGTGGCCATTAGATCTAATAAATGGAAGATATGGGATCTTATGTGGGGGTTTCATATTATGGATTGGAAAGAAAGAGATAATATCGACAACCTTCTTTTGAAAATATTTTCTATATTAGCTTTAGTGAGTTCGGTGACCGGAATAATGTTGTTCTTTAAAATAGATTTCAAAGACGCCCCTAGGTCGACTAAATAGTAATAGCCTTCTAAAAAACTATTTCTTTTTTTCTTTTTTTGCTGCTCTTTTTTCTTTAAGAGTTTTACCTTTCTTCTTATCGTTCTTTTGCTTGTCTAAGCCTTTAGCCATAATACTTTCCTTATTTAGTTAAGGATAAGTATAAAGTAAATGAAATTTAATGTTTAAAGAATGGTGGGTCTGGGTGGACTCGAACCACCGACCTCACCCTTATCAGTCGTTCGTTC
>Ga0209199_1002325_pt1 | contig 20635 bp, 23 predicted proteins | sample COGITO_mtgs_1105_7_FD_184805 | JGI IMG/M metagenome (GOLD analysis project Ga0209199, IMG submission 184805) | Pelagic marine microbial communities from North Sea - COGITO_mtgs_110523 (SPAdes) (version 2) | ecosystem: Environmental > Aquatic > Marine > Epipelagic ...
CCCACTGCGAAGACAGCCGCACCCTCTCCCACCTCCATACCGGTCGCGCTTCTAGAGTTGTTTCAAGTTGTTTCAAGCTGTTGCGCGGCATATCGCGCCAGTCACCAATTTGGTGTTCTGAACGCCCACCACGCGCCTGTCTGCTCGGCGGTCGTCGCGAGTGTTGATTGGGTGGAGCGCGTCCACGGGTGATTCCCGGGAGTCCTCCGTTCGTGGCCATGAGCAAGACACGCTGATGGCGGGCCGAAGACCGAGTCTTCGAGAGCGCTGGGCTGCAGCACCGGCTGCGCTGCCCTAGGATCGACGGTCGTGCCCGCCAGTGTCATCTTCCCCAGCGATTCCCCGAATGGTGCCGAGATGGCCGACGCCCTGGCCAACTGCCGCGTGATCTTCTTCGCCGGTCTCCCCGGCGCGGGCAAGTCGCTATTCGTGCGAGAGCAGGCCGTGCTCGCCGACCGGGCCGGCAAGCGGGTCCACTTCCTGCGATGGGACGCTGTCCGCCCGACCTTCGAGACCGACGCCGTGCTGCAGCGGTACCCGGACACCGACGGAGTCACTCATCCGCTCATCCGCTCATCCGCAAGGCTGCCGGTTGCTGGGCGCGTCAGGCCATCGCCCGATGGCAGGCCGAGTACCCGGGGTCCGACCACGTGCTGATCGGGGAACTGCCGATCAGCGGCAATCGCTTGGCGGAACTGGTGCACGTCCAGGACGACGACGTCGAACCGCTGCTGGCCGGCGACCTGACCCGGTTCCTCGTACCGGTCCCCACCACCGAGGTTCGTCGCGCGCTCGAATCGAAGCGTCAGGGTTCGATCTCGAGCCCCCAGCACGCCGACGATGCGCAGGATGCACCGATGCACATCCTGCGCCAGGTCTGGACCGACACGCACAGCAAGGCAGTCGACCTCGGCCTGGTCGACGGCGATGACACCGCGGCCTCCGACGAGTACGACCCGGCTACCTACCAACGCTTCTTCCAACACCTGCTGCAGCGTCGCAACTGTCGCTTCTTGGACGTCGACACCGTCTACGCCGATGTCGGATCCTCTCACGACCTCAACGTCCCGACCGATGAGTTGGTGCCGTCAGCCGACGAGATCTCCGACGTCCTCGCCTCGCTGGAAGCCACTTGGACCACCGACCAGGTCCGGTCGGTCGACGCCTGGTACGAGGTCTAGCGCCCAAACTACCTCCACACGCCCCGAGGCGAGTCCCCCGGACCTCGCGCTTTGGAGGCGGGACACCTAGGCTGCGGCCAGCTCAGTCAGGCTGCCGGCAGCACATCAATCCAGTCGCTCTGAGCCTGTGGAGTTAGGGTACGACTCACCCCACCGACGTGAACCCAACGAGACTCGCTGGGATGGCGCGCCAAGTCTGCCCGAGGTGCCGGTTGGGGCACCCGATAACACTCGCTCCTAAACGCGTCGTCCGCTCCGATCATGCCACTCGGTATCGGCCCGAGTGTGGCGTCACGGAATCACCGTCGGTTGGGACGCAGAGGCTGCGCTAGGTGGCGGTGAAGGCGACCGAGATGCCGATCGATTGAGCGGCGGCCCCGAGCTTGCTGTCGCCGCTTACCATGACGAGTTCGTCATCGTTGGCGAGTGCGGCTGATGCGAGGTGGACAGCGTCGTACCCTCGGAGTCCGTGCGTCTGGGCCAAATCGCCTGCTGATTCGGCTAGATGGGCGGTGATCTCGACGTAGTCGATCTGCCTGGTGATCGAGTCCAAGTCCTCGACGGCCTCGGCCAGGTCCGCAGAGGTCAGTCGGCCCATTCTTTCGGCCTGGGCAAGGGCCGCTCGCGCCTCGGGGTAGATCAGACGAGTGCTGATCGTGCGGGTAGCGTCATTCCACAAGCGGCGGCACGTGTCCGATGCTGGCTCGTTGATCATCAGGGGAACGAGTGCGGAGGTGTCGAAGTACGCGATCACTGACGTTGTTCGGCGACGAGGTCGCTCACGGTTCCGTTCGCGCTGATGTGTGGAGTTGCACGGCGCTGCTTGGATTGTTCCGCGGGCGAGATGACGCCCTCGTTGATCAAGCGATCGATAGCTCGCGGCCGATCGAGCGGCACCAAACGCGCCACCGCCTTGCCATGGTCGGTCACCGTGACTTCCTTTCCGCCGCGGACGACCTCAAGGTAACGACTGAGATGATCTCGGAGTTCGCGAATGCCAGCTTCCATCCCACCATTATGGCGCTTTTTAGTTGAAGTATCTAGCCATATTCTGTCCGCCAGATATCACCGCAACATAACCACGCACGCGTGATGAATCTAACCACCGGGTATCGGTCCTTACCGAGCACTCGATATTCGCGACGCTGGGATGTCTAGTCGAGCTCGAATGCCGGGACGCGTTGAGCGTCGATCCACTCTTCGATCTCGTGCGGATCGAATCGTATGAACTTGCCAATCTTGCAGAATGGGACTCGGCGTTCTTCAATGAGGCGTCGCACGAATCGCTCGCGCACACCGAGCTGTGCGGCCAGTGCGCCGACGTCCAACAGATATCGGGCCGGCGCGCCCGGTGGCGTGTTTGGGGCGACCTTACGTCGCCCCTCAGGTTCTCGACGCAAGTCCTCGTCGCTCGAGGTCATATCCTCCCCCCTGCCGAATGTGCTTGCTTAGATGGGGCGGGGCGAGCGTGGCGGGCAAGGTCATCTGCGGATCGTCACCTTTTGGGGCGGACAAAACCCACGATCCCTTTGTTTGCCTACTCGATGCGCAGGCCCGAGATCGCACGCGAAATGACCAGCTGCTGGATCTGCTCGGTGCCTTCGAAGATGTCGTGGATCTTGGCATCGCGGTGCCAACGCTCCACCGGGTACTCGCGGGTATAGCCATAGCCGCCGAGAATCTGGATGGCTCGTTCGGTCACGTGGGTGGCAACACGGCCAGCCTTGAGCTTGGCCATCGAACCTTCGGCGTTCACGAACGCCTTCTGCTTGCCGAGCCACGCGGCACGCCAGATCAGCAACCGGGTGGCCTCGATCTCGGTGGCCATGTCGGCCAGCATGAACGCAATCGACTGATTCATGATGATCTTGCGACCAAAGGCTTCACGCTCTTTGGCATAGTCGAGTGAGTACTCATAGGCAGCACGTGCGACGCCGATTGCCTGAGCGCCGACGGTTGGGCGGGTCGCCTCGAACGTCTGCATCGCAGCCTGTGAGTTGCCTCTTTCACCACGGCGGACCCGGGCGAGGCGCTCATCGAGCTTCTCTTTGCCGCCGAGCAGGCAACGACCCGGTACCCGGACATCGTCCAGCACAACCTCTGCGGTATGGCTCGCGCGAATGCCGTGTTTCTTGTACTTCTGACCCATGCTCAGGCCCTTGGTGCCGGGAGGAACGATGAAGCTTGCATGGCCCTTGGTCTTCAGTTCAGGGGCGACCACAGCGACGACAACATGGATGTCAGCAATGCCACCGTTGGTGATCCATGCCTTGGTGCCGTTGAGGATCCACTCGTCGGTGGCTTCGTCGTATTTTGCCGACGTGCGGTAGCCGCCTACGTCGGAGCCTGCATCGGGTTCGCTCGCAGCGAAGGCCCCGAGTTGCACGTCCTTCGCATCGCCGTAACACTGCGGTACCCATTCCATAACTTGGTCTTGGGTACCCGAAGAGGCGATGCCAGCCGCTGCGAGACCAGATCCCATGATGGCCATACCGAGACCTGCATCGCCCCAGAACATTTCTTCGATCGCCACCGGCATCGTAAGGCCAGTCGGGTCGTTGAACATGGCGTTGGCAAGGAACTCCCAGCCATAAAGACCAATCTGAGCCGCTTCTTGCACCACCGGCCACGGAAACTCTTCTCGTTCATCCCATTCTTCTGCGTTTGGCCGCATGACGTCCTCAGCGAAGTCATGGACCCATTTCTGGATCGTGAGTTGGTCTTCGTTCAGCGATGGGTTGAAATCAGCCATAGGGGTGCCTTCTTGTCTACCGAAACTATCGAGTCTGTAATAACGAGCGTTATTGAAAGACGCTATCGGGGCAATCGACAACCCTCCACCTCAGCAAGCGAGTAATCCCCGATCGACTCATAAGCGCAGGTGTTACCTCCGAGCGACACCAGCCAGGCTGCTCAGGAGATGCGCCATGCCTTCCACCTGGCCGGTGGTGAAGGCCAACTCGGCACCAACTAATCCGTGAGGACTCATGCTTGTAGATTCAGCATCGTGCAGGTTCTTACAAAGTGGAGAACACCGAGTCAACCGCCACAGGTCACCGACGCACACCCGTAGTGTTTGCACATGGGAAGCCGGATCGCCGCCACGATGGTCCTCGTCGTTGCAGTTGCGGTCCTGGTTTGGGTCACACTCGGCGGCAATGACACTGAATCGGCGACCGAGCAGCGATCCACCGCCGAGCCCACCAGGACAGCTACAACGGACACACCCGCTTCCCTGGACGAAATCACCGATGACGAACCCGAGATCGAAGCACCGGAGATCGAAACACCTGAAAACTTCGGGCCCCGCATGGACCTGGTGGATATCGACGGCTGGCTGAATACCGACGCCACGTCGATCGACGACTTCACTGGCCAGGTTCTCCTGGTCGAGATGTGGACGTTTGGCTGCAGCAACTGCAAGGCCCGCATCCCGTTCACCCAGAGTTACTACGAAGAGTTCGGTGATGCGAACTTCGAGATCCTGGGTGTCCATGCGCCTGAGTTCAGCTTCGAGGCTGACGTCAACAACATCATCGAAGCTGCGGACCAGCTGGGCGTGAATTGGCCGATCGCGCTCGATACCGACAAGTTGAACTTTCGGAAATGGCAGCCAGGTTCCACCAACTTCTGGCCCCGCACCTACGTCATCGACCAGAACGGTGATATCCGTTATGACCACATCGGCGAAGGCAACTACGAAGAACTCCGGGAAACAATCCGGTACCCGATCGAGAACCCTCCCGCTGCGAACCCAGCGACCTGACAATGGATGTTCTGGCCGAAGGCATCGAGAGCATCAAACTCGCCTGCAGCCTGGTGCTGCTGATTCCAGCGGTTGGTATTGCCCTGATGGGTCGACGCCGAATCTGGCTCGTACCTGCGTGGATCCTCACCGTGAGCCTGATCGCATGGTTGCGATTCACCGGCTGGTGGACTCCGCTGCCAAGTGGCGTTGGTCATGTGGTGGTTGGGCTCGGCCTTCTTGCACTGACCGTGTTGGCATGGCGGACCGACACCATGATCTCGGACCTCGCTACCACGGTCGTGGTGGCCTTCTTGGCTGGCTGGACGTGGATCCCCTGTGTAGGTCGTGAGCTGGGTGACGTCTTGAACAATGCCCGGGCAGAACCATGGTCTGAGCTCGTGCGCACGTTTGTCTACATGCTCGGGATATTCATTCCTCTGGTAGTGATCACCGCCCTGCAGGTCGCATGGCCAACATTCGGTGACATCAGCGATCACCCCCGCGTCAGGACTATCGGCTTGTCCGTCGTTGCCCTCGTCGGCGGACTGGTCGCCGTCACGTTGTTCGACGACCTTGCCAGCGAACTCGCACAGCGCAGCAGCTTTTAGAGAAGTTCACCCTCACCCGAACCTTGGTCCTGGCATGTCGATACACATTGCTCCGGTCACTTCGGGTTCGACATCAGCCACACCGCCTACGGTGCACAGGTGGGCACCACGAAGTCGCCGAAACTCGGTCGGGCATATCACAAGCTCTTCGCGGCAAGCACTATCTCGAATCTCGGCGACGGCATCGGCCAAATTGCGTATCCGTGGCTCGCATCAGCGGTGACCCGCAACCCGCTGCTGGTTGCCCTCGTCACTGTGTTCCAGCGGCTGCCGTGGCTGATCTTCAGTCTTCCTGCCGGCGTGATTACCGACCGTTATGAACGACGCAAACTTATGGTCGGCGCCAACATCGCCCGAGCAGTTCTGACCGCAGCGGTAGCGCTCATGGTCCTCGACCAACAAGGCGCGCTCCCCGGCCCCGATGAACTCGGTGACACCTCGGCCGTCGTGTCGACGAACGTTCTGTTGTACCTGGTCGTGCTCGCAGCCACGCTGTTCCTTGGAACCGCCGAGGTGCTCTACGACAACACTGCCCAAACACTCATGCCGTCACTCGTCGACGACTCGCAGCTCGAGAAGGCAAACGGCCGCATGTGGAGTGCCGAACAGGTTGCGAACACCGTGGCCGGGCCCGCGGCCGGAGCAGCGCTGCTCGCCTTCGCGTTTGCCGCGCCATTCTTTGTTGACGCCGTCACCTTTGCATTGTCAGCGCTGCTGATCTTCCTGCTGCCCCGGCCCAAAGCCGTGACTGCAGCTCGCCCGGAACGTCGTCCGTGGAAGACGGAACTCGCCGAAGGTTTCCAGTGGCTCTGGAGTCATGAGCTACTGCGGCCACTCGCGATCACGCTGGGACTGTTGAATGGTTTGGGCACCGTGGCCGGGGCGACACTGGTGCTCTTCGCTCAGGAAGTCCTGCTCACCTCTCCCACCGAGTTTGCCATCCTGTCCACGGGCGGCGCCGTTGGTGGCATCGTCGGCGGCTGGACTGCATCCGCGGTCTCTCAGCGCCTGGGTTCAGGCCCATCATTGTGGGCCACACGTCGATAATCATCGGCCTGACGTCGTGGTGGCCACTCGTGTGGCTCATGTTCACGACGTCGATGTACGTCGCCGTGTTGTGGAACGTGATCACGGTGTCGCTGCGCCAGGCCATTATTCCCGACCACCTCTTAGGGCGGGTCAACAGCGTCTATCGATTCTTTGCCTGGGGATCCATCCCAATCGGCGCACTCATCGGCGGTGCAATCATCTTGTTCGCAGAGGTAGCAACGTCACGAGAAATGGCGCTTCGCCTGCCGTGGTTTGCAAGCGGGGCCGGACAACTTCTGCTGCTCGGATTCGCGACCCGCCATCTGACTACCGCCAGCATCGATGGCGCCCGCACCGCAGCCCAGTCCGGGCCGGCAGAGAAGGCCGGCTAGAGCTGGGTGCGACGGAGTAGTGGCCGCACCCCACACTCAATCGGCCGGCAACAGTGCCCCGCCATGTGACCGGACTTGGTGGCCGCGCAGCTCACTCACAAACGCTTCGACGCAGCCACCATTGCTAACGAACCAGGTTCACCAGCGGCCGACCGAAGGGTTTCACAATGCGGGGATGATCCGCTGGCCATACGCGTTCAGCGTCTCATCCTTTTGATCGTGCATCAGATAGATGGCGAACTGGTCAACACCCAACGCTTCGAGCTCCTTGAGTCGAGCAATATGAGTTGCCTCGTTGCCCAGGATGCAGAACCGGTCGATGATCTCGTCGGGGACAAAATCGACATGGGTACTGTTCGACTTGCCATGTTCGGCGTAGTCGTAACCTTGGCGACCCTTGATGTAGTCGGTCAACGCCTGAGGAATGGCGCTGCTCTCGCCATACCGGTCAACAAGATCAGCGACATGATTGCCGACCATGCCACCAAACCATCGGACCTGATCTCGCTGGTGTTCGATGTCGTCGCCGACATACGCCGGTGCTGCTACACAGATCTTGAGTGCATCCGGGTCACGGCCCGCTTCCTCGGCCGCCTTACGTACCGCAGCGATCATCCACTCGCAGATGACCGGATCAGCCAACTGCAGGATCACGCCGTCGGTCTCGCTGCCACAAAGATGTAGCGCCTTCGGGCCATACGCCGCCATCATGATGTCGATCTCGCCGCCCTTGCTCCACGGGAACTGCTGCTGCGTGCCGTTGTAGGTGACCTCTCGACCTTCGACCAGGCCCTTGATCACCTTCATGGATTCAGCGAGCGTCGACAGCTTGGCCGGCGTATGGCCGAGCACACGCATAGCCGAGTCACCTCGACCAATACCGCACACCGTGCGATTGCCGAACATGTCATTCAGTGTCGCAAAGTGTGACGCGGTAACGGTCCAGTTGCGGCTACCAGGATTGGTCACCATGGGACCAACAATCATGCGTTTGGTGGCCGAGAGCATCTGGCTATAGATCACGTATGGCTCTTGCCACAACACATGGCTATCGAACGTCCAGCCATACGTAAAGCCGAGTTTCTCGGCTTGCACAGCCAAGTCGACGACCCGCCATGCCGGTGGGTCAGTTTGCAGTACTACGCCAAATTCCATGATTCAGTCTCCTGGTAGTCAATCGCTCGGTCTCGGTGATCTGGGACGGTCCCGGTGTTTAGTCGTTCGTTGGAAAACCCAGGTCGACCGAACTCGTCGATGGGTCTGGCCACCGACTCGTGATCACCTTGGCCTTGGTATAGAACTTGACGCCTTCGGGGCCATACATGGTGGTGTCGCCGTAAAGCGAGTCCTTCCAGCCGCCAAACGAGTGGTAACCAACGGGCACAGGGATCGGGACATTGATGCCAACCATGCCAGCGTCAGCTTCTTCTTGGAAGCGGCGAGCCGCACCACCGTCGCGGGTGAAGATGGCAGCTCCGTTGCCCCACCGGTTGTCTTCGATCAGCTTCACGCCCTGCTGGTACGTGTCGACCCGCACCACGCTCAGGACCGGCCCGAAGATCTCATCCTGGTAGACCGACATTTCGGTGGTCACATTGTCGAGCAACGTCACGCCAGTGAAGAACCCGTTGTTGTTGAACTGTGCATCGCGGCCATCGACCACGACGGTTGCGCCAGCAGCAGCGCCTTGGCCGACATAGTCGTTGACTCGGTCGCGCGCTTCTTCGGTGATAAGTGGCCCCATCTCACTCGAAGGGTCGGTACCGTCGCCGATGACCAATTTGTCCATGCGAACCTTGATCGCATCGACCAATGGGTCTGCGACGTCGCCCACGGCAACTACGACGGAGATCGCCATGCAACGTTCTCCAGCCGAACCGTAAGCCGCGCTCACCGCTGAATCGGCAGCAAGATCAATGTCAGCATCGGGCAGCACGATCATGTGGTTCTTGGCCCCACCGAGTGCCTGGACACGTTTGCCGTGTTTCGAACCGGTTTCGTACACATAGTGGGCAATCGGGCTTGACCCAACAAAACTGACGGCCTTGACGTCGGGATGTTCGAGCAATCGGTCCACCGCCAGCTTGTCGCCGTTCACAACATTCAGGACTCCTGGAGGGAAACCTGCTTCTTGGGCCAGTTCAGCAATAAACAGCGGAGCCGACGGGTCGCGTTCGCTGGGTTTGAGGATGAACGTGTTTCCGGTAGCGATCGCGTTCGGGATCATCCACAACGGGACCATCGCCGGGAAGTTGAATGGCGTGATGCCAGCAACTACACCGAGTGGCTGACGCACGGAGTACACGTCGACCCCAGAGGAAGCCGATTCGTTGTACGCACCCTTGAGCATCTCGGCAATACCACACGCATATTCGATGTTCTCGAGACCACGGGCGACCTCGCCCAGGGCATCACTTGTGACCTTGCCGTGTTCGGCCGTGAGCCGCCGAGCAACCTCGGCCTGATTGGCTTCGAGCAGATTGCGGAAGGCGTGCATCAGCTTGATCCGGCGAGCCAAGCTCACGTGGCGCCATTCCTGGAACGCCGCCTGTGACGATGCCACTGCGGCATCGACTTCGGCCAAGCTGGCCATTGCCAACGAGGCGGTCTGCTCACCGGTCGCAGGATTAAAGACCGGCTTGGTCACACCCGACGCACCCGGACTCGCAACGCCGTCGATCAGATGATGAATTGTTTCCATAAGTTCGTGTTTCCTTCAGACGTTTCTGAACCGTTTGGGCGACGATTTCACTCAAACAGTTCAGAAAGGTGGAGAGTTCTAGATGAGGTAGGAGGACAGGCCGCGGGGTTGGTATTTGCCGTCGCCTTTTGTGCCCAAGTAGGTGCCGTTTTCAATGATGATTTTGCCCCGCGACATGACCGTGTCTACATGGCCGTTGATCTCTTGGCCCTCGTATGCCGAGTAGTCCATGTTCATGTGGTGGTTGTCGACGCTGATGTTCCATGTGGCAGTGGGGTCATAGAGCACGATGTCGGCATCGCTGCCCGGGGCCAGGACGCCTTTCTTCGGGTACATGCCAAACATGCGAGCTGGTGTAGTCGCGCATAACTCCACCCACCGTGGCAACGAGATCTCGCCCTGGACGACACCTTGATAGATCAGGTCCATACGGTGCTCGACCCCGCCGATGCCATTTGGGATGGCCCGGAAGTCGTCGAGGCCCAGTTCCTTCTGGTCCTTCATGCAGAACGGGCAATGATCGGTGCTTACGACGCTTAGGTCGTTGGTGCGAAGCCCATTCCAAAGGTCGGCCTGGTGGTGTTCGTGTTTGGTACGCAGCGGTGTACTGCAGACATAACCCGCACCGGCGAAACCCGGCGCTCCAAGGTGATCCTCGAGCGTGAGATACAAGTATTGCGGGCACGTCTCGGCGAACACGTTGCCGCCCTTACCCCGAGCAATCGCCACCTGTTCGAGTGCCTCGCTGGCCGACAAGTGCACGATGTACAACGGTGAGGCGCCAACCTTGGCCAGCTGAATGGCACGGTGAGTTGCTTCGCTTTCGAGCTCGGCTCGGCGCACCAAGCCGTGGTTGACGGGTGCAGTCTCGCCTCGTTCCACGGCCTGTTCTGCGAGCAGGTCGATGGCGATGCCGTTCTCGGCATGCATCATGATCATGCCGCCATTGCCTGCACACTGTTGCATGGCCCGCAGGATCTGGGCGTCGTCGCTCAGGTACACACCGGGATAGGCCATGAACAACTTGAAGCTGGTGACGCCTTCGCGGACCAAGATGTCCATCTCTTTGAGTGACGTGTCGTCGACCCCACCGATGATCATGTGGAAGCCGTAGTCGACCGCGCAGTTGCCCTCGGCCAGCGCCATGCGGTCATCAAAACAGGTGCGCACGTTCTCGCCGGTTTGTTGCGACGCGAAGTCGATGATGGTGGTGGTGCCGCCCCATGCCGCGGCTCTGGTGCCGGTCTCGAAGTCGTCGCTCGCATTCGTGCCCCCAAAGGGCAGTTCCATATGGGTGTGCACATCGACGCCGCCAGGGATGACATATTTTCCGGTTGCGTCGATGACTCGTTCGGCACCACGTTCGGCCGCCATTGCTGGATCAGACCCAGGAGACATGAGCGCGATGATGGTCTCGCCGTCGACGAGCACCTCGGCCGGGTCAGCCCCGGTGGTCGAGATAACCGTTCCGCCCTTGATTAACATCGTCATGTCATTCTCCCCAGTTGCTTGCTATCCATAGATCTTGTCATTAATCGAATTGTTACGTCCCCAGGGGGAGGTAACAATTCGCTGCGGCTGTCCGAGCCATACCCGCCTACGGTCCCGACAGGCAGGAGCGAGGGACGAGCGAGCAGCGAGCGACGAAGGAGTCGCACCACATGGCTGGCCACCATGTCCGACGAACGTCGGCCCGAGCGGAGCGGTTAGACACTGCCCTACACGCTGGCAATCGCTGCGATCAGGGCGTCGAGGCCTTGGTCCATTTCTTGCTCGGTGATATTGAGCATTGGGGTGAGCCGCAGCACATTGCCATAGAGGCCACCTTTGCCGATCAACAGGCCGTTGTCCTTGGCTCGCTCGAGCAGCACTTTGGCCGCCTTGGCATCTGGCTCGATGCTGCCGGCGTGCACGGTCTCGATGGCCTGCATCAGACCCTTGCCTCGGAGCTCGGCGATCCAGTCGGCGCCCTCTACAACGGGGGACAACCGTTCCTTCATCTGTTGACCACGGGCTTTGGCGTTGCCTTGCAGGTCGGCTTCCTTGACATATCGCAAGGTGGCAAGACCCGCTGCTGTCGACAGTGGGTTGCCGCCAAATGTGGAGAACGACAGGTGAGGAAGACAGTCCATGACTTCGGGTCGGCCAACGATCCCGGCCAGGGTGATGCCGTTGCCGACGCCCTTGGCGAAGGTCAACATGTCGGGCACGATGCCGTGAGCTTGGTAGCCCCAGAAGTGGTCGCCGGTGCGACCCCAACCGGTCTGAACTTCGTCGCTCACGAACAAGATGCCGTGTGAGTCAAGGACCTTGTGCATGGCACCGAAGAAGCCGTCGGGTGGTGTGGCGAAACCACCAACACCCTGGATTGGTTCGGCGATCAGACAAGCGACGTCTCCCGCTGTCATCATGTCGATGACCTGCACCAGATCAGCAACACACGCCTGGGTGTAACCCTCGTCATCGGCATCGTGGTGGGGACTGCGGAGTTTGTAAGGACCCTGCACGAAGTTGACTGACAGGCCAGACACTGCGGTGTTCGACCATGATCGGTGCGACGTGATCGCTTGGGTCGTGAACGACCGACCGTGATAGCTGTTGCGCATGGCCAGCACTTCGTTGGACTTGCGGTAGTGCGTGGCCAGCAGCAATGCGGTGTCGTTCGCTTCGCTACCGCTGGTGGTGAAGAACACCTTGGCATCGGGGATACCCGAAACTGCTGCGACCTCTTCGGCAAACTCGATCATCGGTTCACTGAGATACAGCGTGGAGGTATGCATGACCTTCGCGGCTTGAGCCTGCACTGCGGCCACCACATCGGGCTGGCTATGGCCAACCATGGTGGTCAGCACGCCGCCGAACCAGTCCATGTATTTGTTGCCCTCGAGGTCGAAGACAAAGCTGCCTTCACCTCGGTCAATCGAGATTGGATCCTCGTAGAGAGGCGTGGTGTAGGCGGGTAGAACTGCTGCGTACCGTTTGGCCAGGTCGGCGTTGGCACCCATCAGTTCGCTGCGATCGTCGTGTACATGTCGGGACGGCGGTCTCGATAGAAGGCCCACTGATTACGAGTTTCCTCGATCACTTCGAGATCCAAGTCACGCACGATGAGCTCCTCGTTTTCGTTTGACGCACGTTCGTCGACATATTGGCCACGAGGATTAACGAAGTACGACGTGCCGTAGAAGTCGTTGTCACCGAGTGGTTCGATGCCGACTCGGTTGATCGCGCCGATGTAGTACATGTTGGCGCACGCTGCAGCGGGTTGTTCGATATCCCATAGGTACGACGACAAACCCCGACTTGTGGCCGACGGGTTGAACACAATCTGGGCGCCGGCCAAGCCGAGTTCACGCCAGCCTTCGGGGAAGTGGCGGTCGTAACAGATGTAGACGCCGACCTTGCCGACGGCGGTATCGAAGACCGGGTAGCCCAGGTTGCCGGGGCGGAAGTAGAATTTCTCCCAGAAACCTTTCACCTGGGGGATGTGAGTCTTGCGGTACTTACCCAGGTAGCTCCCGTCGGCATCAATCACTGCAGCGGCGTTGTATAAAATGCCGGGCTGTTCTTCTTCGTACATGGGGAGCACCAGCACCATGCCGAGCTCCGCAGCCAGTGCCTGGAAACGTTTCACGGTTGGGCCATCAGGAATGGACTCGGCGTAGTCGTAGAACGCCGCGTCTTGCACCTGGCAGAAATACGGGCCGTAGAAGAGCTCCTGGAAACACATGACTTGTGTGCCTTGGGCTGCAGCTTCGCGCATGTACTGCTCGTGCAAGTCGATCATCGACTCCTTGTCACCCGTCCATGCAGTTTGCACGAGTGCGGCTTTGACCGTGGTCATTGTGTCCCCCGACTTTCGTCATCTGTAGCCTTCGCTCCGGACCATAGACACGGGTTCTGTGCCATACAAGCGTCGTTTTGTTGTATACAAAACTATTCATGGCGCGTTTACAAAGATCCGATGGCGAGCAGTGACACCCAACCCAGTGACACCCAACCCAGTGACACCCAACCCAGTGACACCCAACCCAGTGTTGGCGATGATCCGCGAACAGGTCGCCGACACCAGCGCCCAAGGGATTGCACGAACCATCAGCGGTTTGATCTCTGCCAACATGATCAAACCCGGCGATCAGCTACCGACAGTCCGTTCGGTCGCTGGCACCCTGGGCGTGAGTTCGAGCACGATCTCGGCCGCATGGCGGTTAATGCAGAATCACGGCGTGATCTCGACCGATCGTCGCAGGGGCACCACCGTACGAACATCGCGCGGTTCGATCGAGGGCCGCTATTGGCAAGTGCCAGTTCCCCAGGGCACACTCGACATTGACCTGAGTACGGGTACTCCTGACCCGGAGCTGCTGCCCGACATAGGCATCATCTTGCACCGCATTCACGCCAAGGTCGCCGTGGGCAGTTATCTCGATGCGCCCGTGCTTCCCGAACTCGAAGCCGAACTGCGACGGCGGTGGCCATTCAGCCCTGAACATCTCACCGTCGTCGATGGCGCGCAAGATGCTCTTGACCGGCTCATCGGCGCACTGGTCCAGATCGGCGACGCGGTCGTGGTCGAACAACCGACCTTTCCCCCACTACTCGACATGCTCGAACTCGCAGGTGCCGAAGTTATCGGCGTGACACTCGATCACGAAGGCATGCAGGTCGATTCACTTCGGACCGCGGTGCAGGCAAATCCTCGAGCCGTCATCCTGCAACCCCGAGCCCATAACCCCAGCGGCATCACCATGTCCGCCACCCGAGCCCAGGCCATCGCTGCGCTGTTGGGACCAGAAACCTGGGTCATCGAAGACGACCACTCTGGCGACGCTGCCGGTGTTGCTCTCGCATCTGTCTCCGCACTACGGCCAGGCCGCAGCCTGCTGATCCATTCCTACTCCAAATCCCACGGGCCGGACCTGCGTATAGCCGCCATCGGCGGGGCGGCAGCTCCCATTCGCCAACTTGAACGACGACGTTCGCTCGGGCCATCGTGGACCAGTCGACTAACCCAGCAGATTCTGCTTGAGATGTTGACTGACCCCGAGATCGAAGCCCAGGTGGCACTCGCAGCATCAACGTATAAACAGCGGCGAACCCTCTTTGTCAACGCGCTCGGATCACATGGTGTGGTGATCCCGGTCGGCGCCGGGCTGAATATGGCACTTCCGGTGCGCGACGAACAGAGCGCGGTGATCTATCTGGCCGCTCACGGCATCGGCGCAGCACCTGGTCGGCCGTTCCTTGTCGATGCGATCAACTATGACTTCATTCGGCTCAGCATCGGTTCCTACACCGGAGATCCCGTGACTCTGGCAGCCACCGTTGCCGCAGCCACACGCGCCGGCGGCGACAGCCGTATAGGTTCAGGCCAGTGAGTGACCAAATGGTGCCGATCTTTCGGGTCAAAGATGCCGCCAAGGCGATTGCGTTCTATCAGCGGGTCGGATTTGTCCTCGAGGGCACCCATCAATTCGCTGCCGACCTGCCTGTCTACGCGTTCCTGCTGCGAGGCAACGTGCAGCTTCACCTGTCCGAGCACACGGGCGATGCACCAAAAAGATCGCTGGCCTACTTTTGGGTTCAGGACATCGACGCAATCGCCGACGCCGTTGGCCAGACCGTCGAGCAAGCACCATGGGCCCGCGAACTGGAAATCGTTGACCCCGACGGCAACCGGATCCGCTGCGGCCAACCAAACTCTGGCACCAGCTAGCGCTCGACCACCTTGCGTCTCATTCCGCACGCACTCCGCACCAAAAACGGACGCCCTCGTCACCTGGGGTCAGACCCCTCGTCACCTGGGGTCTGACCCCACGTGACCGGGGGCGGGGTTAGGACTCGATGACCTTGGCGAGACCTTCGATGACTTCTGCATGTGGATGCGCAGCCAGGGTTGCTGGCGGAACGAGCAGCTTTCGGTCACGGCTACCGCCGCCGATGATGAGATTGTCGCGGGTCATGACCCGAGCGTCGATCCACAACGGCAACGGCGAGGTCGTTCCAAATGGGGTAACACCACCGATCTGCATGCCGGTCATTTCGATCGTCTGGTCAGCGGTGGCGAACGAGCACTTACGCACACCGAGCTTCTTACGCACGACCTTGTTCACGTCGAGCCGACTGTCGGCCAGCACCAGGCACATCGCAAACACCGGTGGATCAGCTTTGCCGGCGACAACGATTGCGTTGGCCGAATCGTCCATCGAAAAACCATATGCCTCGCAGAACTGCGCAGTGTCGGCCAGATCCGGATCACACAGCACAAGCTCGTAGTCGACTCCAAGGTCCCGCAATTGGTCCAGCACAGCGTCGGTCATGAGAAGTGACCGTACCGGAGCGACACGCATGCCCACCAGCGCTGGCAGTGCTAGGCCGTCCCTGGCAGTCCCGGCGCTAACTTGGTGACATAGCCTTCATGCGTGCATTGGTCACGGGAGCGTCGAATGGGACCGGCCGGCACTGGCTACCCAACTAGCCAAAGAAGGCACCGCACTGGTGGTTGTCACTCGAGGCGAGCACCGTCTCCATGACCTCACGACATCGGTCGACGTTGATTGCCTGGTTCTGGTAGCCGACCTCTCCGATCCCACAGCAGTCGAACATGTTGCCCCGCGAGTTTTCGCTATGGACGACCCGATCGATCTACCCGTCAACAACGCTGGCTTCGGCGTGACGGGGAACATCGGTGACCAACCAGTTTGGATCCCGGCAGGGAATGATCGACGTAAACGTGTCGGCCCTAGTTCACCTGTCACACACCGCAGCACTAGCGATGGCCGAGCGCGCCAATGGCCAAATTTTGGACGTGTCGTCGATAACCGGATGGCTGCTTGCACCCACGAGCGCCATTTATGCCGCTGCGAAAGCGTTCGTCACCTCGTTCAGCCAGTCACTCCACGAGGAGATGAGCGGCACAGGCGTTGGTGTCGCATGTTTGCAACCCAGCCTGACACGTGCTGAATTTCAGGATCGTGCCGAGTTCGAAACATCGCAGCTTTCGGACGTCCTATGGCAGTCTGCCGACGCAGTCGCCACTGCCGGATTGCGGGCAGCAGCGCGTAATCCGGGCGATCGAGATTCCGGACATCGTGAACAAGGGCAGGATTGGCGCGACCCAACTCATGCCCCGTGGGCGAGTGGTCGAGAAGGATGACACCTGCAGAATGAGTCAGGCCCTGGGTCTGTGGCGCCTTGATGAAATTCGAACGCGTTTGCGTTTTCTCTCCCAATTCTTGCCGCGAAGGAACCGCTTGATGGTTCTGCCAAAGTGTTTGCGTCGGAGTCTTCGGAGGTGAGCTCGGGTGGCGGTTGGCCGCTTGAAGTCTCCCCGGGACATGGCATCGAGTTTTGCGAATACCTCGGCGCAGTCGTCTGCCGACATCTCGATCATAGTCTGACGGGCTTGCGTGCCGATGCGCTTGCATAGTCCGGGGTCCGCAGCGAGTTTTCTCATCCAGCCTACAGCCGAGTCTATGTCGGCATCTGCCCACTGGACGCCCGGAGTCTGAGCGACGGCTCGATAAGCCGGGTGGTTAGATTCCATCGGGACCATTTTGAAGTCAACCAGGCAGGAGTTCTCCTCGGTGGTGAAGTCCATATTGCCTGACCACCCCGTGACGATGCAGGGCTTGGCCTGTGCCATCATCTCCATAATGATGAAGCCAAGGCCTTCGGAGCGGTGGAGCGAGACCAGAGCATCGCAGCTCGCATAGAGTTGACGGAGTTCATCTTGCGGCAGCATCTCCCCAATCAACTGGATGCGTGAATCCCCGGCGAATTTTTGCCGTAGTTTCTCGCCAACCCCATCGAATTGGGGATTGGCCACCTTAATGACGAGATGAAACCCCTCATCGCTGGTGAAAGCCTTCTTGAAGGCAGTGATCACGGCCCATGGATTCTTGCGCGCCGCATCGCTCATGGCATCAAAGGCGCAGAGGAATACGAAAGCCCCCTCGGGCACGCCAAAGCGTGGACGGTTCGCTATCGCTGGTTCGCTGACGTCCACCTTCTGCGGGTAATGGATGACGTACTTGCCCGGGCAGTGCTGGGAAACGATGTCCTGGATGAAGCGGGTTGGAGCCAGCACGCAGTCCATCGCGATGAGTTGTGTCAGCCAATCTTCGGGCAAAACAGGGATCTCCCAGAAGGGGACAATCACATTGAGTTTGGAGACCAAGGGAATCCTGGGATGCTGCCGCAGCACGAGCCTCTCGAATTCCGTTGGATTGAGGTGAAATAGATTAATGCGGCCACGCCACTGATGCGGCGGGCTTTCTATGGCACCAGCGAACTCCTGGTTTTGCCCGCTGCGGTGATCCCCAGTGTCGATGTCGATGGTGGTCGTGGGGATACCCAAATGCCCCATGCGCCGCAGGCTGTGACGCCCTGCTTCGCCCAGCCCAAGGTCGCCGCTGATAAAGCCGATCACTTGATAGTGGCAGCTGCACGGACCGTTCGGATCGCACTCGCTTTGATTTGATGGCTTGGGCCCTACCGGCGGTTTCATCGACGGTTCGATCGCGTCTTGGACGCGAGCTTGACAACACGGTCGTCGTTCTTGCCGGTCACCTTGATCAGATCGCGGGCTTCAGCAGACCGAACGAAACTGCCGAAGTTACGGAAGCCCAAGTTGGCTTCGGAGAAGCTGTTGTCGGCCTTCAGAAGTGCCTGCTTCAATCCGGTATAAGGAACACTCTTGGCATCACCCACCACCGTCGTGAGCAACGTGTCGGCAGCCTCGAGTGCGCCGCTGCCAGCGATCGACACGATCGGGTCACCCGATCCATCAAGCGTGACCAAATCTCGGTCGACCAGCCCTCGCAACAAGCCGCCGAAGCCCCGGAACCCAAGATCTGCTTCATTGAATGTGGGTTCCTTGCGCAGGATTGCCCGCTTGAGTGCTGACCCCCGCACCGGACCCGACGTCGACTCTTCGAGGCCTGCCAGCGTGGTGATGACAAGCGATAGGTCGCCTGGCGTTGAATGTTTCCGCTCGGTTGATGGAGGCTGCGACGTGTCCACCAGATTGTCATAGAACAAGAACTCGTCGCACGCCGGCGGCAACAGGTTCGACGTTGATCCCTTGACCCCGACACCGATCACGGTTCGGTCAAACTCGCGCAATTTGTGCACGAGCGGACTCAAATCACTGTCACCGGTGCAAATGACAAACGTCGAAATATATTTCCGTTCGAGGGCGAGCTCGACCGCATCGATCGCCATCTTGATGTCTGCGGCGTTTTTACGACTGCCACCCATCTTTTGGGGGATGTCGGTGAGTTCGACCTGATGACGGGTGAGCATGCGACGGTCTTTGTCGAAGTACGACCAGTCCGCGTAGGCCTTTCGCACAATGACGCGTCCCCGCTCGGCGAGAGCATCGGCAACGTTGGCAAAATCGAAGGCCACACCCAGGTTCTCGCGAGCACCAATAGCAAGGTTCTCATAGTCGAGATAGACGGCGATCCTCGGCTCATGGTCTTGTTCCATACTCGAGCCTTGCACGGATAGTTACCGACCCGGTTGCATTAGGGAATACTGCAGAGGTGACCGAGCAATCAGCCAGCCGCTTCGAGACCTTTGTTGATCCAATCGACGGGACCCGATGGGAGATCGACGTCGGCTTCATCGACTCGAACTGGACGTGCATCTGGAACAACGGCTGCGAAGGGATCCTCGAGCGGGCATCGTCGGACCTGAACCAGGGATGTTGCTCGGTCGGCGCCCAGATGATCGATGAGGACGAGGCGCTTCGAATCGCAGCGCTCGGCCTGACGATCGATGACTCGATCTTCCAGTACTCCAATGCCGCCTTCGAAGGGGGTGTCTTCAGCGATGAGAATCGCACAAACACGCGAGTCATCGACGGCGCATGTATCTTCCACAATCGACCCGGATTCGCTGGCGGCGAGGGGTGTGCATTGCACCTGGCCGCGATGCAGGACGACGAGAACCCGATCGAATACAAACCATCGATCTGTTGGCAGGCACCGCTCAAGGTCGACCACCACGACGATGGCACAAAGACGTTGCGACCGTGGAAACGCCCGGACTGGGACGGTGGCCTGGAATCCATGGCCTGGTGCTGCACAAATAAGGGCGGCGACGACGAAGCGTTGGCATCGGCCTTCGTGGGCGACGTCACCGTAGGCGAGTCGCTCCACGCCGAGCTACGAGGCCTCGTTGGACCGGAGATCGCTGTGCAGCTCCGGGAACGTCACCGCTGAGGACCAACCTGATGCCCGCCGCCCACTACGTTCGAGTGTCGTGATGCCGAATGACCGACTGCGCCGCAAGTTCGCAAGCCGTATTTCGCCCGACACCCGAATCGAAGCGGCGTTCGCTATCAAGGGTGTGAAAGGTCCTCGCACGGCGTCGGCCTCCAGTGTGCTCGCTCGGTATATCGAGCGATACGGACTGACGAGCACACTTGGATCACACCGACTGCTGGGTGCACAGTGGCTAGTCGTAACCGAACATCGGATGCTGCTTTTTGAAAAGCGCGGCAGCGGCGTGTTGACTCGGATCGGCAAACTCGAACACGAGCTACATCGCACCAGTGTTGAACTTCAGTGGGCAGACTTCACCGAAGCAACCCTGCACAAACGGCTCATCCATCTGACCACCTCCGATCACCGCATGAACATCTCTCAGACCATCGTCAGCAACGACGAACCGGATCTGTTCGTGCAGGCGGTCGGCGACCGCGGCCGCGAAATCGGCTTACAGGAACTCTGAACGAACCCATGCACATCCTCGTTATCCGTCACGGCCAACCTCACGACGAATCCAAGTCCGGTGGTGATGGTGATCCACCGCTGAGCGAACTCGGCATCTCGCAGGCACAGTCCATTGGTGACTATCTCAGCGGCGAGAAGATCGATCATGTTGTCGCGAGCCCCATGCTTCGGGCCCACCAAACCGCGCTGCCTCTCTGCAAGCGACTCGGAATCGAACCTGAACTCGACGATGAC
>Ga0209199_1002327_pt1 | contig 20632 bp, 18 predicted proteins | sample COGITO_mtgs_1105_7_FD_184805 | JGI IMG/M metagenome (GOLD analysis project Ga0209199, IMG submission 184805) | Pelagic marine microbial communities from North Sea - COGITO_mtgs_110523 (SPAdes) (version 2) | ecosystem: Environmental > Aquatic > Marine > Epipelagic ...
ATATTTTCTTTTAGGAGTCGATTAGCCCCAGATTCTGGATACGTTCTATTGGCCAAAAATACATAAACTATTTCTTCTTCTGGATCTGCCCATGCATAAGTTCCCGTAAATCCTGAATGTCCAAAACTGGTCATCGACAAACAGCCACAGGTAGGGCCTTCGTCTTCCGATTGTGGTTTATCAAATCCGATCCCACGACGGTTTTCTTGGTCACAATAATGACAGGTATTAAACGCCTTAAATGTATCCGATGAAATATAACGTTTGCCTCCATAAACTCCCTCTTGAAGGTACATTTGCATCAGCTTTGCAACATCGTTAGCATTGCTAAATAAGCCTGCGTGTCCACCAACCCCGTCTTGCATCGCAGCACCCATATCATGCACATATCCATGTACGGTATCATGGCGGAAATAATCGTCTATTTCTGTGGGAGTAATCTGAAATTTATTGAATTTCTCTAACGGTTTGTAGGTTGTATAATTAGCCCCTAATGATTTATAAAAATGCTGTTGCACCAAAGCATCAAGTGGTAAATTATAATGATTTTCTATAATTGATTTTAAAATATAATAAGGTAAATCGCTGTATCGATATTCTTGTTCTTCGAGCAGTTCAGAATTGATAATTTGATTTTGAATGCTATCTCTAAAATCTTTCCTTAGATATAACTGCTCGTTTATTTTTATTGGAAATTTCTTAGATTGATTTTCTCTATAAAATTTAGGGTTTGGCTTTTTAGTGACCGAGTCTAAGGTAGATACATAAAATGGAATCCATGGTTTTAGTTGTGCAAAATGAGAAAGCATCTCCTGAATTGTAATGGCTTCTTTATTGGTGTTTTTATAGGACGGCAATAAGTCGCCTAAGGTAGAATCTAAACCAATCACTCCTGAATCAACCAACTCCATAAGCAAGGGAAGTGTGGCTAATATTTTAGTGAGAGACGCCACGTCATAAAGGGTATTAAACTTTACTTCAGATGCTTTTTTATAGGTGTGGTACCCAAACGATTTTTCGTAAATCACTTTTCCTTTGCGTGCTACTAACAATTGAATACCAGGAGTCATTTGTTCCGAAATAGCATAGTTCGCGATGGAATCAATTTTCTGCAAACGCGTTGCATCCATCCCCACCGATTCTGGCAATCCGTAAGTCAATCGATTTAAGGAAGTGGTTGATAAACCTTCTCCAGCTTTAAAATTTACACCACAGCTCACTGGCAAGATTCCTTTGACAGGAAGCCCTCCAAAAATAATTTGAGCTGCTTTTTGCTGGGCAATCGGACTGTTTTGATACGCCATCAGAATGCTCTCAAAATTCTCAAAAGTCTTGAAATCATTCAACGCATACGGTTTTGCAAATACCGTTAAAATCATGTTGTTAGTCCGTGCTATTTCATAAAGCCATACGAGTTCTTTATCTGTAAACTGATACGATTTCCAAGGATTCGCATTAGATTTATGAAAGCCAACAATCACGGAGTTATAGTTACTTAAAGACGTTATCAACGCATCTAAATTTTTGGCGTTTACGGCATCCACTTGGGTGTATTTGTTCAGCGTATTTACAAAGGGTGTTGCATCTGCATCCCCCATGTTGATATAAGCAATTTTGTGAAGTTCTAAATTTTTAAGTGGTAAAACATTTTTTTGATTTTGAACCAACGTGATGGCATTCTCCATCAATTTTTCATACAACAGATCGTCTTTTTGACGGTTCAAATCGTCTACTAAGTTGGTGGTGTCTATGGGCGTAAATTGATGCAGTCCAACCTTGTATTTGGCACTTAATATTTTTTTGACAGAATGGGCTAAACGCTCTTCTGAAATAACGCCCGATTCCACGGCTTTCTGTAAAGCATCTATGCCTTGAGTGATGTCATTGGACATGAGCATCACATCATTTCCGGCTAAAAAAGCTTGTAAATCTATTTCTCCAGGGTTGCTAAAATTAGAAGCCCCTTTCATACTCAAAGCATCCGTAAAAATCAAGCCCTTGAAACCTAGTTTTTCTTTTAGTAATTCGGTGACGATTGGATAGGATAAAGACGATGGATAATCGGGTCTTGAATCGAGATTCGGCACATTAAGATGGGCGACCATGACTGAAGACAAGCCGTTTGAAATGAGTTTTTTGTAAGGATATAATTCTAAAGAATCAATGCGTTTGGCTGAAAAATTAATCGTGGGAAGGGTCTTGTGCGAATCGGAACTGGTATCGCCATGCCCCGGAAAATGTTTGGCATTTGCCAACACGCCTACGCTTTGCATGCCTTCCATAAACGCCAAAGAACGTTGGGTGACCTCTTCTTTATCTTCCCCAAACGAACGGTTTCCAATGATTGGATTTTTGGGGTTGGTATTGATATCTACTACGGGGGCAAAATTAAAATGCACGCCAACTCGTTTGCAATGCTCTCCTATTTGAACACCTGTTTGACGTATGAGGTCTAAATCTTTCACAGCTCCCAAAGTCATATTCCAAGGAAACGCATAGGTAGAATCCAAGCGCATGCTCAGTCCCCACTCTGCATCCATCCCAACTAACAAAGGGATTTTGGAAGCAGCTTGTAGCTCATTATTAAGTTGGGCTTGTCGCACGGGGCCTCCGTTGGAATAGATAACGCCTCCAATATGATTGGCAGTAATTTGGTTTAGAATTATTTTTTTAGTGGCTGTATCTTGATTAGAAAATACTTGCACCATGTACAGTTGTCCAATTTTTTCTTTCAGGCTGAGTGCTTTGTAAGTACTGTCCACCCATGTTTTTTGCAGCTCCACATCGGAAGTATCCAAAGGAGAAGCCGATTCTTGAGCGAAAAGTGAGTGTGAAAAAATGAAACAAAAGAGTGTAAAAAAATGGCGCATAAAGAGTTTTAAAAATAGCGGGGTTAAATCCAATACCAAGTTACTATTTTTAATAGAAACACTGAATGTTTTTAAGAGCAATTTAGTATTTGTGATTTGTTTTGCTAAATACAAACCCCCTAATTTAATAGATATGAACAGGTTAACCTTGAAATATATTTGGCAGTCTTGTTTTTTTTATTACTTTTATCACAGACTTAGACCTCAAATCTGATTCTTCAAGACTGGTAGTACCAAGAGTAAGATATTAAATTTCTGTGGATAAGACAGCGGTGTGTGGGTATCTGGCATGTTCGAAAACTGTTTGAGTTGTATGTTATGGAAATAAATAGAACCTTCAACAATACACGCCAATTTGGGACGTATTGTTGAACAAATCGTAGAATATAAAAGAGCTAAACACGCCTAGATGAATGTGTAAAAAGTAGTTGACAGAAATATGAATCCAAAAATCAGGAACATAAATAAAGATTGGAAGAGTGCTTTTCCGAAACTAAAATCAATTGGAACAAATAGATTGTTTGAAATTGTTGGTCCTTTACTTATTGGAATTGAATTAGTGAAATCAAAATTCGGAGATAATTATAAACCATACCTAATAATTTCTTCGATATTTGGTAGTGATGTTGCAACTAATCGTGGGGATAATAAACTTAGAAGTTGTTTGAATTCCCCTGATCTTTACTATCCTTTAGTTAGTTTAAGTGTTGACTATAATAATTCTTCCCACGAAATGACTAGAATAGTAGAAGAGGTTAGAAAAAAACATTTACCATTGGAACAGAACATTTCAGCTATAGAGCTAATTGACTTTATTGATTTTCATAAATCTCATTATTCTATTGTTTCGGGAAGTTCTGGTGCTCAAGCTTACTTATTGGAATTGAAATATTTAATAAGTGTGTACTTAAATAATGAAACTTTAAAAAGGAAAGTGATTAAGGAAATAGAATCTGATAATAAATTTTGGAATCCTGAACATTTTGAAATGTGGATTGGTGATTATAATGTGTGGTTAGATAAATTAAAGAAAATCGAAAGTTGTAAATTAAATGATTCAATGAATTATATACTATCTGACCCAAAACTGAAAAACATAAATAGATTTAAACTAATCAATACATAAATAAAAATGATCCTAATTAAAACACTAAACATTTCTTTCACTTTAATATCTTTAATATCTACAGTACTCGTGGATGCACAAACTGTTCAGATTCAATATTTTATTATAGAATAACAATAAGTGTGACAGTGTCTCACTAATTATAAAACAGTCATCAATGCTCGAATTATTTAAAAGGAGGTTATCTGTTTTTTTTCTTGTCAAGCTGAACCTGCCTGACGGCAGACAAGCTCGTTTCAGCTTCTAAAAATCAATGATTTTAATACTTTGAGATTCTGAAATAAACCTGCCTACCGTCAGGCAGGTTCAGAATGACAAACTTCTTAGTTTAAGAAAGCCTATTATTGATTTGGTAACATTATTATGAATTATTAAAAAATGACCAAAAAACCACATTCATCAGTATCCGAACTATGGAACTATTTTATTTTGATTAATCCAAAATTCAAGAACACTCCTATTCCTGAATCTTACTATTTCTGTGACAATGAAAAAGACGCCAATGAATGTGTACAATGGGTTGTGGAGGGCGTAAAACGTGCCACGACTACTTCTATGTGGTGGTTTGAAACGAACAAGCATCCCTTACCCCAAATTGGAGACCTCTATATTGTAACGGATTGGGATGGAATTGCGAAAGCCATCATTCAAGTGCTGGAAATTGACCAAACCCCTTTTAATAAAATCACTACTGAATACGCTGAAATTGAGGGTGAAGGCGACAAATCATTAGCCTATTGGAACAAAGTCCATTGGGACTATTACACCCGTGAAATGAATAAAAAAGGACAGCAACCCACAGAAGATATGCTGCTTATCTGTGAACAATTTAAAACGGTATGTATCACAAAATAATGGTAGCTACAAACCCGCTAGTTATTGAAGCATTGACAATATCTATCAAGTACTAAGTATAAATATCCTAATTTTATACTATATTTATCTTAGATTTAAACAGCATGCGTATAAACCCATATATATGAAATTATCTGAAGTAAAATTAGTATTAAAAAAACTGGAAACCATAGGGTTTCAATTAGCTAACGGAGAATTAGTACCTAAACATTTTCATGTTACTGAAGTTGGAAAAATAACGAAAGCATTTATTGATTGCGGTGGAGTAGTTCGAAATGAGGAAGTCGCCAACTTTCAACTTTGGAATGCAAACGATTATGACCACAGGCTGCATCCCGAGAAACTCCTTAATATTATAGAACTTTCTGAAAAAGTTTTAAAAATAGACGATTTAGAAATTGAAGTCGAATACCAATCACAGATCGAAGGGTCGGAAACGATTGGAAAATTTGGATTGGATTTTGATGGCAAAAACTTCTTACTCAACACTAAACAAACCAATTGCTTGGCACAAGACCAATGTGGAGTTCCTGAAGGAAAGCAAAAAGTAAAATTATCCGATTTGAATAATGAACCTTGTTGTGCCCCCGATAGTAATTGTTGCTAAATTTTGTGGTCCATAATAAAAATTAAAATATAAGCGTGCGTTTAAAAAGTAGGCTGTGCTCTTATAACTACTGATTGCAAGGTCGTTATCTTTAATTTTATTTGGCAACAACGATTATTTTTATTACATTTATAACAGATTTAGACCCCAAATCTGATTCTTCACAAACTGTATATTTAAGAAATTATTTGTTTGCTGTAAAACAAATAAGTCCAAATATAACTTCGTTTGACAGGTATTTAATTTGAGGGTTCTATAACTAGCAACTATTAGGATGGTCTTAATGTTGCCGTTTATTTTAATCATTGAAAAATAAAATAATTTACTTATGAACCATCCATATCTAAATATTGATTCCCAAGGGAATGATTAAATGGATGTACCATACTTGCACTGAGCGCAGTCGAAGTGTGACCACTAAAAAACAATAAATATATACATATGAAACATCCATATCTAAATCTTCATACCCAAGAAAAGGATTAAATGGATGTAACATATGTCAGCTAAAAAACAATAAATACAATCATATGAAACGATCTCTCATTATCACACTTATCCTGTTACTATTTTTGAATCCCAATGGATATTCACAAGAACCCACAGATGAACCAATTACAATTGATGAAAACACGCTCATTAAAGATGAATCCGGAAATAAAATTGACGTACTCAAATTAATGGAGCTGTTGAACTCAGCTGAGTGGACCATGGATCCTGTAAGAGATGAAGATGGGAATTTATTGTATATGCAAATGCGAAAAGCGACTGAAGAAGAAAGAAAGGAGATGGGACTAACCTCTATGCTACCCGATAGTGCCGATATCATTGGAAAACGGGCACCCGATTTTACAATGACAGACCTCAATGGGCATGAAATTTCTTCTGAAACCACCAAAGGAAAAGTGGTGGTTTTGAATTTTTGGTTTGTGAGCTGTAAACCCTGTATTGCTGAAATCCCAGAATTAAACGAAGTGTATAAAACATATAAAAACAATAGCGACGTTGTTTTTGCTTCGATCACTTTTGATAAAAAAGAAAAAGTGGATGTTTTTTTAGAAAAACATCCACTACAATACCCCGTTGTTTCCGATGCAAAAGAAATCTGTACGTTGTTTAAAACTTCAGGGTATCCAACAAACCTTGTCATTGACAAAAATGGAAATTTTTATGACTACATAAGTGGTGGCTTTCCTGAAATTGGACATCAAATTTCTAATTCAATTCAGAATGCATTGGAGGAAAAATAGCGGTTAATAAAAACCTTTAAACCCTACGCTTTAAGATGGTTATAATTCAATTCATTTACTGAACGACAAGACACCCAAAAATGGTTCCCGTTTTAAATGCATAATTATTTTAAGGTATGTAAACTAAACATCATTTTAAAAATGAAAAAAATCTAAGCTTACTAACTGTTTTACTTTTATGTTTAGCCACAATAAACGCTCAAAACAATTCAGAAGGAGTCAAAAAACACCAGTTAAAAGTAAACCTATTAGCTGCTCCAAATATAGACTATGAATTCGGAATTTCAGAATACGCAACGCTTAGTTTACAAATTGGTACTGAACTTGGAAGTGTAAAAAATATAAAAACGAATAAAAGTCACATTGGTCTTTTCCCTTTAGCAGAGATTTCATTCCGACAGTACTATAACTATGACAGAAGAATCGCTTAAGGAAAAAATACAGTTAATAATTCCGCGAATTATTATGGAATCATCGCATCCTATATTAGTGCAGATGCAATTATTATTGATGGAAATATCAATGTCATACATGATTTATTTCAAGCTGGAGGGGTTTATGGATTTCAAAGAATCTACTTCAAAAAACTAAACTTAGGTTTTGAAACTGGAGTTGTGTACGGGTATTCTGAGTTTTTTGGAGGACAAGTTCAGCCATATTTGAATTTTAATTTGGGATGTCTCCTATTGTAATCTATTACATTGGAGTTTTTCTTACGAAAAACATAAAAATTAACCCTGATTTATTACATTTAAGCAAGTTACCATTAAATATTGTTGGCAGTATCAATTTTTTTAGTACTTTTATACCCGACTTGGATCCCAAATCTGATTCTTCAAACCAATAAAACCAAAAGTAGTTTACTTTATTACCGTAAACCAAAACGCCTATAAATAGAGCTGTTTGGGCATGTCCTTTGTTTGGGGATGCTATTAGTGTAATATATCGGGTTAAAACCTTCGCTCAACAAAAGGGTAACTAAAAAAACTAAGAAAGTATCTATAAAACAAATGCTCTTTTAATTAATAACTTAAATTATGATTTAGATTAACTTTGGAATATTAATCGCACACTCAATTTAAATTAAAAAAACGTATTTATGAAAAAAAGAATTTTAATTGCCGCATGGATTGCAACCACTTTTGTTGGATTCTCTCAAGCCAAAAATTTTATCGATCAGCCCTACTTAGAAACAACCGCCAAGGTTGATTCATTAGTAAAACCCGATCGTATTTATTTATCCATTTTAATTCAAGAAAAAGAAGACCGCAACAAAACATCTGTTGAATCTCAAGAACAGCTATTGGCTGAAGTTTTAGAAAACTTAAACATCGATTTAAAAAAACAATTGAAAATTGAAGACCTCGCCAGTAACTATAAAAAATACTTTTTAAAAAAGAAAAGTGTTCTCAAATCAAAAGCGTATGAATTGGTCGTCTATGATGGACTCACAGCGAGTCAGGTCTTAATCCATTTAGAAGCACAAGGCATTTCTAATGTGCGCTTAACCAAAACAGAATACTCAAAAACCGAAGCCTTAAAACTAATTTTACGCTCAAAAGCAATACTAAAAGCGAAGGCACAAGCCAATGCATTGATCACGCCCCTAGAACAGCAGCTTGGAAAAGCAATTTTTATCTCAGATAAGTATTACACTAACTCTTACAACCCAAGAAATGGACAAATGAGGATGGCGTATGCTGTTGACATGAAATTAGAAGCCCCTATTGATATCGAGTTTTCGGATATTAAAATTGAAAGTGAAGTGATGGTACGATTTTCTATTAACTAACTAAACTATGGCTCCAAAAAACATCATTTTTATAAAATACTACAAAACAACTATTGGAGAGTTGATCATTGGATGTTTTGAAAATCAGATCTGTATATTAGATTTCCGATACCGAAAAATGCGAACGCGTATTGACAAGCGAATACAAACAGGCTTAAACGCAGTATATCTTGAGAAAGAAACACCTCTTTTGAGAGCTGCAAGGTTACAAGTTAAAGCCTACTTAAATGGAACGCGAGACGAATTTACGTTGCCAATTAAAATGGTAGGAACTCCCTTTCAGTTCAGCGTTTGGAACGCTTTACAAACAATCCCTTATGGGACCACAAAATCCTATTTAGAATTAGCGAAACAAATTGGAAATAAAAAATCCGTAAGAGCTGTGGCCACTGCCAATGGTGCCAATGCACTCGCGCTTATAATTCCCTGTCATAGAGTGATTGGATCCAATAATAAATTAGTGGGCTATGCGGGTGGACTCCCTGTTAAAAAGAGTTTATTGGAGTTAGAACTAGCGCATTATCAAAATCCAGATGAATTGCCCTTTGAGGCTACTGAATAATTTTAAACAAACCGACTGTGCCAGCTTTCAGAAGCAGGGACTTCCCAAAACTCTAAGTATTCTGCCTTAGAATTTACTAGGTTATTAAATACAATTGTGTTTTTAGAAACCGCTTTATCTTTCGCCATCTTTTTAAAATCGGTCAGCGTTTTATAAGCCACGTACTCGCCTTGCTTGTAGGAAACATTCATCTTATCCATCAAATCAACCTTATACGCTGTTTCAAGTTCTTGAATAAACTTCACAGAGGCATCTATAGAACAACCGGTTGCGGCATTCATTTCTTGATCTAAAGCAATCACAATAAAACGTTTGTATTTGATCTCAAACCCCGATTGCAAGTCGGCGCCATGCGCCGTCCAACCTTCTAAAAAAGTGGTTAATTTTTCAGAAATTTCTTCTAATTCAGCATCAGAGAAAGAGCGGTTGCATTGGTAGATCCAAATACGAGCGGTTTCAGGAAGGGTATCAAAATTAACAAGCATTGTTTTTAGGAATATTTTATTTTATAAATCTTGAGCGTTTGCAATCAGTTCAGCCACATCCATGACTTCTATCTGACCTTCCGCTTTGTTCTTAACACCATCCGTCATCATCGTATTACAAAACGGACAGCCAGCCGCGATGATATCGGGTTTGACTTCCATAGCCTGTTCTGTTCGTTCGATGTTAACCTCTTTGTCACCTGGTTCAGCATCTTTAAACATCTGAGCACCTCCAGCACCACAACACAGTCCTTTTTTGCGACAGTTTTTCATTTCAACAAGTTCGGCATCTAACTTTTTAATCAAGTCACGAGGGGCTTCATACACATCATTTCCACGACCTAAATAACAGGGGTCATGGAATGTAATGCGTTTGCCTTTAAACTTGCCACCTTCAATCGTCAAACGGCCTTCATCTAACAAGCTTTTGAGAAATTGAGTGTGATGCATCACTTGATAATCGCCTCCCAAAGAAGGGTATTCATTTTTGAGTGTATTAAAACAATGGGGACAAGCAGTTACAATTTTTTTAATCTCGTAAGCATTCAATACTTCGATATTGGTCACTGCTTGCATTTGAAATAAAAATTCGTTCCCAGCACGTTTGGCAGGGTCGCCTGTACAGCTTTCTTCAGTTCCTAATACCGCAAATTCAACCTCTGCCTTGTGTAATAATTTCACAAAAGCTTTGGTTATTTTTTTGGCACGGTCGTCAAAACTACCTGCACAACCCACCCAAAATAAAACTTCAGGTTGTTTGCCTTGGGCCGTAAATTCGGCCATTGTAGGAACTTTTAATACATCGCTCATTTTCTAAATATTAATCGTGTTGACCATCGTCAAAAACTTCGATCGTTACTTCTTTTTCTACTAAATCAGTGAATTTACCATTATAGCGTGTTGCTTTCACTAAGTGGTTATCAATCCAATGGTAATTTCCTCCTCTTGGTTTGCCCATTAAAAGGCTGTGGTAATTGAAGCCGTGTTGCTTCAACCAGTTTTGAGTGACTTCTCTGTGCGATTCCGTTCGAGATGTGAAAAAGCAAATCATATGCCCTTCTTCATACCAACCATTACACGTCTTTAAAGCATCCAAAAAAGGCAAGCAAGTTGCCATACGTTCTGGTTCTTCATTGGGAACATCTTCAGTGATGGTTCCGTCAATGTCTATTAAATAATTTTTTACACCTCCTGGAAGTACTGGGCTTATCAATTCACCAGCTTCTACTTTTTCGTGTAATAATTTGTCTGCCTCTTCTCTTTTCATGTGTTTATTTTATTGATATTTTTTATTCGTTTTTCCAGTTTAATCGGTCCATTTGGTTGTAAGGCCAAGGGGCACCATTGTTTTCTATATTAGACATCATGGTGTTTAACTCCATCGGAGCAGCACTTTGTTCCATGACCAAATAGCGACGCATTTCAAGAATAATTGAAAGGGGGTCGATACTTATGGGGCAGGCTTCTACACAAGCATTACAGCTGGTACAGGCCCACAATTCTTCATTGGTAATATAATCACCTAAAAGCTGTTTTCCGTCTGGTACAAATTCCCCTTTATTCGCGTCTATATTAATGCCTACTTCTACCAAACGATCCCGTGTATCCATCATTATTTTTCGGGGAGATAATTTTTTCCCTGTTTGATTGGCGGGACATTCACTTGTGCAACGTCCGCATTCTGTACAGGTATAGGCATTTAAAAGTTGTATCTTATTTAAATCTTGAACATCACTAGCCCCAAATTTATCGGGAACAGAACCATCATCGTCAGTCGCTGCAAAAGGATCGATGTTTGGATCCATCATTAACTTCACCTCGTTAGTAACGGCTTCTAAATTGTTAAATTGACCTTTGGGTTTTACGCTGCCAAAATAGGTGTTTGGAAAGGCTAATAAGATGTGTAAATGTTTAGAATAATATAAATAATTTAAGAACACCAAAATTCCTATAATGTGCATCCACCAAGCCACGCGCTCAATTAAATCAACATTATACCCTTCAAACATCGGGGCGAAAAATTGACTGATCACGTTCCCGGAATTCATGGATTGAAATTCTACATCCGTCGCATTCATGAGGATAAACAATCCCATCAAAACAATCTCGAAATAGAGAATTAAGTTTCCATCCAGCTTCGGCCAGCCTTTCATTTCGGAGCTCAGGAAACGTTTTATTTTCACGACATTTCTTCGAAACCAAAAGATCACGACGGCTACAAATACCAATGTTGCTAGAATTTCAAAAGTCCCGATCAATACGCCATACAAACTTCCAATTCCTGATAAAATTCGATGGGTTCCAAACAAACCATCAATAATGATTTCTAAAACTTCAATGTTTATAACAACAAAACCAACATAAACAACAATGTGAAGAATTCCAGCAATTGGACGGCGCACCATTTTACTTTGTCCGAGTGCGATTCGTGCCATGTTTTTCCAACGAATTTTGGAATCGCCATTCACATCTACATCTTTTCCAAGGAAGATATTGCGTTTTAGTTTGCTTATGTTTCGAGCAAAAAAACCAATACCTAAAACAAGTATAATTGCAAAAATGATATTTGGCAAAAAATTCATTTGGTTAATTTTTGTTATTTTTTAGTCTTTATTTCATTCCCTTCAGAATCGTATTGTTTGGCTTTTTTCCCAAATAGAGAAAAATGCACATAACGCTTCGGGTTTAACTTCATATCTTCTAAAAGTTCTTCCAATTGTTTGGTCGCCCCTTCAAGGTTGTTATAGACTGCATCATCTTTCATGAGCTTTCCAACTGATCCTTCTCCATTTTCGATACTTGTCAATAATTGATCGAAACTAGAAATCGTAGACTTTAAATTTACCATGATGGTGTCTAAATCAGCCGCTGCCAATGAAGTACTTAGGGTTGTTAAATCCTCCGATATTTTATTGAAATTTGTGATCGTTTCTCCAATCGCTGATGTATTATCAACTACTAAACCGTTCAAGGATTCAGAAGTGGATTTGAAAGAGGCAATTGTTGTGCTTAGTTCAGCGATGCTTGATTTTATGTTATTTTTGGTTTGTGTGTCAAAAAGTGTGTTGAGATTCACCAATAATAAATCTGCACTGACCATCATGGTTTCCATTTTTTCTTGCAATGGTGTCAACCGTTGATTGACCAAATCCGTGAGTCCTGGTTTTACATCAGAATTTAGAATGTCTCCAGATTCTATGGATGGTGCCCCATCAAATGCAGGAATGATTGCAATGGCTTTCCCACCAATAAGACCCGCTTCGTAAAGTTGAGCTGTACTGTTTTTTGAAAATTCGAAGTCACTGTCAATAAGCATATTAACGTTTAATTTTCCAGAGCGATCGTTTGTAAAATCTATCGATTGCACTTTCCCTATTTTATGACCATTAATGGTAACCGCAGCAGATGGCGCCAGTCCTTCAACATTGTCATAAATTGCAGTGATTTTTTTAGAGTTATCAAGTATGTTCTCACCTTTTAAATAGTAAAAAATAAATACAAAAAGTAATATTCCTGAGATGACTAAAATAGCCGTTTTAATTTCCTTAGATAATTTCAATATGATAGTTTTTTCTTCTTACAAATTTATGAATAATATTGAAATAATAGGGTCTATTATTCCGTAGATTTTAAGGCGGATTTAACTGCTATCTTTTTACCGTTTTTATAGGCTACAACATAAGCACTTTTATATCCTTTGGTAATTGCTTCATTTTTTAACATAAGAACTTCCTCATAACTTGAAGTATTGCCGTAAAAGTAACGGTAAACTTTTTTAGACTTGGTTCTTGAAATAGGGTTTAATCCTTTAAAATTATATGATTTGGTGACTAATTTTTTAGAGCCCGCCGCAATTTGAACTTTAAATATTATGGATGTATCTATAGATGTGGGAATTTTATCAGGTACATCTGTTGTCAACGGAGGTTCAACCATCTCCTCTACCGATATTGCTGTATTTAAATTAGATTTATAATCTACGATAGCATCCGATATGCTTTTTGAGATATTGTTATTTCCTACAACAGAGTTTAAATAATCTCCTTCACTTCTATTAGTTATAAAGCCTGTTTCAATTAAAACACTTGGCATATAAGTGTTGTGTAACACCCAAAAAACCGCTTGTTTAACGCCTCTGTTTTTACGTTTTAATCTATTGGTAAAGTTGTCTTGAATGTTACGAGCCAACAGAATACTTTGGTCCAAATAATCTTCTTGCATAAGCGTCAACCCGATGAGGGTTTCAGGGGAATTTGGATCAAAACCTTCATAGTTTGTTTCATAGTCATCTTCGTAGAAAATAACTTCATTTTCTTCCTTGGCAACTCTAAAGTTAGATTCGCTTCTACCAAGTCCCAAAACATAGGTTTCGGTACCATAGGCCTGAGAGTTGTGTGCGTTGCAATGCACGGAGACAAATAAATCAGCATCGGCTTTATTGGCAATCTTTGCGCGTTGCCTTAATTCTATAAAGACATCCGTTTTTCGAGTGTAGATGACTTTTACGTTTTTATATTTTTCTAAATTTTCACCTATTTTTAACACAATTTTTAAAGCAATATCCTTTTCTTTATACCCGAATTTAGTGGGTCTCCCCGGATCTTTACCTCCGTGGCCTGCGTCTAAAACAACGATAAAGGGTTTGTTATTTGTTTGTGAGTACCCTTTGAATATTCCAAAAAATAAAAGGAATACTAAAAAGAATTTTATTTGCTTATGCATGTTGATTAATTTGCCTGTGAATCGAATGGTTAAAATATAAAAATCAAAAAAAAATATCCGTAACTTTGGTTTTTCAAAAATCGAGTCATATAATACAAAAATACTCTTAAAAGCATTGAAAACAAGATTCTTTCAACTAGTTTTTTCTTTAAGTTTTACAGTGTTTACTAACAGTGTAGGCATGGCTCAGGATATTCCCAACCCAAAACCATCCACTGAAATTCCTGCTTCTAAGGAGTTGGAAGTGAAAAACGATTCGATTCCTACTCAGGAAGTAAAACGTATCGAAACAGATTCTATTGTCAATGACAGTCTCTCAAAACCAAAGAAATTATTGGAAGCGATTGTCACCTATAAAGCCAAAGACTATACTTCTGTCAATCAAAAAACACAACAAATATACCTTTACAACGAAGCTGAAATCCAATATAAAGACATGGATATCAAAGCGGGAGTGATTGTTATTGATTACGGAAAAGACATTGTGTATGCTGGACGTTTAAAAGATTCGATGGGGAATTATAGCCAACATCCTGTATTTAAACAAGGGAGTGATGTTGTGGAACCCGATTCAATTGCTTTTAATATGAAAACAAAAAAAGCACTGATTTGGAATTCAAAAACAGAACAACAAGGCGGACGTATTATTTCCAATTTGACCAAAAAAGAAAATGACTCTGTCTATTTTGTAAAGCGTGCTAAATTCACCACTTCAGAAAACGAAGAGAATCCAGAATATTATTTTTTATTGCGAAAAGCGAAAATTGTGCCTGGTAAAAAAGTAGTTACAGGACTTACCAATCTATTTATTGCAGATGTCCCCACTCCTATTGGATTGCCGTTTGCTTTTTTCCCACTGTCTCAAACACGAACTTCGGGGGTGTTATTTCCTTCATTTGGAGAGCAAAGCGATCGTGGTTATTTCCTTCAAAATGGAGGGTATTATTTTGCGATCAGTGATTATTTTGACCTTGCAGCACTTGGAGATTACTATACGAATGGGAGTTACGGAATTCGCCTTGAAAGTAATTATGCCGTGCGTTATAAATTTAGAGGTTCTCTAAGTTTTCGGTATGAAAATCTTATAAATAGCGAACGAGGATTTCCTGATTACTCAAAAAGCACCATCTATAATTTACGATGGAATCAAAGTCAAGATTCAAAGTCAAGTCCAAATTCACGGTTTTCGGCTTCTGTAAACTTAGGTTCTAGTACTTATTTTCAAGAATCTGTAAATCAGCTCAATTCTTCAAATTTTTTAAATAACTCTTTGTCGTCCTCTGTTTCCTATTCCAAAACATTTCAAGGAGAACCACAAGTAAATATGAGCTTGTCCGCAACCCACTCTCAAAACACAAATACGAAAGTCATCAATATGACCTTGCCAACATTTCAAGGAAGTATCGACAGAATTTACCCCTTTGCACCAAAAACTGGGAGTAAAAAAGGGGCGATTCATAATATTAATTTACAATACAGTGTGCGTGGAGAAAATAGTATTCAAACGACAGATTCTTTATTTTTAACAGGAGCAATGTTTGACGAAGCCAAAGCAGGGTTTCAACATTCTATTCCTTTGAGTACAAATTTTAAAGTTTTTAAACATTTTAGTATGAGCGCCAGCACTAATTACAAAGAAAACTGGACCTTCAATACAATCAATAAATCGTATGATACAGAAACCGAGGAAGTGGTCACAACTCCCTTAAAAGGGTTTGATGCTTTCAGAACGTATAATTTTAGCACTAGTATAGGAACCACCGTTTATGGAATGTTTGATTTTGGAAAAGATAAAAAAATACAGGCCATACGACATGTGATGCGGCCTTCAATTAGCTATAATATCAATCCCGCATTTGATCAATATTACGAAACTTATGAAGTCATAAGTGCCGATGGTGTGACGACTGATCAAGTCGATTACACACGTTTTGAAGGTTCCCTAGGTGGAACGCCTGGGAAAGTTTTTTCCAGCTCGGTTGGGTTATCACTTAATAATAATTTGGAAGCAAAGGTTCGTGACAGGGATACGACTGCCACAGATGCAAAAAAGGTGTTTTTATTGAATTCCTTAAATTTCTCTACAAATTATAATGTTGCAGGCGACTCATTGAACTGGAGCCCTGTAAGGGTCTCGGGGGGAACACAGCTATTGGATAATAAATTGAGTTTGAATTTTGGAGCAACTTTAGATCCGTATGCCTTAGATAATAACAACACTAAAATCAACACGTTCAATATTAACAACGGTGGTAGTTTATTCCGCTTATCCAGTGCAAACATGACCATGAGCTATAGTTTGTCTAGTGATTCTTTTGAAGGAGATGATTCCAACAATGATGCGGCAGCTAGAGATGAATCTATTCGAAGTGGCGGACGTGCGGATGATATGTTTGGTAAATCGCAAGATTTTGCAGCCCAACAGATAAATAACAGGGATACCTCCGAAGAGGTAGGACCAACGGATCTTTACAATTACAAACTCCCTTGGAGTTTACGACTTGCCTATGCTGTTAACTACAGCAATACGAGGCGTCAGAGTGAGATTTCATCGCATTCGTTGATGTTTTCAGGAGATATAGAACTGTCGCCACGATGGAGTATCGGAGCGTCTTCTGGATATGACCTTAAGGATAAAGGTTTTACATATACACAGTTGCGTTTTGAACGGGATTTAGAAAGCTGGCGAATGAATTTTTCTTGGATTCCATTTAGCAATCGAAGTTCTTGGAATTTCTTTATTGGAATTAGATCCAGCATATTGAAAGATATCAAATACGAAAAGCGAAAACAACCTGATAAGCAATTGTAAATAAAGACACATGAAAACGATTATAACTACAGACAAAGCACCGCAGCCTATTGGCCCTTACAGTCAAGCTGTTTTAGTGGGGAACACTTTATATACTTCAGGGCAAATTGCATTGCATCCAGAAACGGGAGAATTGGTAATGGATTCAATTGAGGTAGAAACCACGCAGGTTATGAAAAACCTAAAAGCAGTTTTGGAAGCCGCAAATATGACTTTTGAAAATGTCATTAAGGCGTCTATATTTATATCTGATATGAATTCTTTCGGAGCGATAAATGCCGTTTATGCACAGTATTTTAATGAGGCTACTGCTCCTGCCAGAGAAACTGTGGAAGTGGCAAACTTACCGAAGTTTGTGAATGTAGAAATTAGTGTGATTGCTATAAAATAATTACCTAAGAGCTTTTGGCAATTTCTGCATGGTAACTCACCAAGCCTTCAATTGGACGTCTTTCAAAATTACCGACAGTAAATCCGTATTCTTGAGCCACTGCTTTGATTTCGTCTTTAGTAAAATAAGCAATCGAACCTGCAAAGTGAACAGGAACTGTTTTGATTTCTTCCGCGTATTGTAGAATCATGTTTTCTACAAATTCACGAAGCCCTTGCTTGATAACCTTTTGGATATAATCAGATTCTTTATTAAGAATCATAAATTCAGCAAACGTTGCTAAATAAGCATTAGGATTCGGTTTTTTGTAAAGGTTATTTTTAATTACATCTTCATTGACATTGTAACGTGTTTTGAAGACGAGCTTCAAATCGTGTGGCATGTGATTAAAATAATAATCTCTTAACAGTTTTCTTCCAAAATAATTACCCGAAGCATCGTCCATTATTGAATATCCAAGTGATGTGACTCTTTGATCAACTTTTTCACCATCGTAATAGGTGCAGTTAGAACCTGTTCCTAAAATACAAACCACTGCGGGACGGTGTGCCACACCAACAGTTGCATAAATAGCGGCATAGGTATCTTCTTCTACCACAACTTCAGCATTTAAAAAAATAGACTCTAATACATCTTTAAGCATCTTGCTTGGTTTTTCAGTACCACAGCCAGCGCCATAAAAATAGATGTGAGAAACTTTTAATTTATTTTCATAAATTATAGCGTTTGCCTTGATGACATTAAATGCATCTGTATCAGAAATAATGGCTGGATTTAAACCTTTGGTACGTTGCTTTTCAAAAAGAGGGGCGCCAGTTTCTGAGTCTATTGCAATCCAATCACATTTTGTAGAACCACTGTCTATTATAAAAATCATATTCTAAATATTAAAAAAAAGAGGATGTCTAAAAAGACTTTGTTTTGTCAATCTGAACTTGTTTCAGATTCTGAAATAAAACTGCCTACCGTCAGGCAGGTTCAGAATGACAGATTTCCTACTCTTCGGACATCCTCTTTTTTAGAAATTATGTAAATTATAGTACGCTAATATAATGTGCTAAATCTACTAGTTTAGCAGAGTAACCATATTCATTATCGTACCAAGAGATCAATTTAACGAAGTTGTCATTCAATCCCATACTTGCATTGGCATCAAATGTACTTGTCTTTGTTTCCGATACAAAATCTTGAGATACTACACCTTCTTCAGTGTATCCTAAGATTCCATTTAATTCGTTTTCTGAAGCATGCTTGATCGCTGCTTTCACGTCTTCAAAAGAAGCACCTTTTTCTAAACGACATGTTAAATCAACAACCGATACATCTACCGTTGGAACTCTAAAAGCCATTCCTGTTAATTTACCGTTTAATTCTGGAATCACTTTTCCAACTGCTTTTGCAGCTCCTGTAGAAGCTGGTACAATATTGTTTAATGAAGCACGTCCAAGTCTATAATCTTTTCTAGACGGGCCATCTACTGTAAATTGAGTCGCCGTTGCTGCGTGAACAGTGGTCATCAATCCTTCTACAATTCCAAAGTTATCATTGATCACTTTAGCAAGTGGTGCTAAACAGTTGGTTGTACATGATGCGTTTGAAACGATCGTATGATCTGCTGTAATTTCTTTGTGGTTGACACCCATTACAAACATTGGTGCATCTGCAGATGGTGCAGAAATAGCCACTTTTTTAGCGCCAGCAGTAATATGCTTTTGAGCACCTTCTAAGTTTGTGAAAATCCCAGTACAGTCTAAAACAACGTCTGCTTGCACAGCATCCCATTTTAAATCTTCTGGATTGCGTTCAGCAGAGACACGAATTTCATTCCCGTTGACTACCAAATTTCCATTCTTCACTTCAATGGTTCCCTGAAACTGACCGTGTACAGAATCGTACTTAAGAAGATATGCTAAATGCTCTACATCTAACAAATCATTAATTCCAACGACTTGTACGTCAGATCTACCTGCAGCAATACGAAAAGCAATTCTTCCTATTCTACCAAATCCATTAATTCCAATTTTTACTTTTGACATTTTATTTCTATTTTAATTAATTCGTTATTAAATACTCATGATATCTGAAACTCTTAAAAGCTCAGCATCTATTGTTGAATGTCCTTTGACTGCTTTGTCAATAGGATATAATTCTAATTTATTGTTGACAGTCCCAACCATGTAATTGAATTTACCTTCCAATAAAGACTCCACGGCTTTGACGCCCATTCTACAGGCCAATACTCTATCGAAACAGGATGGTGACCCTCCACGTTGCATGTGCCCTAAAACAGACACACGAACGTCGTAACCTTCTAAATTTTCTTCAACATAATCTCTTAGTTCAAAAACATTTTTACCTGTTTTATCTCCTTCAGCAACCACAACTATACTAGACGATTTCCCTGTATGTCTACTTTTTTCTAAAGATTCTAAAAGACGATCCAGTCCTAAATCTTCCTCAGGGACCAAAATTTCTTCGGCTCCAGAACCAACTCCTGCATTTAAAGCAATATGACCCACATCGCGCCCCATAACCTCCACAAAAAACAAGCGTCTATGCGAACTGGCAGTGTCTCGAATTTTATCAATTGCTTCTACCGCAGTATTAAGTGCTGTATCGTATCCTAGTGTATAGTTGGTTCCAACAATATCGTTATCAATAGTACCCGGAATCCCTATAATAGGGAAGTTGAATTCTTCATTAAAAATCATACCACCCGTAAACGTTCCATCTCCACCAATTAATACCAAGGCATCAATTTGTTCTTTTTGAAGTTGGTCATACGCCTTTTTACGGCCTTCTTTTGTTCTGAATTCTTCAGAACGCGCAGACTTTAAAAAAGTACCTCCTTTGTTAATGATATGGTTTACACTTCGTGCATTTAAAGATTTAAAGTCACCTTCTATCATTCCTTCATAGCCTCTGTAAATCCCAACACATTCAATGTTGTGATAGGCACAGGCACGTGCAACAGATCGTATGGCTGCATTCATCCCAGGGGCATCGCCTCCGGAAGTTAATACACCAATTTTTTTTATCTGATTTTCCATAGTTGTAATGGTTTATGTTGTAAAATTAATAAACTTATAAGTTAAAAAAACGTAAGTAGGAGTCAATTTTCTTTTCTTCTTTAAATTCAAACGTTTTCGTTAATAACTAT
>Ga0209199_1002335_pt1 | contig 20606 bp, 15 predicted proteins | sample COGITO_mtgs_1105_7_FD_184805 | JGI IMG/M metagenome (GOLD analysis project Ga0209199, IMG submission 184805) | Pelagic marine microbial communities from North Sea - COGITO_mtgs_110523 (SPAdes) (version 2) | ecosystem: Environmental > Aquatic > Marine > Epipelagic ...
TTTTCCATTTATTAAAATTCGCACATTTCCATTGCCTCTGAGCGCCACATTCCCTTCAATATCTACAGATACAGATGGGACATTGTCTAAAACATCACTTACACTTCCACCTCTTACGGTTAAGTCTCTTCCGACGTTGTATATCTTTTTATCTAATTTAATTTCAACCGTTGTTTTTTCTGCAATAATATCTACAGCGTCTAATGCTTGTAAATCCGAGTTCATTTTCAGCGTCCCAAGGTTGGTGTCTTGATTAAAATTAACGTTTAATTTTGTGATATTCTCAAATGAAAAATATTCTACAGTAACATCATATATTCCTTGGGGTATGGGAATACTAAAATTACCATCAGGATCGGTAATACCACCCCCTTTCATTTTATTTTCAACTTTGCTGAAAAAAGTAATGGTTGCATACTCAAGTGGTTGATTCGTTTCGATCTCAATTATTTTTCCTGAGACAAGAACTAAGTTCACATTTTTTTGCCCCATTATGTAATTATGAGATAAAATAAAAAGCACTACAATTAACAGATTTTTGGTCATAAGTATTTAGTGAAATAAGAATCCAAAAGTACTATTTATAGGAGCTTTATGCGGTTAAAGTTGTGTTAAATAAACAAATTCAAAATACGCTCATTTGGGCGTCCAATAACTCCTTTTTGACCTCGAATCACAATTGGTCTCTCAATTAATTTTGGATGTTTCACCATGGCTTGGATAAGCTCATTGTCGGATAACTCTTTCCCTTTGTAATCAGATTTCCAAATCGTTTCACTTTTACGTATTAAGCTTTCAGGAGCAATATTTAGAATGGCAATTAATTCTGTGAGCTCATCTACGCCCAAAGGATTTGATATGTAATCGATAATCTCAAATTCCTGTCCCAGTTCTTTTAATGTCTGCAATCCTTCACGAGATTTTCGGCAGCGATTGTTATGGTAAATTTTAATCATAATGAATTATTAGATTTTTCTTTTTGACCAGTCGCCATTAAGTATGCTTTTAGAAAAGGTGTAATCTCTCCGTTCATTACATTGTCTATATTTCCAGTTTCTTCAGCAGTTCGGACATCTTTGACTAGTTTATAAGGGTGCATGACATAGTTTCTAATTTGACTACCCCATTCAATCTTCATTTTTCCAGCTTCAATATCTTCTCGTTGAGCCAATTGTTTTTTGAGTTCAATTTCATAGAGCTGAGATTTTAGCATTTGCATTGCTCTCGAGCGATTATCGTGTTGTGAACGTGTTTCAGAGCAAGAAATTTGGATGCCAGAGGGCTTGTGGTTTAGCTGTACTTTGGTCTCTACCTTATTTACATTTTGACCGCCGGCTCCACTTGAACGCGCCGTTGTAATTTCGATATCAGCAGGATTGATTTCAATTTCTATTGTATCGTCAACTAGTGGGTATACATAGACAGAAGCAAAACTAGTGTGCCGCTTCGCATTGCTGTCAAAAGGAGAAATTCGCACCAACCTGTGAACACCATTCTCACCTTTTAACCATCCGAAAGCAAAGTCACCTTCAATTTGTAGTGTGACTGTTTTGATGCCTGCTACATCTCCGTTTTGAAGATTCAATTCTTTGATTTTAAAGTTGTTTTTTTCGGCATACATGACATACATACGCATGAGCATATTGGCCCAGTCACAGCTTTCAGTACCTCCGGCGCCAGCCGTAATTTGAAGCACCGCACTGAGAGAATCTCCTTCTTCAGAAAGCATGTTCCTAAATTCAATATCTTCTAAAAAAGTAGAGGCGAGTTCAAATTGTTTTTCAACTTCTTCAACTGTAGATTCCCCTTCTTTAAAAAAATCAAATAAAATCTCGAGATCTTCGGTATAGGTTTGTGCTTTTTCAAAATCACGAACCCATTTTTTATTAACTCGTAAAGATTTCATGAGCAGCTCGGCTGCTTTGGAGTCGTTCCAAAAGTCCGGAGAAAAAGTTTTTTCTTCTTCATTTTGAATTTCGATGCGTTTGGCATCTAAGTCAAAGATACCTCCTTAACGCACCAAGGCGCTCAAAAAGATCTTTTATGTGATCTTGTGTTATCATTTTTTTATTTAGAATTACAAAAATAGAATTTATAGTATAGAATTAAAATAATATGTAGTTTTATATCCAAAATAAAATTCATGCAAATAGATTTAAGAAGCGATACGGTTACAAAACCCTCAAAGGGGATGATGGAAGCGATGATGTCCGCCAAGCTGGGTGATGATGTTTATGCAGAAGACCCTTCAGTTAATGCTTTGGAAGCGCGTGTCGCAACTATGTTTGGAAAACCAAAAGCCCTTTTTTTTCCTTCCGGAACCATGGCTAATCAAACCGCTATTAAGCTTCACACACAGCCAGGAGAGCAATTAATATGCGATGCGTATTCTCATGTTTATAATTATGAAGGGGGTGGTGTTTCTTTTAACAGTGGCGTTTCCTGCAAACTTGTGGACGGACATCGTGGAATGATGACTGCTGATCAAGTAAGAGCTGCGATCAATCCACCTGATTTTTACCACAGTCCACTTACCTCATTGGTGTCCTTAGAAAACACCACAAACAAAGGAGGAGGTGCTTGCTGGGATTATCAAGAAATTTTAAAAGTGAGATCTGTTTGTGATTCCCATAAACTAGGGCTTCATTTGGATGGTGCGCGTTTATGGAATGCCCTGATTTCAAAATCGGAAACGCCTCAACAATACGGCGATGTTTTTGATACGGTCTCTGTTTGTTTTAGCAAAGGTTTAGGCGCTCCTGTGGGCTCCGTTTTGGTAGGTAATGAAAATCTAATGAATAAAGCTTTAAGAATTCGAAAAATGCTTGGAGGAGGCATGCGACAGATTGGGTTGCTTGCAGCAGCAGCATCCTATGCGCTTGATCACCAATACGATCGCCTCAAAGAGGACCATCAAAAAGCAAAAGAGATTGCAGAAATCCTTCATCAATTAGAGGCTGTTTCTAGTGTAGAACCTGTAGAAACAAACATTGTGATATTTAAATTGAGCTCGAATAGCTCTCAAGACTCGTTTTTAAATAACTTAAAGTCTCATAATGTTCTTCTAAGCGATATGGGTGGAGGTAAACTTAGAATGGTCACGCATTTAGACTACACAGATACCATGCATACAAACCTTTTAGAAATTTTAAGCAAAGCATAATTGTTTTTTGTAAATTTGGCCATTGAATATCTCTAATTTACGATGTTATGCAATTCAAATTTCTATCTCTAATTTTAATAAGCTCACTTTTTTCTTGCAATACTAAGACACAAAAATCAATGCCTGAATTACCAAAACCGCCATTAGCAAAACAAATACCCAAAAAATTAACAATTCACGACGATGTGAGGATTGATGAGTTTTATTGGTTAAATGATAGAGAAAATCCTGAAGTGATTGACTATCTTAACAAAGAAAACGACTATTACAACGCACATACAGCGCATACAAAAGATTTTCAAGTGTCTTTATTTGAAGAAATGAAGTCAAGAATTAAAGAAGACGACAGCTCGGTGCCATACAAATACAACGGTTACTGGTATATCACTAAATTTGAAAAGGGTAAAGATTACCCAATTTATACTCGAAAAAAAGAAACCTTAGAGGCGGCAGAAGAATTGTTGTTCGACTGCAATGAAATGTCTAAAGGCCATTCTTATTTTAGGTTGGTTGGTCTAAATATTAGCCCTAACAATAATATGATTTCTTACGCCGTTGATACGACTGGAAGACGTCAATATAAACTTCATATTAAAGACCTCAAAACTAATGAGGTTTTTAAAGAAGAAATTAGTAATACAACTGGCGGTAGCACATGGGCGAATGACAATGAAACTTTGTTTTATACACTCAAAGACGAAACAACTCTAAGGTCAGAAGCGATATACAAGCACCGTTTAAATACAGATCCAAAGTTAGATGTGTTAATTTTTGAAGAGTTGGATGACACCTTTGGGGTCAGTGTCTATAAAACGAAGTCTAAAAAATACTTAGTTATAGCGAGTTACAGCACATTAACATCGGAATATCAAATTCTAAATGCAGACACTCCTAATGGAGATTTTCAAGTATTTCAGCCTCGAACTCGAGGTTTAGAATACGGAATTTCTCATTTTGAAGATTCCTTTTATGTTGTCTCCAACGCGGATGGTGCTCAGAATTTCAAGCTATCAAAAACATCGGAATTACAAACCGAAAAAAAATATTGGAAAGATGTGATTCCACACCGGGAAGCGGTGTTGTTGGAAGATATTGAAATATTTAAAGATTTTTTAGTGGTTTCAGAACGTGAAAATGGATTGAATCAAATCCACATAAAACGTTGGGATGGTTCCGATAGTTACTACCTTCCTTTTGAGAGTGAAACATACACTGCGTACACAACAACTAACATTGATTTTGACACAACTATCTTAAGATATGGTTTTCAATCGCTCACAACCCCTTCTTCTGTCATTGACTTTGATATGGTTACAAAATCTAAAACCATCAAAAAAGAGCAGGAAGTTTTAGGTGGTAAGTTTAAAAAAGAAAATTACACTTCGGAGCGCGTATGGGCTACTGCATCTGACGGTACGCAGGTTCCAATATCTATAGTTCGCCACATTGATACCAAAAAGTCAGCTAACACGCCGTTGCTATTATATGCATACGGTTCATATGGTTCAACAATAGACCCCTATTTTTCTACAGTTAGAATGAGTCTTTTAGATCGTGGTTTTATTTTTGCTATTGCGCATATTAGAGGGGGTGAATATTTAGGTCGTCAATGGTACGAAGATGGGAAATTATTAAATAAGAAAAATACCTTTTCAGATTTTGTAGATTGCTCAAGATATTTAATTCAAAATAATTACACATCTTCTGAGCACCATTATGCGATGGGTGGAAGCGCTGGGGGCCTTTTAATGGGGGCTATTATAAATCTTGCTCCTGAACTATACAACGGCGTGGTCGCTCAGGTTCCTTTTGTTGATGTTGTGACGACCATGTTGGATGATAGTATTCCGCTTACTACTGGAGAATATGATGAGTGGGGAAATCCAAACGAAAAAGACTATTACCAGTATATGAAGTCGTATTCGCCCTATGATAATATCACAAATAAACGATACCCCAATATGTTAGTCACTACAGGTCTTCACGATTCTCAAGTTCAGTATTGGGAACCAGCCAAATGGGTTGCGCGTCTAAGAGTGCAAAGTAAAAACACAGATAAGCTGTACCTTCAAACTAATATGGAAGCTGGTCACGGAGGTGCTTCAGGACGTTTTGAGGCCTTAAAAGAAGTGGCTGCGGAATATGCATTTATATTTAGTCTGGAATCTATTTTAAATTAAATTTGAAATATTTTTTGTAGATTTGATTAGATAAAACCCTGATTTTTTGAAAAAGAACAAAATGATATTTGATAATGTTTTAGAGCTTGTTGGTGATACCCCCCTTGTTAAGTTAAATACTATTGTTAAGCATTTTCCAGGAACATTTATAGCCAAATTAGAGTATTTTAATCCTGGTCACTCATCTAAAGACAGAATTGCACTTCATATTATTGAAGAAGCTGAAAAAAAAGGAATTCTTAAACCAGGGGATACGATAATTGAAACTACGTCTGGAAATACAGGCTTTAGTATTGCAATGGTTAGCATCATTAAAGGATATAATTGCATCTTAGCTGTAAGCTCAAAATCGTCCTTGGATAAAATAGACATGCTGAAAAGTATGGGTGCCAAAGTATATGTATGTCCAGCTCATGTTAAGTCTGATGATCCACGATCCTATTATGAAGTAGCGAAACGATTACACAAAGAAATAGAGGGTTCTGTTTATATCAATCAATATTTTAACAGCCTAAATACCGAAGCACATTACAAAACAACTGGACCAGAAATCTGGAATCAAACCCAGGGAAAAATCACGCACTTAGTAGCCTGTAGTGGAACAGGAGGTACGATATCAGGCACTGCAAAATATTTAAAAGAAAAAAATCCGTCTATAAAAGTTATTGGAGTGGACGCTTACGGTTCTGTACTGAAAAAGTACCATGAAACTCGAAAGTTTGATGCCAATGAAATATACCCTTACCGAATTGAAGGTCTTGGTAAAAACCTTATTCCTACTGCAACCGATTTTGATGTGATTGATGAATTTATAAAAGTAGCTGATGAAGAGAGCGCTCATAGCGCAAGAGAATTATCAACAACAGAAGGCTTATTTGCGGGCTATACTTCTGGAGCTGTTATACAAGCGGTAAAACAACTTAATGAAATAGGAGTGTTCAAGCCAGAAGATATTGTTGTTTTAATTTTTCCAGATCACGGTTCCAGATACATGAGTAAAGTGTATAATGACCAATGGATGGAAGATCAAGGCTTTTTTGACAACTCCCTAAACGTCAATGTTAAGCCTATAGAATTTATAAAATAGATATTCAATTTTCCTAAGATTACGTAGCTTTTAAACTATCAAAATTATTATGTAATAATGATTTTATTGTATAATTTTGAGGAAGATATAATTACCCATCAATGATCAAAGATTTATTCGCCAAAATATATAAAGACAAAGGCCCTTTAGGGAAATGGGCTAGCCTTGCAGAAGGTTATTTTGTGTTTCCTAAATTAGAAGGTCAGATTTCAAATCGAATGAAATTTCAAGGAAAGGATGTAATCACTTGGAGTATAAATGATTACTTAGGATTAGCGAATCATCCAGAAGTTCGTAAAGTAGATGCAGAAGCAGCAAATGAATACGGCTCGGCTTATCCTATGGGGGCACGAATGATGTCTGGGCACACTTCACTTCATGAACAATTACAAAACGAACTTGCAGAATTTGTGAGCAAAGAATCTACTTATCTTTTGAACTTTGGTTACCAAGGCATCATGTCTACAATAGATGCGTTGGTGGGAAAAGATGATGTGATCGTTTATGACGTTGATGCGCATGCTTGTATTATTGATGGTGTTCGTTTGCATATGGGTAAGCGTTTTACCTACAAACACAATGACATAGAAAGCTTAGAAAAAAATTTAGAACGCGCTACTAAAATGGCAGAACAAACAGGGGGCGGAATCCTTGTCATTTCTGAAGGTGTTTTTGGAATGCGGGGGGAGCAAGGACGTCTTAAAGAAATTGCAGCACTTAAAAACAAGTTTAACTTTAGGTTTTTAGTGGATGATGCACATGGTTTTGGAACCCTTGGAAAAACAGGCGCTGGTGCAGGAGAGGAGCAAGGGGTTCAAGATGATATAGATGTGTATTTTGCAACCTTTGCAAAGTCTATGGCAAGTACAGGAGCGTTTATAGCCGCAGATAAAGAAATTATAGATTTTTTAAAATACAACTTAAGGTCTCAAATGTTTGCGAAATCGTTGCAAATGCAATTAGTTAAAGGCGCATTAAAGCGTTTAGATATGTTAAGAACAATGCCAGAGTTAAAAGACAAGCTGTGGACTATTGTAAATGCGCTACAATCAGGACTAAGATTGCGTGGATTTGATTTAGGAAGTACGCAAAGTTGTGTAACGCCTGTTTATTTAAAAGGAAGTATTCCTGAAGCGATGGCATTGGTTAAAGATTTACGTGAAAACTATGGAGTTTTCTGCTCCATTGTGGTGTATCCAGTGATACCTAAAGGATTGATTTTACTGAGATTGATTCCGACATCTATGCATACTTTAATTGATGTGGAAGAAACACTTCAGGCATTTTCTGTAATAAGAGAACGCTTGGAAAAAGGAGTTTATAAACGACTCTCAGCTTCTATTGCTGCTGCAATGGGTGAATAAGCTTAATTTATTTCTTTTCTAAACGTACATCGTTTTTTTATCAAATCTAGTTTGTAATCAGTCCATAAATTTCTCATAGACAAATTATCTGCTAACACAGGTGTAAATCTACATTCTATAATTTCGTTCTTTTCCAAGGTTTTTTGGAATTCATTAAAGATGATAGAATGAACTCCTTTTTTTTGATAGTTAGGATGAACGCCAATCAAATACAAATCAACTATATTAGACTTCCTAGCTTTTAAAATATGGAAAACTCCAAACGGAAATAAGTTGCCGTTTATCTTCTGTAGGGCATTTGAGTATGAAGGCATAATTACTGAAAAAGCAACCAATTCGTCAAACTCATTAATAACAAATTTCATGTATTCAGGATTTATAAAGGATAAAAATTTCTTTTTCAAATCCTCTTTTTGGATATCTGTTATTTTTACAAAAGATGATAGGCTTGCAAAACTATCGTTAAATAAGTCAAACATCCTATCGGCATATATCAAAACGTCTTTTGTTTTGCTAAAAGTTAAAGCCCTTAACTTATAACGTTTTTTAATAATTGCTTGAAGTCGTTCGTGAGTTTCAAATAAAATATTTTTAACTTTAAGTTTATGCTCAACGTATTCTTTTTCTACTTTAAAGCCTAATTGATTAAAATGATCCATATAATATGGAGGGTTATACCAAGTAATCATAGTGCCAATCTCTTCAAAACCATAGGTAAGTACTCCCACTTTATCAAGATTGGAAAAACCCATAGGACCTTCCATATATTCCATGTTATTTGCTTTACCGATCTCTTTTACTTTGCCTAGCAATAACTTTGTGACTTCCAGGTCATCAACCATATCCATCCAGCCAAAACGCATCTTTCTTAGACCTTGTTCATTGACTTCTATCCAATTAATTATTGCTGCAATACGTCCTACAACAACCCCGTTTTTATAGGCAATAAATAGTCTAGCATCTGCACTCTCAAGAACATGATTTGTTTTTTTGTCAAAAACTTTAACTTCTTCACTTATGATTGGAGGAACCCAATATTTAGAATTCTTATATAGAGAAAAGGGAAACTTTACAAAAGTTTTAATATCCCTTTTAGAAACCGCTTCTTTGATGATTATCATACCGCCTTGTTCATAATATAAATTCGTTGGTTTTTTAGTACTAAAAATTTTAATTTGAAGTGTCGTGTCTGTCGAATCTGTAAGAAGCACCAAAACTCACATTAAGCACTGAGGGAGTATTTTTTGTATTTAGAGTTAAGGCAGTATCTAATTGTAAATTTTTAGTTAACAAATACCCCGCTCCAAAGCGAAATAAATTATCGGCGTAGAAATCACTTTTAATTCCTTGAGTTTCTCCAAATATGACCCATTTTGGATTAAATGAATGGGTTAGAGTAAGTATATAATTAAAGTCGGTTTGGTCACTTCCAATTCGGTCAAGCATAAAGTTTGTGACAAACACCCAGCCGCCGTTAAAATTATTCTGAGTAATTAAAACTCCGCGATAACTTAAACCTTCTACAGTAGCGGCAGTATATGGATTATCTTTAGTATCAAAATTAACCCCCCCAGCGACCGAAACAGCTGGAATTATACTTGACCATTTAAAGCCTCTGTTTGCGTGATAGCTATATAAATTAGGTTTATCATCCTTGTTTTTATGTGGATCATAGACTAAGTATTTAGCTCCAATATTGAGGTTTTTAAAGTTTGCACGCTTATTATCAGCCCGAATATTTGAAGTAAATGATTGTATATCACTTTGAAACGTCCCTTGTATGTTGAGTTCTAAAGCCTCTTTCCATATACCATAATGGGCCGCAAAGTCAACGCCATAACCTGAGACCTCGGATTGGAGATAATCACTTCTCTTTTCTTTAACTAAATAGGGGCCTAATTCAAACTGTAAAACTTTTGTCCCTACGGAGAAAGCACTTTGAGACGCGCCTGGTCTGTTAGAGTTTATGACATCTGTATATTGAGCCTGCGTTTCATTAAATTGACAACAAAAGACAAGGGTGATTACGAGCTTGAGTGAGTTTTTCATATTAATTACTTTTATCAAACCTACATTTTTTTTTTATATTTATAAATTATCTTACAATGTTTTATTAAGATAAACGCACCTTTTTTTAACAAAGAAATCATTTTATATATTTATTTAACTAATAAAAATAAGAATTGTATTTTTGAAAAAATAATTTATCGATGTTACAAAATGCGTCTATTATTGGGTTCTTAAGAACGATTCTAATTTTTATTTTAGTTTATACAATCTTCAAGTATGTCATGCGCTTACTTGCTCCGTACATTTTGCGATCGGTAGCTAAAAAAGCAGAAGCCCATTTTAGAAACCAATCAGGCTCACAAAAATCAACTCAAAAAGAAGGGGAAATAAGTATTGATAAAATGCCAAACTCGAAGCCGTCGAAGAATGATGTTGGTGAGTATGTTGATTATGAAGAGGTTGAATAAATAAATTAACTAATGAACGCTAGCTTAAAAAAATTCGGAACACATATTTTAGTTATTTTAGGATTTGTGTTAGTGTCTTTATTATATTTCAGCCCTGTCTTAAAAGGTCATAAGATTTATCAAAGTGATATTGTTCAGTATACTGGGATGGCAAAGCAACACACTGATTTTCGTGAAGCTAATAACTCTGAATCCTATTGGACTAATAGTGCTTTTGGAGGTATGCCTACCTACCAGTTAGGTGCCAAATACCCTCATAATTACATTAAAAAATTAGATTTAGCACTTCGTTTTTTACCACGTCCTGCTGATTATCTTTTTTTGTATTTGTTTGGATTTTATATATTGCTATTGGTCTTAAAAATTGAGTATCGAATGGCTGCTTTTGGAGCTTTAGCCTTTGCTTTCTCTACCTATCTAATTATTATTCTAGGGGTTGGCCACAATGCTAAGGCGCATGCCATTGCTTATATGCCCTTGGTTTTATCAGGGATCATTCTGACTTTTCAAAAACGATATGTTTTAGGATTTTCACTAACAGCTATTGCGTCTGGTCTTGAGCTGGTAACCAATCATCCGCAAATGACCTATTACCTTTTGATTTTAATTTTAATATTAGGTGTATCTTATTTTGTACAATCCATTCAATCAAAGGAGTTGCCTGCTTTTTTCAAGGCCTCGGCTGTTCTTTTCTTAGCGGCTTTTTTAGCCCTTGGAATGAATGCAACCAACCTCTTGGCTACAAGTTCTTATGCCAAAGAGAGCACCCGTGGTAAAAGTGAGTTAACAATTAATTCAGATGGCAGTGTTAGAGAACAAGGTTCTGGATTAGAGAAGGCTTACATCACTCAATTTAGTTATGGAATATTAGAGACTTTCAACCTTTTTATCCCTCGTTTTATGGGGGGTGGGAATCGCGAGAACCTTGGGAAAGACTCTGAAACTTATAAGGCTTACAGAGCTCTTGGAGCCACTCCTTTACAGTCGCTTCAAGAATCCAAACAGGCACCTATGTACTGGGGCGATCAACCTATTGTAGAAGCGCCGGCCTATATTGGGGCTGTTGTTATCTTTCTTTTTGTATTGGCCTTGTTCTTGTATCACGGTCGTTTTAAATGGTGGTTAATAATTGGTGTTTTGGTGTCACTACTCTTATCTTATGGTAAAAACCTATCATTTTTAACAGATTTATTTATTGACTATGTTCCCTTATATAATAAATTTAGAGCTGTTAGCTCAATTCAAGTTATCTTAGAATTATGTATCCCATTACTAGCCACTTTAGGACTTGCACAAGTATTTAATAAAGAGGTATCTTCTAAAACCAAGTTGGAGGCTCTCAAAAAAGCATCCGCTATTTTAGTTGGAATCGCAGCAGTATTTCTTGTATTTAAAAATTCGTTCTTTGATTTTGTTGGGGCAACCGACGGGCAGTTTTTACAGTATTACGGAGCTTCTTTCGTAGAAGCTATACGAATGGATCGTAGCGCTATTTTCTCTGATGACACGCTGAGAACTTTATTGTTTGTGCTGGCAACAGGCACTCTAATATTCGCCTACTTAAAGCAGAAAATAACTCAAACTATCACAATTACTTTTCTAGTGTTGGTCCTTGTTTTAGATTTAGTAGGGGTGGATCGTCGTTATGTAAATAGTGATGATTTTGTTACGGCCATACAAGTAGATAAACCTTACCAGTTAAGTTCAATTAATAAAGAGATATTAAAGGATTCCACGGTTTACAGAGTTCTAGATCGTTCTGACAACTCTACCCAAACATCTTATTTTCATAATGCGATAGGGGGGTACCATGCGGCTAAATTAAGGCGGTTCAAAGAGTTGCAAGAATTTCACATTGATAAGAATAATTTTGAGGTTCTGAACATGCTAAACACTAAATACATCATATATAAAGACAGTGAGGAAGTGTTGCGTTATTTTGAAAATGAAGAAAGTAATGGAAACGCTTGGTTTGTAGACTCTGTTGAGGCTGTTCAGACTGCAGATGAAGAGATTATGGCCTTAGATTCGTTAAACACAAAATTAAAAGCGATATCTAAGTCGTCTGATTTTGACTCTAAACGTTATTTCAATGATTCAATCGCTGCTATTACATTAGTAGATTATAAGCTTAATAAACTGGTTTATGAGTCCAATAATTCAGCCGACGGCTTTGCCGTCTTTTCTGAAATTTATTATGAGGATGGCTGGAATGTAAGTATTGACGGCGTGGCAGTAAATCATATAAATGTTAACTATGTCTTAAGGGGGCTGGAAATTCCAAAGGGAACACACCAAGTCGTATTTGAGTTCAGTCCATCAGTTATTAAAACAGGTTCAACTATTGCTTTAACAAGTACCATTATACTACTCTTTTTGATTTTAGGTCAAATGGTTTTAATCTATAGAATACGATCGTGAAAAAGGTTCTCATAATAACATATTATTGGCCTCCTGCAGGCGGTCCTGGCGTTCAAAGATGGCTAAAGTTTGTGAAGCACTTGCCTGAGTTTGGAATTGAACCTATCGTTTATTGTCCTAAAAACCCAAACTATCCTATTAAGGATACCTCCATGGTTTCTGAGGTGAGTTCTAAATTAGAAGTCATTCAAACTCCAATCAATGAGCCTTACAAATGGGCTCAGTTAATCTCAAAATCAAAAACAAGTGAACTGTCTAAGGGTATAATTCCTGGACATAAAAAACAAACAATTTTAGAAAAACTACTTTTGTTTGTTCGTGGAAATTTTTTCATCCCTGACGCTAGAGTTTCTTGGGTAAAACCTTCGGTGTCTTTTTTGTCTGAATATATTAAAACTCATAAAATTGAGGCAATTATTACCACAGGACCCCCACACAGCCTGCACTTAATTGGATTAAAATTAAAACAACTACACGCGCTTAAATGGATTACAGATTTTAGAGACCCTTGGACTCAGATAGGTTATCATAAAAAACTAAAACTAACGGCGCTTTCTAAAAGAAAACACAAACAGCTAGAGTCTTCAGTTCTTAGAGATTCCGATCAAATTATTGTAACAAGTCCACAAACGAAAGCACTTTTCTCAAAACGTACAGCAACTCCAATAGCGGTTATTACAAATGGTTATGATTTTGAAATTAATAATACTTGTACGCTAGATTCAATGTTTACTTTGTCGCATATTGGCTCCTTGCTTGAAGGAAGGAATCCCCAAGTCTTGTGGAAAGTTCTTTCTGAATTGGTAGAAACATCTGCGGATTTTTCTAAAGTATTTCGTTTAAATTTAATTGGTCATGTTAGTGAAAGAGTTTTAGAGTCTATTAAGATGCATGGTCTTGAGGCACATACAAATTGTAGGGGATATGTTAGTCATAATGAAGCTTTAGTCTATCAAAACAAGACTCAGTTGTTATTGCTTATTGAAGAAGATTCTATAGAAACCCGGTATATAATTCCTGGGAAACTATTTGAATACATGGCGTCTAAGCGCCCTATTATAGCTGTTGGACCCGATATCTCAGACATAGAAGACATCTTAGTAAAGTCCTGTTCCGGTGCTTATTTCAGGTATTCGGATGCTGAATTGCTTCGTCTTAATATACTAAATCACTTTGAAGCTTACAAAATAAATAACTTACAGGTTGATTCAAAAGGACTTGGACACTATAGTCGTAAGAGTTTGACTCTTGAATTATCTAAGATCCTTATAAACTAAACATAAAAAATCCGTAGTGATTTGGGATGTTCAACTACGGAGTTTTCAACTAACTAACTAACTAACTTTTTAAAATATGATTTTAAAAAAACAACTTGCTTACTAGTAATCAAACAGCGTGCCAAGTATTGTTATTTAAAAAAAAATCTATTCTTTAGTTTATATTAACTTAGTTTTTAGAAATACACCAGTTGAAGAGTTAGAGACTTTTGCAACTTCTTCGGGTGTGCCTTCTGCTAAAAGATGACCGCCGTTAGCCCCACCTTCCGGGCCTAAGTCAATGACATGATCAGCACATTTGATGAGTTCTAAATTATGCTCAACTACCACTATAGAATGTCCATTTTCAATTAATGCATTGAACGACTTCAGAAGTTTCTTAATATCATGAAAATGAAGTCCAGTTGTTGGTTCATCAAATATAAATAAGCCAGTTTCTGCTTTAGATCCTTTTCCTAGAAATGAGGCTAATTTTATTCGTTGTGCTTCTCCTCCAGACAGTGTTGAAGAACTTTGTCCTAAAGTTACATATCCAAGCCCCACGTCTTGAAGTGGTTGAAGTTTAGTTTTTATTTTAGATATTTTATGAATATCAAAGAATGAAATGGCATCATCAATAGTCATATTTAAAATATCATCAATAGTTTTAGTGTTAAACTTAACTTCTAGTATTTGTTTTTTGAAGCGTTTCCCATTACAGTCATCGCACTTAAGCTGTACATCAGCCATAAACTGCATTTCAATTGTAACAGCTCCTTCACCTTTACATGTGTCACATCGTCCACCATCTACATTAAAAGAAAAATGTTTAGGTTGATAATTTCTTAAGATACTTAGCTTCTGTTTAGAAAATAGCGCACGAATATCATCGTAGGCTTTAATATATGTGACCGGATTTGATCTAGAAGAACGTCCAATAGGGTTTTGATCTATGAATTCTATAAATTTAACAGTGCTATAATTTCCTTCAACTAATGTGAATTCACCTGCTTTCTCTCCATATCCCCCGATTAACTTAAGCAGCGCTGGGTAAACAATCTTTTTTACTAGCGTACTCTTACCACTTCCGGAAACCCCTGTGACAACCGTTAACATGTTTAGCGGTATTTTTACATCAATATTTTTTAAATTGTGCTCTCTAGCGCCTTTTATTGTTATATGATATTTAGAACTTCTTCGTTTTTTAGGAACTTCAATTTTTTGAGTTCCGTTGAGATACTGAGCGGTTAATGTATTGCTTTTTAAAAGAGACTTATAACTCCCATTAGCCATCACTTCACCACCAAACGTTCCTGCTTCGGGCCCTATATCTATTATGTAATCAGCGGACTCCATAATGGCTTCATCGTGTTCTACCACAATAACGGTGTTTCCTAAATCTCGTAAGGCATTGAGAACATTAATAAGACGCTCAGTATCTTTTGAATGTAAACCAATACTTGGCTCGTCTAAAATATACATAGATCCCACCAGACTACTTCCTAGAGAGGTCGCAAGATTTATTCGCTGGCTTTCGCCTCCTGAAAGTGTGTTTGATTTTCTGTTAAGAGTTAAATAGTCGAGTCCAACATTTGTTAAGAATTCTAGACGATTTTGAATTTCTTTTAAGAGCCTTTTTGAAATCTCTTGGTCTTTTAAATCTAATTTTAAATTCTCAAAAAATATTTTCAATTCTTTAAGAGACATTTCAACAAGATCCGAAATAGAAGCGCCTCCTACTTTCACGAAATTAGCCTCTTTTCTTAACCTTTTCCCTTTGCAATCGCTACACTTTGTTTTTCCACGGTATCGAGACAGCATCACACGATTTTGAACCTTATACGCCTTAGATTCTAGTTCTTCAAAAAAGGCGTCTAGTCCTGTAAAATGACTATTTCCGGTCCATAGTAATTTTTGATGTTTTGGTTCTAACTCAAAATAGGGTTTGTGAATTGGAAAGTCAAACTTATGACTGTTGTTTACTAGAAGGTCTCTGTAGTATTTCATCGTTTCCCCTCGCCATGGAAAAAGAGCATTTTCATAGACTGAAAGTGAGGTATTGGGAATGACGAGGCTCTCATCAATACCAATGACATCTCCATAGCCTTCGCACTTCGGACAAGCGCCATATGGATTATTAAAACTAAATAGGTGTGTATTTGGTTCTAGAAATTTTTGACCATCTAATTCAAACGAATTACTAAATTCTCGTGATTTAGACTCCTTAAGTTGTTCCACAACACAACGTCCTTTTCCTTCGAAAAAAGCCATCTCTATAGCGTCAGCTAAGCGATTATAAAAGTCTGTGTCATCTTTCACGATAATTCGATCAACGACTAAGCTGATTGTTTTGGATAGCTTTTTGAAGTCTTCAATTTGTTCAATACGTTCAACGGAATCACCCACTTTTATTCGTGCAAATCCTTGATGAACAAGTGCTTGTAGTTTGTTCTCTAGACTTCGTCCTTCTTCCAAGTGAATAGGAGCAAGGAGGAGAAGTTTGTCTCCTATATTTAGTGTTTTAATATAACGGATAACATCGCTAGTTGTATCTTTTTTCACAATATTATTTGAGCTAGGAGAAATGGTTTTTCCGATGCGAGCAAATACTAATTTCAAATAATCGTAAATTTCTGTAGTGGTACCAACAGTTGATCTTGGGTTGGTAGAATTTACTTTTTGTTCAATTGCAATTGCTGGAGCGATCCCTTTGATGTAATCTACATTAGGTTTATGCAATCGCCCTAAAAACTGCCGAGCATAACTAGATAAACTTTCGACATAACGTCGTTGCCCTTCAGCATATAAGGTGTCAAATGCCAAACTTGATTTACCAGATCCTGATAGCCCAGTAATTACTACTAATTTATGTCGAGGTATCGCCACATCTATATTCTTTAGATTGTGAAGTTTTGCTCCCTTAATTAGAATGTGTTCTTTTGGACTTAACTTTGAAAGGTCTAGTGACATTAATTGGTTTGAAATTTCCTACAAAGATACCATTATTATAAAAATTATTAAAGCCTTCAAGACCTTCTTCATGTTAAAAAAACCACAATAAATTTGCAAACGAAGTGAGAATGTTGTTATATTTGAAAAAGTAACTTTAAAAACACGCTTATAGCATAACATTACATTTTTTATTTTTTCAACCAAGTGCACCTTCATGTGTGCAATAAAAAATTTATGTTATGAACTCTAAATCTTTAAGCGATGCTATCCTCGTTAGCAATTATATTAACGGAGATGAACCTTCACTAACAATTCTTATCAATAGACATCAACAACGTCTTTATAGTTTTATTTATTCGAAAGTTTATGACAGAGATGTCACAGAAGATGTATTTCAAGATACCTTTATCAAAGTAATTAAAACATTAAAACTTGGTAAGTATAACGAAGAGGGTAAGTTTTTACCTTGGGTCATGAGAATAGCTCATAACTTGGTCATTGATTATTTCAGAAAAAACAACCGTATGCCTAAATTCAATAACAGTGGAGATTTTGATATTTTCTCTGTACTTAGTGATGGTGCACTAAACGCAGAAGCAGAATTAGTTCGTTCTCAAATTCATGATGACGTTCGAAACTTGTTAGAAGAACTCCCTGAAGATCAGCGGACTGTATTAAAAATGCGAATGTATAACGACATGAGTTTTAAAGAGATTTCTGAAAACACGTCTGTTTCAATAAATACGGCCTTAGGTAGAATGCGTTATGCTTTGATTAATCTTAGAAAATTAATCGAATCAAATAATATCATTCTTACAAATTAATTCCTTCTAAAATAAATACATCTTTTTGTCGTTATAGATATAACTAACTAAATATTTATGGCTAATGGCAAAAATTTACTCAAAAAAAAATTCTAATTACAATAAACTTAAACCTAAGATAGAAACTATAAACTTCCTACTTAGTTACTCAAAAGCATTTAAAGTGTCGATTTACAAAGGATTGAAATTTGAATCGATTATTAACTAGTATACAAATAAAAAACCCTGACGAAAGTCAGGGTTTTTTATTTATAGTAGGCATCAATAACTTTTTTTCGACCTATTGTTTTGGTGATTAAATCAGCATCTAAGTTCCATCCACGAGCGGGCGAGTATTCACGGCCGTACCAAATTATTTGCAAGTGAAGGTCATTCCATAATTCTTCAGGAAATAAACGTTTAGCATCTTTTTCAGTCTGTGTTACATTTTTACCATTGCTAAGGTTCCATCGGTACATTAGGCGGTGAATGTGAGTGTCAACAGGGAATGCAGGCACACCAAATGCTTGGGCCATGACTACACTTGCTGTTTTATGTCCCACAGCAGGCAAGGCTTCCAAAGCGCTAAAACTCTGGGGAACCTCTCCGTTATGGGATTCAATTATAATTTTTGATAAGCCGTAAATTCCTTTACTTTTCATTGGAGACAACCCACAAGGCCGTATAATTTGTTTGATTTCTTCAACAGTCAACTTCAGCATGTCATAAGGGTTATCCGCTTTTGCGAATAATAGTGGCGTAATTTTATTGACACGAACATCTGTACATTGCGCAGAAAGTAACACGGCTATTAAAAGTGTGAAAGGATCTTTATGATCTAGGGGTATGGGAATTTTTGGGTAAAAATCTTTTAAGGTTTTTATAACAAAATTTACCTTCTCATTTTTAGTCATTCTTCTATCTTTGTTTTTGTTAATCAAATATACTAATTATGACTACATTAAAAATAGGGGATACTGCTCCAAATTTTCAATCTTTAGATGAAGCCGGAAACAGCACATCTTTATCTGATTATAAAGGTAAAAAACTCGTTTTATTTTTCTACCCAAAAGCAAGTACTCCTGGCTGTACCGTAGAGGCTTGTAATTTAAGTGATAACTACAGCCGTTTTACGTCTTTAGGCTATGATGTGTTAGGCGTTAGTGCAGACAGTGCTAAAAGACAGAGTAACTTTAAGGAAAAATACGGATTTCCATATCCATTGTTAGCTGATGAAGATAAATCAGTAATTAATGCGTTTGGTGTTTGGGGGCCAAAAAAGTTTATGGGTAAAGAATATGATGGCATCCATAGAACCACATTTATAATTGATGCGCATGGCGTCATAGAGGATATTATTGTCAAAGTAAAAACTAAAGATCATACATCCCAAATACTAAAATAAAAAAAGCGACTAATTGGTCGCTTTTTTTATTTTAGTAACTATTTATGCTTCATAACCAAAGAGTTTTTGCTCCTTAATAATATCTGCCACCCCTTCAGGTAGCATTTGTTCCCAACCGTGTTCATTTTTAGAAATCATTTTAAGGACTGTCCTTGAAAATATATTAAGTATTTCTGGGTCATAATTTTTTATATCTACCAGTTTACCATTGAATTTAAAAAACTTATAAAGTTCTTTCATTCGTGGATGTACTTTAAGGTCATCACTAGTGGTCATTGTTTTATTTTCATTTAGCATTGGGTATAAATAAACTTTTAGATCTTTATAAAAAAGTTTGCCAAAGGCTTCCAAAATACCACCACTTAAATGCCGGTAGTATTTTTCATCAAAAATATCTATCAAATTATTAATTCCCATGGCCAGTCCCATCCGGTTTTTAGAGTATAAATTAAAGTACTCTACGAGTTTGTAATACTCTTGGAAGTTGGAGATTAAAACAGTTTGTCCAAGAGAACAAAGTAATCTGGCTCGATCCATGAAATCTTGTTCATCAATCTCACCTCCAGAAGCTCTTAAATTTGATAGAGTGATTTCAAAAACGACCTGAGTCTTTTCTTTCTCAACTTTTTTTTCATTGATAAACAATTCATATGATTTCTCATACATATCCATGTTTACTTTAGTTACCGGTCTAAAACTACCTCTAAAGGCTAGTATGTTTTTTTTATATAATACGCGGGCAGGTAACACATTATTGCCATCAGGTGAAAACATAACGGCATCTGTCATTCCATTTTTTAATAATTGTAAGCTCATTAACCTATTGTCTACATCCTTAAAAGCTGGCCCTGAGAAATTAATGGTATCAATTTCTAATTGATCTTTGTCTATGTGATCGTAAAGGTATCTTAAAAGTTTTTTAGGTTGATTGTATTTGTAGTAAGCACCATAAATTAAATTTGTACCTAACTTTCCGAGTGTTTCTTGTTGTAATCGAGCATCTGTTTCTTTAAAACGTATGTGAAGTGTAATTTCATTATATTCTTCTTGTTCTGAATCAATTTGGTATTTAATACCAACCCATCCATGACCTTTAAAGCGTTTTGCAAAATCTATTGTAGCCACTGTATTCGCATAGCTAAAAAACAATTTATTCGGATATTCATCTCTAGAAAGTCGATCTTCAATAAGTTTAACCTCATGAGATAACATTTTTTTTAAACGATCTTCGGTTACATAACGTTGGTTTTTTTCACTACCATATATGGCATCGCTAAACGATTTGTCGTAAGCTGACATCGCTTTTGCAATAGTTCCGGATGCTCCTCCAGCTCTGAAGAACTGCCTTACTGTTTCTTGTCCCGCACCAATCTCGGCAAAAGTCCCGTAAATATTCTCATTTAGATTAATTCTTAAAGCTTTGTCTTTCAGTGATGGGATGCTTTCTATTTTAGCATCTCCTTTGAGGGTTATTTCCATCTTCGAATTTAAGGAGTTT
>Ga0209199_1002359_pt1 | contig 20498 bp, 14 predicted proteins | sample COGITO_mtgs_1105_7_FD_184805 | JGI IMG/M metagenome (GOLD analysis project Ga0209199, IMG submission 184805) | Pelagic marine microbial communities from North Sea - COGITO_mtgs_110523 (SPAdes) (version 2) | ecosystem: Environmental > Aquatic > Marine > Epipelagic ...
GAGCCTGTAACAGATTCTGTGTAACTGCCATTATTTAAGATGTTTCTCGAGGCGGTCCCCGAACTCGATAATAAAGCGAACCATCGCCTGCCGCCAGTTATGAATTGGCATAGACCATTTTTTTGATGCTTCGGTAATAGCTAAGTACACCATTTTCTTAGCTGAATCGTCGCTTGGAAATATCTTTCGTTTCTTAAGTGCCTTACGGATAACGCTGTTGAGAGACTCAATCGCGTTGGTCGTATATATCGCTTTTCGGATGTCCGCAGGATAATTAAAGATAGTATTTAAGTTCTGCCAGTGTGCTCGCCATGACTTACTAATTTGCGGATATTGCTCGTCCCAGGTGTCGCTAAAACGCTCGAGTTCAAGCAAGGCTTCTTCCTCTGTACTTGAACGATACACACTCTTTAAATCAGTAGTAACAGCCTTGTAGTCTTTCCAAGAAACGTATTTAAGTGAGTTACGCACCATGTGCACGATACAAAGCTGAACATGGGTTTGTGGAAACACTGCGTTAATCGCATCAGGGAAGCCTTTGAGGCCATCTACACAGGCAATTAGGATATCTTCTACACCACGATGTTGCAGCTCAGTCAGCACACTCAACCAGAACTTAGCGCCTTCGTTCTCGGCTACCCACATGCCCATTAGCTCTTTGTGGCCTTCGGTATTAATACCAAGCGCAAGGAAGATGGATTTATTGATAACACGTTTATCTTGGCGAATTTTCACCACAAGACAATCGAGATAAATAATCGGATAAATGGGGTCGAGCGGTCGTGATTGCCATTCAACGACTTTGTCGATGACGGCGTTAGTCACTCTCGATATAAGCGTGGGTGAGATGTCTGCCCCGTACCATTCATCAAAGGCTTGAACGATTTCCCTTGTACTCATGCCTTGAGCATACAGCCAAAGAATTTTCTCATCCATGGACGTAAATCGAGACTGATTCTTTTTGACCAACTTAGGCTCAAAAGAGCCATCACGATCACGTGGTGTGTCGAGGTCGAACTCACCATCTTCCGTTTTTATACGCTTAGAAGTCATGCCATTACGACTATTTTTGACTACTGATTTAGCATGTTTCTCGTAGCCTAAATGCTCATCCATCTCAGCGTTTAATGCAGCTTCAACGGTTATTTTCTTCAGCATTCGACTGAAATCATTCAGGTCTTCTGGGGTTTTAATGCCTTTGGCCGCTTCTTTAGCGAAAGCTTCAAGTTCTTTTCTGTTCATTTGCATCTGCCTATCCTTAACTCTCAATAGAGTAATTTATGATAAGCAGTTACACAAAATTTGTTACAGCCTCAATTAGCCAGCTTTTCCCTATTGGTTTTCTACATCCTAGAGCCTTAACTCTTTTTTATATTCTTAAATATTATATATCATCTAACATTACACTATTTATGACCTAATACCACCCCCTTAATATTCGCTTGTCTGATAATCTCCAAAATTTTACTTACAACATAATAATTAAACAAAGCTTGGTAAAATAATATCTCCTGTGTTTTTCCTAATGCATTACATTGATAACTGGACTAGGAATAATCCGCTGGGTCCTGAACTTTACTAGCCCAGACAGGGATTCATTTCAATATAACGTTACAGCTCAATTATGTAGGTTTCTGGTTGCACTAAGCATGACCTAAATAGTCCTTCCTACAAGGTACCCAAACGATTATAACGACGGTTAAAGTACTGAACGTATTACAGACTAGGTCCCAATATCGTTTTCGACACCGAGAATTGACGATCTGGCGAACACAGAATGTGAACGGGGTTAGTCATTAAAACTCTAGCATGAATAGCAAAATAGAATTTATCGGCATACTCCTTCAACCATGTGATACAGGTTTTCATAGCACCATCATCAACAAAGATCACTTGCCGGTTGTTAATTCGTTGAATAACGTGTTCCGACACACCAACCACCGAGACTCTTTGCATAAAAATGACTTAGTTAATAAGTTTCAATTAAGCTTAGCCTTTAATTTGGAACTGCCCCCTTTTATTCCTTTAAAAGTCTGGACAGTGGAGGGTATATAGGTCAAATTTGAACGATAAATTCAGTCCTCAAATAAGGAAAAAAATGTCTATATTTACAAAAAAAATGCTCATCATGGTGAGTACTCTCTCATTAACGACTGGCGTATTTGCAAGTGATTTAACCCGTGACCAGCACTTAGCTCGCGATATATATAAAGAAGCAGTAGAAACCGCAACATCGAGTGAACAAGCAGGTTCAACTATTGCGTTAGCCAATAAATTCAAGGTGCGTTTAAAAGCGGCTGGGTTTATTGACGAAGATATCACTATCCTAGAAATGGGGGCATTCGGTGGTTTAATAGTGCGTTACCGCGGCAGCGATATTACTAGCAAAGGCATTGGTTTCTTAGGCCATATGGATGTTGTCACCGCTTATAAAAAAGACTGGGTGTTAGATCCCTTTACACTAACAGAAAAAGACGGATATTTTATGGGTCGCGGTACGGCCGATAATAAAGCAGGTGTTGTGGGAATTCTTTCTACGTTTATCAAATTGAAAAAAGAAGGCTACGTGCCCAATCGCGACCTTTATATTGTTTTCACTGGTGACGAAGAGACGGGCATGACCACAACCATGGCTCTAGCAAAAATGGCGGCCGAAGCAAAAGTATACGGTGATCTACTCAATATTGAATTTGCGTTCAATGGTGATGTGGGTGGCGGCATGATTACAACAGACGACAAACCCATTCAATACCGTATTCAGGCCGCCGAAAAAACCTACCATACACTTAATCTAACAGTGAAAAATTCTGGTGGACATAGTAGTCGACCTCGAAAAGATAATGCGATTTACCAATTAATGGATGCCCTTAAAAAAATACAAACCTATGAGTTTCCAGTTATCGTAAATGAAGTCACATCAGGATTCTTAATGGCGATGGCCGATAAAGAAACACCTGAAAATGCACAGGCTTTGCGCACCATAGTAAAAGACCCCCTTGACAAAGCAGCTACGGCTCAATTATCTAAGTCCGTGCTTTTTAATGCCACACTGCGCACCACATGTGTGGCGACAATGCTCGATGCGGGGCATGCCGAAAATGCATTGCCTCAGTCTGCAACCGCGACTGTGAACTGTCGTATTATGCCAGCTACTACCCCGCAAGCGGTTGAGAAAAAGCTGGCTGAGGTGATTGGTGATAAGGATGTACTGATCACAGCGCTTGCTGAATCAACCAACGCAGACGCATCACCACTGACACCTAATGTGATGGATGCTGTTAAATATGCAGTCTCGGCGCATTATGGTGATGTATCTATTGTGCCTAGTATGTCGACAGGCGGCACCGACGGCAAAGAGTTTAGGGCCCTGGGTATACCCGTGTATGGCGTAAGCGGCATGTTTAGTGTGACGGGTGAATCAAATGCCCATGGCCTGAATGAAAAGGTACAAGTTAAAAGCTTTTATCGTTCACTTGATCACTGGGAAAGGCTAATAAAACATGCCACAGGTGGTGTTAAATAATATTTTATAATGGCGTCCACAGGACGCCTTTTTTTGTGAGTGTGAGTGTGAATGGGTATAAAAAAGTGCAAGCTACTTTTGGGGTTGCTCTTACAAAGACCCTCTTATTAATGTCTCTCTTAAAAGATGGCTTTCTTTTTTATTAGTTTGCTTCTTTTCACGCAAATTGGCGAGAAAGCTATTATTTAAGTTGACTACACCCCCTTTTTGTTTTTTACCCTTGGCATAAAAATGACGTAGTTGATGAAATCCCATTAAATTTAACTTTAATTTGAATCTGCCCCTTTTCTGTTTTTATATGTTACCCGCTGCGATATAATGTTTACGAGCGAAACGATTACTACCTTTCAACTTAACCTCAGCATTATTTCACGACATTCTTGTTTGGTTTTTCCAATATATTAAAGTCCGTTGAATGCCACTAGTAGGCAGAATGATTCATTCTCCTAGTGGCTCATACTGTTGTGTGAGGTAGTAGAAAAACAATCGTTTGTACCAATAGTTCTAACACTGTAATAGAGAGTATTAACATGAATCTGGTAGTACGAGTTGCTTTGCCTGCTTTGTTATTTAGCGTATCGGCTTTTTCATCACAATCCGATGACACCGACAATAGCAATGAAGTAAAATATATTGAGAAAATTACGGTTGAGGGATCAGCAACGGCGAATAAAATACCAGTGGGCACATTTGGCTCACCTATTTCAAACCTGGAATATGATCCACGTGTTGATCTTCAGTCTCGCAATATGGCGGAAGCTCAAGCTGATGTGACGATCCGTGGCGGTATTTTTGAAAATACCGGCTTTAGAGTAGGCAGCGCCACATTATTTGATCCGCAAACGGGGCATTATTTTGCGGAAATTCCTATCGCTCAAGAAATGTTAAGTGACGCCAGTGTGCTGACTGGGGTCGACAATGCGCACCTCGGTGTTAATAGCTCAGTAGGTACTGTTTCTCGCTACTGGTCCCGCATAAATACGTCAGGTAGCGTTTCTATTGGCGCAGGTAATAACAACGCAAACCTACAACGCATTCATAGTGGTGTAACGATGGCACTGGATGACGTTAAAGATTGGACTATTGGTTTTGAAGGTGAGTTCTCTCGCTCTGAAAGTGACGGAACGATAGAAAATGGCGACCACCAATTTCAGCGCGTCTCTGGTCGAATTCAGTTAGTTGGGCCGTCATCACAAACCGACCTATTTTTAGGTGTTCAAGAAAAGTTCTTTGGGTGGCCAAATATGTACACCCCCTTTAATGTCAATGAAACGGAAGATCTTAGAGCGCGGCTATTAATATTGAATCATAAACAACATTATGCTCAAGACAGCACATTTGAAGTGTCAACTTACTATCGTCGTCATAACGACCATTATATTTTTTCCCGTGAAAATCCTGATATATTCCAGGCATTTCATGAAACGGATGTTACCTCGATAGCACTTTCCGGTCGCCATGCAAAAACAGCAAGCTTTGCATTGAATTATTCAGCTCAATTTATGGCAGATGGTATTGAGTCAACTACCCTTGAAAATAACTTTACCTCTCGTCATTATTACAAGCTTAGTGTATTGCCTGAATACCAAATAAACCTAAAAAATAATCAACAGTTAACGTATCGCCTCGGCGCTACTTTTGACGATACTAATCGAGATAGCTCCAAAACATCCCTGATTGGGGATATCACGTTGAACACCATAAATGCTGACGATACCTCTCACACTGTTTATCTTTCTTATGCCCAAGCCAGTCAAGTCGCGGGTTATACGGCTATCGGTGGCAGTAACACCGGAGGGTTATTCAGAAGTAACTATGAACTTGAGCGCGAAACGACTAAAAACATTGAATTAGGCTTGGCATTAGACCAAGACACCTGGCGTCTTGATTCTGCTATTTTTTATCGACAAGATGACGATTTAACCGATTGGACTTATAGTTTAAATTCAACTTCTGCGCGTTCAGCAAATCCAGTGGACATCAAAACGTTTGGTCTTGAGTTACTTGCCATAAAGCGTTTAGACAACACAGAAATCATTACCAGTTATACCTTTCTTAAAAAATCTGAAGATTATGGCACTGCTGATATCGATGCTAGCTTTTATGCATTGAACTACCCAGATCATCGCGTCACATTAGGCGTTGTATGGCGCCCTAGCGACATGGTTGAAGTCCGCATTGATAACGAGTGGCGTAAACAAGAAGAAAATACGTTACGAAACGGGCCAGACGATGCTTTATTCACACACTTTACGTTAAAGATAATGCCATCGCAGTTTAAGGGACTAGATATTATGCTTGCAGCAGACAACCTTTGGGATGAATCTTTTGAGGAGATCCCTGGCACCCCAGGCCGAGGAGAACAATACACCATTAGTGCCACATACCACTGGTAAAATGGTAGAAGGTTCTTTGCATTAACCCCGACTTATTGGTTGGGGTGATTCATGGTCAAATACGTTACCTTAATAGACTTTTATGCCAGTGCTGTCTTAGCTGTCCCGCAGCGAGTCATGCTGGCACCACTCGTTGTACTTTCTCATAAAAAATATTCTTCATCATTTTATTCTGAACCGTGCGTTTTATGTGCGTCGTTTTCATTAAGTCGCTATGGTTGTTTTTTCTAATTTTTCCAGCGCCACTAGCAACTGGTTTCTCTGAGCGGCAGTTTCAACTGTTCGTTTTGAAAGATGACTAGGGTGCTGATCTCGATCTAGCCAAAACTTACCAGAGACTTGACTCGCTTCTGAAGCAGCGGCTAGCCAAGTAATAGTATCCGCGCCTTGCTCAGGTGTACGCAGTAAACACTTAGTCACTCTATAAAACTCTGGCAAAGCATTGACAACCCCAGGCGTGTCTACCCAGCCAGGATGCATTGCATTGACGCTTATATCATCACCTTGCCAGCGCTTAGCCCATTCTTCGGTCAAAATCATTAAGCCGCGTTTGGCTCTTGCATATGCAGTAGAGCCTGAGTATTCACCGCGCTGGCTTTGTAAGTCGTTGACCTGAATTTTTTGCGAGTACATTCCCCCCGACAGTACGTTAACAACTCTTGCTGACTCAGACTTTGCCAGTAATGGATGCAATCGTTCACTAAGGATATAAGGCCCAAGTAATAACAATGCAAAACTCTGCTCTAAACCTTCAGTGGTTTGTTGGCGAGGATTAAACAAAGCGCCGGCATTATTAATTAATATATCAACCGGTTTACCTGCTTTAAGTAAACGGTCTGCCAACGCATGTACATCTTTCATTAGCGACATATCGGCAAGCTCTATATTGATCCGAGTATTACCAGTTTGCTCTATTAATTCACGGACAACTTGTTGCGCTTTGTTTTTATCACGTACTACCAATGTTAACTCTGCGCCAAGTTCAGCCAATTGTCTCGCAGCTGCCAAACCAATACCAGAAGTGGCACCTGTTATGACTGCATGGCGATCATTCATATAAGCCGACAGTGCGTTCCAGCGCTTACGAGACGTTGTATAACCCAAGCGAGTAAATCGCCAGACGCCTGGCAGTATTAGCTTGTCGGCGACTGCCAGAACTTTTGACGCCTTGGGAGCAGTGAAATTGTCTTCTAACGCTTTTCTTAAGCCTTCAAGCGCAGTGTTGCCAACCCGATCCATTACCCCAGGATTTAATCGACTGATAATCGCTACGGGCGCCGGGAAGTTAAAATTAGCGATATAACGCACCTTGGTGCCGGTATCGGTATCGGTATCGGTATCGGTATCGCTAGTAGTAAATACAATTTCTTCTACGGCTGTAAACAGTTTTGAATCGACCGTCATTAGCAGGCGCTTATTAGCTTCAAATTCAATAATTTCGTAGTACAGACTAAGGCCTGCTTTCATGTCGATCTGATAGCGACTGCCAACGCCGGGTTTCCCACTAGATAACTTCGAAGCTTTAGCCACAGCAGGATCCCATTGCTCAATACGTGAGAACTCACTCACGTAGGTAAATACCTCATGAAGCTTGCGTGTCACTTCAATAGTTTTATCTAGAGTAATAATATTGTTCACTTTACATTCCGTCGTTAACAGATAGTTTAAAAATACGCGGCGAAGGGTATTTTAGTTCAGCGATGAGTTAAATGATGTGCGGCGACTAAGAAAGGAACTATGCAGAGGGATCAAGTGGCTTGATTCACAATACTCTTGATCAAACGTCCGATTTGGTGTCTGAGCCGCAAGTCTTGTTTTGCGCGCTTTCGAGTGTGGTAAGTAATAAAACTAACAAATCCCAGATCCCCTAATTGAAATGGCGAAGTAATATTGAATAGCTTCGCCATTGTTCATTATTGACATAAATACATCACCTATTTTAGGGGCAAAATATAGTTGGCTAAAATGAGTGGCCAAGGAGCAAAAACCTACTGGAATTTATCCCAGTTAAACAGCTTGTTATGCTGGCTTTGTTGCCTTAAACATCACCTTTATTGCTTTTTATTAAATGGGATATTCCCCAAAATAAAATACCGGCACCTGAACAAGAAAAGAAAAAAAACAATGCGAGTCCAAGTGGTGACCCCCAATTTAAAACACTATAAAAATCCATATCTAACTCCATAATATATCGAAAAAAACACCATAAGATTGAATAGCCATCATTTTTAACACATTATTCAAATTGTTAAAAATACAAGCCTTTAACCTGCCCTGCCGCATACTCTCAACACAAATCGCAGTCAGTATAACGCTTTACTAAGCGCTAAAAAATGACTAGCTACAATAACGATGAACGAGCAAAGCCATCTGTTTGTGTGCGTTTAACTAACTTGTTATATGTAGTCTAAACATTCTGACTTGTTGTGCCTGCTGCAATGACACCTGTTGCCACAATCGCTTGCTGAGCTGCAATTTGATTTGCTATGACTGCACCATTTTGATTTTCACTGGCTATTATACAAGTGCTATACCCAAAACCCTTCAAAGTATTTTCCCATACAATCGAACCGTCTAAAGAATTTAAGCAAAAAAGGTGTCCGCCTGAATATGCAAATACCTTTTCATCTTCATAATACACATTCGTAATAGTTGAACTTTTCAATTTGGTTGCCCAAAGTTGTTCACCATCTTTCTTATTTATACAAACAACATGACTCTTAATTCCCAAGAATAATTTATTCATAAATATCTCCCTTCAAACAACAGTATATAACGCCTCACTAGGTGGTAAATAATAGTCGGCTATAATCGTGAAGCGATGGCCAATTGTTATTTTTCCTGCTTGAGCAATTTGTTTGGCTTTTAAAAAACCCAACTAGTTGGATTATCAATAGCCTTTTCCTCGTCAAGAGCTTTCATGCCTTTGACTGAACGAACTATTAGCCAAACCACCCAAAACAGAAGCAAAAACCAACCAATTAAGATTACAGATAAAATTGAACCTAAAAAAATAAAAAGAGCGCCAATCCAAAAAGTTCTAATTTGGAATTGATAATGTGTTTGTAACCATTCAGGTGCATCGTCTTTATTGATATAGGCCATCACAACGCCAATGATCCCAGTTATACCAAAAAGTAAGCTAACCAAATAAAGTATGTAAACTATTTTAGCAGCCCCTTTCTTTGCAGGGCTATTTCCCACTGCTACTTTACTCATCTATTTTCTCCTTTAATTGTGATGAGTTTTAATTAATTTCTAAATTTGATAAAACTATAACGACTTGTAATGTCGCACCTAAAATATAAAAACCATGAATCAAATCATACAATAACAAAGTAAAAACGACATTACATTTGAAGTAAAACATCAACCCCCAGTCAGTTTCAAATCACAAATATACCCATAGCAATCAATCGAAAACTATTTTTGGGATACTCGTTATTATGGGTATCTGGTTAATGGTTTAATTTGGATCTGCCCACTTGTATTTATTTTTAGCTTAAACCGAACCGTTAGGGTGCTCGTCGAGCACATCTGTCATACGCTCGCCCAAGATTGCGCCAATATTGTTGTTCATCTGGGCAACAATGTTAGGGAAGAACTTTAGGTCTTGTTGCACCCGCGCATAGTCGAAGCGTAAGGCTGTTACGTTGGTTAACGCCGTCACATCGGCGGTGCGCTCGACAGATCTTATGTAGCCAATCTCACCAAATATCTCACCCGCATGAAGTTCTGCCAAAACTCGATTTTCATTTCCATCGTGGCGAACCACATCCGCCTCGCCCGAAAGGATCATATACATACTTCGACCCGGGTCACCCTGCCTGACCAATTTTTCACCGGGGTGAAACTCATGTAACTCCGAAATCAAAATTGCTTTTCTGCGCTGGTAGTTGCTCATGTCTTTAAACAGTGGACTCTTATCCAAGACTGCATTGTCGAGTTTTAAAGCGACAATATGATACAGACACACCAATCTAACTCGTTCCATTATGATTGGTGTAATCAACAGGTTGGCAAATATCGAGATCAACATGGTCGCAGCTGCGAGCGCACCAAACTGAGCAACCACGGTGAAATTCGAAAACAGCAGAATACCGAAACCAAGGGACAAGGCGAGGCTGGAAATAATCAGTGGCGTTGCGACTTCACCGACCGCCTCTTTTACCGCACCTTTATAGTCCGACGTGACGGAGCACAACTCTTGATATCTCGCCAGCAGATGAATTGTGCCGTCAATAGCAATACCCACCGCAATAACCGCAACCATTGCTGTGCCAGGGTTCAGTGGAATTTTAAGAAAACCCATCAAACCGAACATCAACATGATCGGGATCAGGGATGGAATCATTGCAATCATGCCGCCCTTTATTGAGGTAAACATAATCGACATTAAGATGAAAACCAGTACTAACAGCAAACCCAAGGCTTTGATCTGCGAAATCATCAAACTCTCTGCCGCCTTATTCACCATCAGATTTTCTCCAACGACTTGGCTGGCTAATGCTGGACCTGCTATTTTATCAACCGCCAGCTTGAGCTCCTCGATGTACTTATTCAATGTATGCGAATTGGTAATATTGTGTCTCACAATGATATTTGCACGCCTGTAGTCGTGACTAACATAAGTTTCAAGTTCACTGCGATGAAAGAACATCAAATACTGAGCAACCATTGGTCTCGTTTTCGGCAAACTGAGTTGCACAAATTGTCCTTGGAATTCTCGATTCACATATTTTAAATGATCAACAATCGATAAGGTCGAATCATAGATGGCCTGTTTATCCATAAACTCTTGGATAGCATCAATCTTTCTGAGATTATCTGGTTCAAGAAAAGCCCGATCTTGGGTGGACTCGAGGGAAACAAAAAATACTTTGATACCGGCCAACTCATCGTGAATAAGCTGAGTTTCTTGGATCAGGGATCGTTCCTCGGGGAAATACGAGAGCGGATCATTGGTCATATAAAGCTTGGATGCGTGATAAGTAAAGAAGGCGCACAGCATTGCTGTGACCGCGAGTGTGATTAACGGGAACTTATCTTGGAATACCCGAAACAATGCGATAATGCGATTCGAAAAACTATTACCGTAGACTTTCTCAGCAGCCTGCTCGGCGCTCAAACCCAACAGTCCGAATTGTGACAACAACAGTGGTACGACCACAATGGTAATGACGCCGTTAGCCACGATCGCAAACGTCGACGCAATAGCGAAGTTCTGAATCAACCCAATAGAACTAAACAGATTACTCGCGAAACCTAAAGCTGTCGTCATCACAGTGAGTATCAGCGGTAGGCCGGTGTGCAATGCCATATAGGCAATAGCGCGATGTTTAGGGTTAGACTCAATCACCTCAAGACCAGATTGGTCAGGATTGGCCAGACCTCTTAAGAAAGCCGCTATCATGTGAGTATCTTCGGTACTGCCAATGACAATGATTAACGAAGGGATCATTGCACTTAGCAGGTTTAAGGGTACGCCTGTCCAGCCCAACATGCCAAAGGTCCAAACGATCGTTAATGCAGATGTCACCAAGGGGATCAGTGCGGCTAGGCCACTGCGCATAAACAGTAAAATTGAAAGGATCAGTACAATCGCAGACAGTGGACCAAGAATTTTCAGATCCTCAGAAATACTGCTGCGTAACTCCTCATTAATTCGTGGTGGCCCGACCTGGAACAGTTTATCAAAACCACCCGTTTGTTCAGCTAGCAATGCTTCTATACCCGCGTAGAGAGCCGGATTGAAATCTATATCTTCCGGCGATTCAGCCATGGTGACAATCATGGCCGTGGCATCACCGTCGCTTGAAAATAAATTGCCGATATACAGAGGGTTATCTAATGCCCGTCGTTTAATTTCGTCAACCAGCAATTGCGTTGTCGGCACTCCACTGATCAACGCCTGCACACTGACAGATGGCAAGCCGTCTAGAGTATCACCTTCAATCGTTCGCAGGGTAAACAGGCTGTCAACGCGTCTCACATGATCGAGACGTTTCAAACCTGTGTGCAAACTTTCTAAGCGTGAAAGCTTGTCCGTGGTCCAAAGCTCATCATCGCCAATATAAATAATCGTTTTATTATCTGAGCCAAACTCACCCATGACTTTTCGGTACATCAATCTACCAGGATCATCTTCGGGAATAAGACTGTCGAAACTTGTGTCAATCTTCAAATCAGCTAAACCCAAGGCCGTCAGTAACGTGACAACCACAACGACCGAAGCAACAATGGCTCTATGTCGTGCGCCCAGCAAAAACAGCGAAGCCATCATTGGTCAACTACCTCATTGAGGTTTATCTCTTGAGGAGTCTGTTTAGAGGTCTCTTGAGAAGTCTTTTGAGCAGGTTCTACTGGGAACTTAATCGCTGGTTCGTACTGCAGTTCATCCATCGAATTTTGATAAAGCCATTGGGGTGTAAAATATTCAAGCGGCACGTAATCCGCCGAAAAAACTCGCCGATTAATTTTAAGCAACGATTGATGTCCAGTCTGCTTATCGTCCATCAAAATCATATTGGCGCGCCACACGCTACCTATTACCTGGGTTAGATCATGATTGCTCTGGCGTTTTTGTAAACGCCCCAAGTCGTCGTAATGATCCGTTCGACTTCCGTATATATTGTCCTGTCGGATAAAGTGCCTTCGTAGCAAGCGACCTGTATCGATCTTGCTATAAACATCAATTATAAAGTAAGCCATCCCGTCGACGATGACATCGCGTTGCCGACGGTAATCGTAGTCATCCACGTCCTCACCGATAAGATTTTCAATCGAGAAATCGGAACCCAAAAATTTTTCCAGTCGAGAATTACCCTCATTAGTAATCATGACCTTTCCGAATGCCGGAAGGTACATCGACTGATGCGTCTGCTCGCCTCGTTTTTCCGCCAACAGAACCACGCCTTTCACATCGTTTGGCGAGTCAAACACTAACATATAACGTGCAACTTTTACGGCGCCCTTATCTGCATCAAACACCTCATCAACTCTGGAGTAACGACGTAAATTGCGCGTCTCTCTATTCCCCTGACGGTCAATCAGTACCATAGACTGCTCTTCGTATACATAAGGATACTGTTGATGCCGGTCGTGCATTAATCTAATCAATGCTTCCCCGGAGGCGTTGGCATATTGCGTTGATACTTCCACAGAGAGTTCGATGTCAGTGACTTGTGGCCTTTCATTAAATACCGCACCAATGGCGTCGGATTGTTCGGCGGCCTGAACGGAGCCACCGAACATTGCTACAACCAAACCTAGCACAATTGCACATTTTGGTAAGGCTGCGTTCATTTAGATTTCTTCTGTATCTCTGCAAGTATAATCTCAGCTGCTGCACCGCTGCACATCTCAAACAATAGTGTCTGCATACTCGCGACCACCATTGGATAGTTGCCTTGGCCGACCTCAGCACCTGACAAACTAAATGACTGAGTCACTAACACCTTGTAAGGCTGGCCGCCAATAATTTGGAAGTGACCGGAAAAAACAACAGGGCCTTCAGTACTTTGATCGAACTGATCGACATAAATCTCGACAACATAATCCGCTCGGTTCGATGAGCGTGATAGCGGTGTGCCAATATCAGCTGTATTGAGTAGAGTTGCAAAATTGCGTGCCGTCGTTCGCATCAGGTTCTTCTGCAACGTTTCTGCCCATTGATGATTATCCGAGAACGCCAGTTGATTTGAACCGGTCCGCATTGCGATCTGAAAGCGCTCAAGGTATTGAGGCACATGGAAGTTGCGTATCTCAACTGATAAACCCTGAGCTAGCGTCAGGGCGTCAGAATTGACCGGATCGATCAGGTAATAATTCATCTGTACCCCGTTTGAACGACAGCCAGTGACACAAATCATTACTAACATCAGATACAATACTCGACTAATGTTCATGTTTACTCCCTTATATTTTTCTATTCTCGCTCTGCTGGGGAACCAAAAATGAGCGAATCTGGGTGGCGCTGTAATATTTCAATTAGATGGCGAACGGCTCGGGCCGTTTCATCCAACTCACCCGTGACCTTTATGAGGTTGTAGTGCAGGGGCGATGTTGGCGTCAACACACTATCCAGTATCTCAAGCGTTGTATCGAGATTTGAAAGTACGGTATTGGCAGACAAGATGGTCTCATCCAAACCGGACTCATCTACCTCTTCAAGAATGTTTTTCAACGCACGTAACGAGGCCTGCAGATCTGTGACCGTCTCTTCAGACTTAGGCTTGTTCACCAAGCCTTCAACACCGCCGAGAATACTCCCGATATCGTCGCCCAATGCTTCAACGTCGACATATTCAAGTTTCGCAATCAAACCTTGTATTGATTGGGTGATGGCCTCAAGCGAACCAGGAACTGTCGGTAACTCAGGATGTGGACTATCTGCATCGCCTAGATAGATTGCTTCGGTGGCGGGATGCATATTCAGCTCGACAAATAATTGCCCTGTCAGCAGACTGCCGGTCGCTAAACTCGCACGCATGCCACGATCAATCAAAGTTTGTAAAGTTTGCAGTGGTGATATTTCAGCACTAGCATCACGGTCAACAATACGTTCAGGTTCGATCTCCACCAGCACAGGAATACGGAAAGACGAACTTTCACTATCAAATTCAAGCTTAATATCTAGCACCCTACCGATCTGTATCCCTTTAAATTCGAGTGGTGCACCTGGACTCAGGCCACGCACAGAACTGCTGAAATACATCAAAAACTGTTGCCTACGCGTATAGGTTTCTTTAACAATTTGCTCATAGTCAGTGTACAGGGTAAATATTAGATTCTCGATTGCCGTTTCGTTATTTCGCTCTCGCATATGCGGTGTCTCAAAGGCGATACCGCCAATCAAGAGTGCCTGCAATGAGGCTGTCTTGACATCAAAACCGTTCGCATCTAGCGATACATCCATACCGCTGACATTCCAAAATCGAGTATTGCCTTTTATCAGTTGACTGTAGGGTTCCCTGACGAAAATATGCATAAAGATGCTCTTGGCGTCACTACTTAATTCATAGCCCAGCACTTCACCAGCGAGTAAACCTTGATAGTAAAGGGGCGAACCAATATCCAATGAACCTAACCTGTCGGATAGCAACGTTAATTTAACGCCTTCATCATCACGGGTAATGAGTGGCATCTTCTCAAGTCCAACGAAATGACTTTGGCTTGCACCGGGACCCGGATCGATTTCGATATAGGAACCTGAAATCAATGTGCCTAGCCCCGAAACCCCGCGCATGCTGAGTTGTGGTTTGACCACCCAAAATTGTGTATTTCGGCGCAGTAAATCTTCCATGCCTTGATTGAATGTTGCCTGTAAAATGACGTGCTCAAAATCATCGGCAAACTGAATTTCTTCAACCACACCAATATCAACGCTCTTATATTTTATACGCGTTTTACCCGCCTCAATACCTTGCGCAGTCCGAAACGTAATAGAGGCTGTCGGCAATTGATCAATCAAGGTTCTGGCAACTAGCCAGATGCCAACAATGATAGTGATCAGCGGAATAATCCAAATAATTGAAGGACCTGCCCGCTGACTAATTTGAGGTCTTCCGTGCTCGCTCAATTGACTACCTGTATATGAGAACTATTTTTATCGTCGGTCTTTAAACCGCTGTCGCTATCTAAATTATGAATTGTACCCAGGGCTCTGTCCCAGATTATACGTGGATCAAAATTATGGGCTGCCAACATGGTTAAGATGACTGCACCTGCAAAAAATGTTGCACCTATGCCAGGCTCGATCGTTGCAACCAACCCTAGTTTTACAAGTCCCGCCAATAACCCGACCAGAAAAACATCTACCATGGACCATGCGCCAACGACTTCCGTTATTCGGAATAATCGGGTTCGATCGCCCGGTCTCCAAGTCGATTGCTTGTGTACCGATATCAACAAATAGCACAGCACTGCAATCTTCAAAAATGGCACAACAATGCTGGCGACCAACACAATAATTGCCAAACCCCAGAGCCCACTATCCATTAACTTAATTACGCCACTAATAATGGTGTCGGGCGCGCCTCGCCCTAATGTGGTCACAGTCATTACAGGGTAGATGTTCGCTGGTATCAAAAAAACAATCGCGGACATCACGAGTGCCGTCGTTCTTTGCAGGCTATTAATAAGACGGTGATGCATCGCCGCACCGCATCTAGGACAATCAACAGTAGCCTGCTCACTGGCACGAATCAAGCCACATGAGTGACAGCTAAGACATGATGTGTCGGGTTTGATATCTGTACTTGATAATTGTTTCACCATCGATAATCGCCAAAGGACTTCCGGATCAAAATAAATACGCGCAGCGGTATAACTGATCAACATGACGACAAAGGCGAATATGCCAAGACCCGGTGTAATCGTTGCAAGATTTTGCAGCTTCACAATTGAAATCAATGTGCCAAGCATGAATACACCGAGCAGACTCCAAGGTTCTATTGCACGTACAATGCGAAACACTATCCCATGCCCTAACGGCAGATTACCGAACCGCGCAGGCACCAATAAATAGAGCATGCCGACTACAACAATCAGTGGAAAGACGATACTCGTCATGAGTACAACGAGAGCAAGTTCACCCATACCGAATTCATAGAGCGCCCAAGCGCTACTAAAGACCTGATTCTCTTCAGTGATGCCAGCCGTCTTCATGACGAGAAAGGGATAGCTATTAGCCACTAGCATCAACACGAACGTCGTGCAGTAAAGTGCAAGGCTCTTATCTAGCGAACTATCGGTCTGTCGGTAAAGTTCAGCTTCACATCTTGTACAGCTCGCCTTGGCACCTGAAGCAATCGGATTTCGTTCATAAATCGCATCACATTCATGGCAAACAACCAAAAGGGTAGTACTCAACGTAAACTCACTTTATTTTTTTGAGAGTCAAGAGTACCATTTTTTCGCGATTAGACAATATCCCGTATTTAGTCGAAGATAATCCCATACTGATGGCTTGGCCTTTACGAGACTGAAGATTAACCCGTTTGAAATTATTTTTATTCATCCAAAAAAGATATCTGAGTTCATATTTTGATTTAATTTATCATTGAGTTTAGCTTCGGTATGAAAATAATAGTTGAGAATGGTTGAGTGATGTGATTATGGGCGTTTAGGTGGTTTTATTGAGGGTATGAAGGTGAAAGGGGGTGTTGCCCTTATTGCATCGTGCATTGTGTTTTGTGTTTTGTAGCCGTTTCTATATTTCGCATCAGGCAAAAAAGTTGCCATTGGGCATTCACTCTGACCTAGCCACGTAAGGTCTGTTTGTTCATACCTTTATATGTTTGATATTACCGAATACTGGCTCTATGCATCCCAGCCGTTTTGAATATTGTCGCCGCCCCATTAAACTGTCTATTTTAATTTTTCACCTTATCACCATAGCTGAGTTGTTTTCGTGACGCGTCGTTTAAAGCTTTACTTGTCGCCCTCAATCCATTGGGAGCTTTCGCATTTACTGCGCTTGCAGTGGACAAGTTTTACAGCCTTTTAAATAACCACCGAATCGGGTGTACACTTTGTTGTTAATCTTGACGTTGATAACACTGCACCACACGAGATTTCCTGTTGGGCAAAGGCAGGTTTATTCGTCTTTATTTGTCTTTATTCTGCTCGTTATTATGGGTGAATGGTGAATGCATTAACTTGGATCTGCCCCCTTTTATTTAGCTGTTCAACGCCAGCGAGGACAATCTTTGAGGATTTCAATCTAGATTTGGCGATAGTAGTTATGTGCAATCGATAAAATTTAGTCCAAAAAGAAAGTTATGTCACTATAATGGTCGTAACTTTGAACAACCCAAAAATTCATGCCAATATTTTGGCAAAAATGTTACTTGGGCAACTTTTGGCGATAGCCATACAGTTGAACCTGCTTACGCACTTGCAAAAGCTTTAGAGCCAAAAGATACTGGCCTATTAAATTTAAGCTTTAATGGTTGTGTGCCATCACTATTTTTTGATGTAAAAGATCCTGGCTGTACAAATTGGGTCAATGAAGCTTTTAGTTACTTAGAAGCAAACAAATCCATTGAACGAGTTTATTTAGGCTTTAATTACAACGGATTTTTATTTGGTAGTCACCGAAACTATTACCCTGAACTCCCTAATAAAGATCCCAGTCTGTTATTAACTGATGAATATAGCCACCTTAATGCCCAAGAAACTAGAGAGTTATATTGGCAAGGGCTATCACAAATGGTTGAACGTTTGATTGCCTCAGGAAAGATCGTTTATCTGCAGTATCCCATACCTGAATTACCAGCACATATCAGTACGATGCTAACCCCTTTCTCTATTTTTGGTGGTGGTTTGCGTTTCGACTTACACCATACCACTACTGCAGATTACTATTTTACCCGCAATCAGTATATATTAGAGAAATTCGACTCATTCACTTACAATGAACAATTAATAGCCATTAAACCCTTTGAACTTTTATGTCACACAAGTCATTGCCCAGCTGTAAATGATAGCAAGTCGCTCTATTTTGACGATGGTCATTTAAGTATCTATGGTGCAACTAGGTTAATATCAGAAAGTAGCATCACTATTTCATTGAAGTAAATGACTTCACTAATTACATTAGACAAAAACAAAGTTTTAATTGAACACTATGTTAAAAACTAAAACATACCCACCCAGCAGATTTAGCCGTTTGTCCATTTTGTTTTTCCGCTTCTTTATTCAACGTCTTTTGCCGGTGTCTTGGTTTCGAGCACAATTACCATCAACGTCTCAACGCCATCAAAAAACCGATAATTTGAGCCTTGAAATTGTCAGTCACTGTTGGCAATACTCCAATATGTTAACTTATCAATTAAGCTCTTTTGTTAATCATCCACCAAAAAAATTATCGTTAACTGTTACTGTATTTTATTCAATAGAAGATGAAGGTACGGTTGACACTTTGGCCTATTTTTCTAAGCTATCGCCTAAAAATGTCACTTGGAATTGGCAACCTTTGGCTAATGGTAAACTCTTTAGGCGCGGAATTGGCCGTAATATGGCAGCTTTGACCACAAAATCTGATTGGATTTGGTACGCCGATTGCGACATTATTTTTCATGAAAACTGTTTAGACTCTCTGGCTGAACAAGTAAAAGGAAAAACAGACAGTTTATATTTCCCGAGACAAGAATATACCACCGAAATGTTGGCGGAGTCTGATCCGATGCTTCAAGCTAATGCAAAACCACAAGTTGTTGAGATAAAATCTGAAAATTTCAGCTTGTTTTCTAGAGATAAAGCCAAGGGCGCATTTCAAATTGTTCATGGTGATGTTGCTCGAGCGATTGGTTATTGTGGTAAATTATCGATGTTTCAAACTGAGTCTGGTCGTTGGCGAAAAACCTATGAAGATACTGCTTTTAAGTGGCTGATTAACAGTGAAGGTATACCTTTAGAAATAGCAGGGGTATTTCAAATACGTCATATCAAAAAAGGACGATACATCAAAGATAGCTGGGTTTCTAAATTACGCAGCAAAATAAGACGTATCCAAGAATAATAATCAGTTTTTTTAATAGCAGCGAAATTTATTGTATGGTTAACTATTTCTTTATTTCATCACCTTTGCATTTTTTTATTGCGACTAATTTAGCTATATCTCATAAAGATGACGTTTTATTTTACCTATACCCCCAAAATAGCCAATATTTCAATCGTTTCTTTTATTTGCTGAAAGTGCAGACGCTCGGATAGTCTTTAACTCTTCGTTTGTATTTACTCTCTCAACTTGTCCGCTAAGGGTGAACAAATCTATTAACGTCCCAAGTCCAAAAATGCCAAACGTAAATAACCAGATAAGACCAGTTCCAATTTTTTGTGGGTAGAATCTTTGGTTTGCTTTTTTGAGGACACGCATTAATCAATCATATTTGTTCTAAAATAATATAATCATCGGAATTGATTTTTTAATTCCCTGAATGATATTTAAAATTCTTTAAAATACAGCTCGAAAAACTCATCTATGTATAACAACGTGCATATTCCGGCCTGATATAAACACCTAACTTTTGAATTGAAATAATGAGATTAAAAAGGTGAACTAGAGAAATGAACATGAGAATTGAAAAGTCCGTTTAACTAAAGACGCTTTTTAAGGCACAAAATCTTTATTTCCTACCGAGCAGATTTGGGTATAGGTTGCCATATCTGCGAAAACTAAATTACCCGCTATGAAATTACTTGTCAACTAGCTAAAGTAAGGTGTTGCCTATACGCGCTGTTTCACTCATTTAGCTTTTTCCGTATTAATTAAAAAGCGTACAAATAAAAACAAATAAACTGTTTTCCTTAATGACTGCTGCTCGGTGCCGACTGTTTGGTGGAGGGCCACCCCGCGGGGGCCGCCCCGCACAAATACGCCATGAAACCTAGTGAGGTTTACGAGGGGTTTGGGTACCAAGGCCGCTAAACGGGCAATAAAATCCAGAGGCTCAAAGAGCACATGACTGCGCCGGTCACCGGTGGTGCCGTCACGGTAGGGCGTTTTGAGTGGGTAACGCACCTTACCGTAAGTCGTTATTGCCAACCGTTTTTCTGATACCCCAGCGGGACTC
>Ga0209199_1002361_pt1 | contig 20479 bp, 21 predicted proteins | sample COGITO_mtgs_1105_7_FD_184805 | JGI IMG/M metagenome (GOLD analysis project Ga0209199, IMG submission 184805) | Pelagic marine microbial communities from North Sea - COGITO_mtgs_110523 (SPAdes) (version 2) | ecosystem: Environmental > Aquatic > Marine > Epipelagic ...
ATGAAATTAGCGTTGTATCAGATCAAATAGGAACACCAACCTATGCAGGAGATTTAGCAGACGTTATATTAAAAATCATCAATTCTAAAAACACTAATTTTGGTCTGTACCATTACAGCAATGAAGGCGTAGCGAGTTGGTATGATTTTGCAAAAGCAATTTTTGAAGGCTCGAACTTAAAAATAAAAACAAGCCCAATCAAAACAGAGGGCTACTCAACGCCTGCCAAACGACCTGTTTATAGCGTAATGGATAAAACTAAAATAAAAAAAACTCTAAATATCGAAATTTCATCTTGGAAAGATACTATTAACAATAATTCAAATTTTCTATGGACAAACTCAATTTAATAGGAAGAAAAGAAGAACTTTTTGTTCAAGACATAAGCGACCATGAACAAGAACTAAGTAAAATAGTTTCTTTTTCATCATTTCTAGTCATTGGAGGCGCTGGATCTATTGGTCAAGCAGTTGTAAAAGAAGTTTTTAAGAGAAACCCAAAAAAACTTCATGTTGTTGATATTAGTGAAAACAATTTAGTAGAACTAGTTAGAGATATAAGAAGTTCTTTTGGATATATAGCTGGAGATTTTAAAACGTATGCTTTGGATATTGGATCCATAGAATATGATGCATTTATTGAATCCGACGGAAAATATGATTATGTTCTTAACTTATCTGCTCTTAAACATGTGAGAAGTGAAAAAGATCCATTTACTTTGATGAGAATGATTGATGTAAACATTTTTAATACAGAAAAAACACTACAACAATCTATTGATAGCGGTGTGAAAAAATATTTTTGTGTTTCTACTGATAAAGCTGCTAATCCAGTAAACATGATGGGTGCGTCTAAGCGAATCATGGAGATGTTTATAATGAGAAAAAGTAAAGATATAAAAATATCTACTGCTCGTTTTGCCAACGTAGCATTTTCCGATGGTTCATTATTACACGGTTTTGATCAACGTATAAAAAAAAGGCAGCCAATTGTAGCTCCAAACGATATAAAACGATATTTTGTTATTCCAAAAGAGTCAGGGGAACTTTGTTTAATGTCATGTGTTTTTGGAAAAAATAGAGATGTTTTTTTCCCTAAACTAAGTGAAAATTTACATCTAATATCTTTTGCTGATATAGCAATCAAATATCTTAGAGACCTTAAATTTGAACCATATTTATGTAAAAATGAAGATGAAGCAAGACGTTTAATACACACACTTCCAGAAGAAGGAAAGTGGCCTTGTTTGTTTAAGGCCAGTGATACTACCGGAGAAAAAGATTTTGAAGAGTTCTTTACTGACGATGAAACGTTAGATATGAGTCGTTTTGAAAATTTAGGAGTTATAAAAAATGATTTAACTTACAACAATACAAAATTAGAGTTGTTTGCTCAGACTGTTCAGAAAATGAAACAACAAAAGCAATGGGACAAAAAGCAGATAGTTGAGTTGTTTCACAAAATGATCCCTGATTTTGGACATAAAGAAACAGGTAAATATTTAGATAGTAAAATGTAATTATATGTACCAAGAATTTATTTCTTTCACAAAAAAAACCTTTAAGACTGATGAATTTATACCTCTCCATGCTCCAATATTTATTGGGAATGAGAAAAAGTATCTCAATGAATGCATAGACTCTACTTTTGTTTCTAGTGTGGGAAAATTTGTTGATCTATTCGAAAATGAAATGGTAAAATTTACAGGGGCTAAACATGCTATTGCTACTTCAAATGGGACAGCTGCTTTACATATAGCCCTTTTAATGGCTGGGGTTGAACATAATGATGAGGTAATTACCCAGCCTTTGACTTTCATCGCAACCGTTAATGCGCTAAGTTATATCGGAGCTAGCCCCGTTTTTGTTGATATAGATAAAGATACACTTAGTCTCTCCCCTGAAAAGTTAGAACATTTCCTCACTCATAAAACTGAAATGGTGAATGGTAATTGTATAAACAAAAAAACAAAGAAGAAAATTAAAGCGGTAGTCCCTATGCATACTTTCGGGTTTTCTGCACGAATTGATGAGATTATAACTGTTTGCAATAGATTTAACATAGCTACTGTAGAGGACGCCGCAGAGTCGCTTGGAAGCTACTACAAAGGACAACACACAGGCACCTTTGGTTTATTGGGGACTTTTAGTTTTAATGGAAATAAAACCATAACTACTGGTGGAGGGGGAATGCTAGTCACCAATGACGATGAAATAGCCCGTAAAGCAAAACATATAACCACTACCGCAAAAATACCACACCCGTGGGATTATGAGCACGATATGATTGGTTATAATTACCGTCTTCCAAATATTAATGCGGCATTAGGGTATGCCCAAATGGAGGAACTTTCTTTCATCCTGAAAAAGAAAAAAATATTAGCAGATAAATATGAGACTTTCTTTAAAGATAAATCTATTCAATATATTACAGGTCCAAAAGAATCTATTTCAAACTATTGGTTAAATGCAGTTCTGTTAGAAAATCTAGAGGAGAGAAACAGTTTTCTTAAAGTAACTAATGAAAACGGCGTAATGACTAGACCTATATGGAAATTAATGAATAGTTTACCAATGTTTAAAAACGCACAAACAGGAAATTTGGATAATGCTAAATATTTTGAAGAACGAGTAATTAACATCCCTAGTAGTGTAATACTTTAGCCTTATTCTAAAATTGTTATTTTAAAAATTAATTAAACTGTGAAAAAAGTATACATCATCGGAGCTGGAGGAGCCGCAAAAGAAATTTATTTATTAATAAAAGAAATTAATCAAATAAAATTAACTTTTGATTTTAAAGGTTTTGTAGATGTTTCGTCAAAACATTTTTTACAAATAGGAAACACTCAATTTGATATAATAAAAGAACATGAGTTTCTTGAAAACTCTGACAATGAGGTAGCGGTTGTTTTTGGATTAGCGGACACTTATGTGTTGGAGAAAATTACGAAAAGATATATACAAAATAAAAATTTTGAATTTCCTAATTTGGTACACCCTAGTGTTAAGCTTGATGAAAGTGTTTCGATGGGAATAGGTAATATCATTTCTTGCCAATGTGTTTTTACAGTTGATATAACTCTCAACTCCTTTAATTATATTAATAGAGGAGTTCATATAGGCCATGATTGTTCAATAGGATCTTTTAACGTAGTAAACCCTTGTGCAGTAATTTCTGGGGGAGTGAGGATTGAAAATGAAAATTTAATAGGGACAAATGCAACCATCTTACAATATTTAAAAATTGGTACTAGCAATAAAATTGGAGCTGGAGCAGTAGTCACTAAAGATGTTCAGAATGATAGTTGTATGATTGGAGTACCTGCAAAAAAAATAAAGAGATGAAAAAAACCTTGATTATAGCAGAGGCTGGTGTTAACCATAATGGAAATATAAAATTAGCAAAAAAACTGATAGATGCTGCTGCTACAGCTGGCGTAGATTATGTCAAGTTTCAGACGTTTAATTCTAAAAAGCTAGTAAGTAAAAACGCACAGAAAGCAAGCTACCAAAAGAAAAACACTAACAATAAGATCGAATCTCAATTACAAATGCTTCAAAAATTAGAGCTAAGTAAAGAATCTCATTTTGAACTTATTAAATATTGTGAGTTTAAAAATATAAAATTCTTATCAACGGGATTTGATCTAGAAAGCATCAATTTTTTAAATGATTTAAACATTGATTTGTTTAAAGTACCCTCAGGAGAAATCACAAATTTGCCTTACTTAAGGTTGGTAGGTCGATTGAATAAACCTGTTATTATATCTACTGGCATGGCAGATATGAAAGAGATTGAAGCCGCACTTGATGTGATCTTAAAATCAGGAACAGAGGCCACTAACGTAACCATTCTGCATTGTAATACAGAGTATCCAACCCCCATGAAAGATGTTAATTTAACAGCGATGATAAGTATTAAAGATCGATTTAAAGTTAATATTGGTTATTCAGACCATACGTTAGGAATTGAAATCCCAGTAGCAGCAGTTGCTCTCGGAGCTACTGTTATTGAAAAGCATTTTACTTTAGATAAAATGATGGAAGGGCCTGACCATAAATCTTCATTAGATCCAACCGAACTCATGGATATGGTTGTCGCTATTCGAAATATTGAAAGTGCATTAGGAAACGGAATAAAAACACCAAGTGAAAGTGAATCCAAAAATAAGGTATTAGCTAGAAAAAGTATTGTTGCTAATAAAGACATTAAAAAAGGAGTGGTTTTTACTAATGAAAACTTGACGATAAAGAGACCAGGAAATGGAATATCGCCAATGCTATGGGACGAATACATTGGTAAAAAAGCTACAAAAGACTACATTGAAGACGAATTAATATGAAGATAGGAGTACTTACAAGCTCAAGAGCTGATTATGGAATTTATTTCCCACTATTGCAAAGCATAAAAGAAGACGATTTTTTCCAACTTGAATTAATTGCCTTTGGCACACATCATTCTAAACTTCATGGGCATACTATAGACAATATAATCGCTGATAACTATAAAAAAATACACGAAATCAGTGTTTTATTCACGGATGATAGTCGGCAAGGAATTGCTAAATCCTATGCGCTAACAGCGATGAAGTTTTCCGACTTTTGGAAAGAGAACAGTTATGATTTAGTTTTATGTTTAGGGGATCGTTTTGAAATGAGCGCAGCTGTTCAAGCGGGGATTCCTTTTGAGGTTAAGTTTGCACATTTGCACGGTGGAGAAGCTACATTAGGAGCCATTGACAATACATATCGACACCAAATATCCTTAGCTTCTATATTGCATTTTACGTCTGCTCAAGTTCATTCAGAAAAGATAGCAAGACTCCTAGATGAAACAAAAAATATTCACAATGTAGGGGCTTTAAGCCTAGACGAAATCGAACGTTTTCAACCAATACCTAAAGATATTTTTTATAAAAAGTATGGTTTAAAAGATGCCCCCTTTGGATTAGTCACTTTTCATTCGGAAACAATATCTGCTGAACACAATGTTCATTTTGCTGCGGAAGTAAAAAAAGGACTTTCAGAAGTATCAAAGCTTTTAACCTTAGTTATAACAATGCCAAACGCAGATACATTTGGGTCCGTTTTTAGAAAAGCTGTTTTAGAATTAAAAGAAGAATACCCCGAGAAAATTACATTAATAGAAAATTTTGGAAAACTCAATTATTTTAACGCCATGTATTACGCTTCTATATTAATCGGTAATACTTCCAGCGGTATTATTGAAGCAGCTTCATTAAAAAAATATGTAATTAATGTAGGAAATAGACAAAAAGGAAGAATACATAGCTCAAATGTAATTAATGTTATTTTTGATTCTAAAAAGATTTATGAAATAACCAAACAAACACTTAAATTTGAAGATTATAAAGGAGGGAATGTATATTACAAAAATGGTGCAGCTAAAAGCATTATTAATATTTTAAAAAAAATTAAATGGTAAATATTAAACAACATTTATTACCACATAATAGCACAATAAAAGATGCTTTAGTAAAATTAAATGTGCTTGGTAAAGATGCTATTTTGTTTGTTGTCGACAATAAAGATGCTTTGTTAGGTTCTTTAACCGATGGAGATGTAAGAAGAGGCTTTTTAAAAGGCGTTACAATCGAAGATAATGTAAATAGTATTATTCAAGAAAAACCGCATTTTATAAGAAAAGGAGAAGAAAGCATCCAAAAAATCATAAAAGACAGAGATGGAGATTTTAAAACACTACCAGTTATTAATAAAGATAACAAAGTAGTAAATGTTTTAAACTTCAGGAAGTTACGTTCATATTTACCAATAGATGCAGTAATAATGGCAGGAGGAAAGGGAACTAGATTAAGACCTCTAACTCTAACAACCCCTAAACCGTTGCTAAAGGTCGGTGATAAGCCTATTATTGAGCATAACTTAGATAGGTTGGCACTATATGGTATTGATGATTTTTGGATATCAGTAAAATACTTAGGAGAACAAATAGAAAATTATTTTGGGGATGGTAAAAATAAAAACACTAAAATAGACTATGTCTGGGAAGACAAACCACTAGGAACAATAGGGGCAGTTTCAAAAATTAAAAACTTCTCTCATGATTATGTACTCATCACAAATTCAGATATATTAACAAATCTGGATTATGAAAGTTTTTTTCTTGATTTTATCGATCAAGCAGCTGATCTATCTGTGGTGACAATCCCTTATCAAGTGAGTATTCCATATGCTGTTTTAGAAACAAGTGATCGACATTTAAAAAGTTTTAAAGAAAAGCCAACATATACGTATTACTCCAATGGAGGAATATACTTGATGAAAAAGGAGGTGTTAGATTTAATCCCAGAAGGAGAGTTTTTTAATGCAACAGATCTGATGGAAAAACTTATTGAAAATAAAAGTAAAGTAATTTCTTATCCTTTAGCAGGCTATTGGTTAGACATAGGGAAACAAGAAGATTTTGAACAAGCACAAATAGATATTCATAAAGTCAAATTTTAGATAAAAACGTTGGTAGTAATGGCGCGTAAAATGAAGAGCTAAAAGTATTTCGTTTAAAAACAATCCCAGTTCCTATGAGAAATATATTAATTACAATTTGTGCTAGAGGAGGATCCAAAGGGATTCCAGGTAAAAATATTAAGAATCTTAATGGGAGGCCGGTAATAGATTATTCTATAAAGCATGCAATTATCTTTTCTGAACGTTTTAAAAATGTAGATATCGCATTGTCAACAGATAGCGAGGAAATAAAAAAAGTATCAGAATTATGTGGCTTAAGGTCTGATTATACTCGTCCAGAGTTTTTGGCAAACGATTCGGTAGGTAAAATTGACGTTTTAGATCATATACTTAAATATGAGGAGAACCGCTCTAAAAAGAATTATGATTACATTATTGATTTAGACGTTTCATCTCCTATGAGAACTATTGAAGATTTGGAAAAAGCATTTCAACTAATCACAAAAAACAAGGAGGCATTAAATGTTTTTTCTGTTTCCAAACCTCATAAAAACCCATATTTTAATGTAGTAGAACTTAAAGAAGATGGTTTTTGTAAATTAGTTAAGGAAAGTGATAGTAAATCACGTCAATCTGCTCCGTTGGTGTATGATATGAATGCATCATTTTATATATACAAAAAAGCTTTTTTCGATCAAAATTTAAAATCGGCTGTAACGTCTAAAAGCCTATCTTTTTTGATGGATCATACTTGTTTTGACATAGATGAACCATTAGATTTTGAAATGATGAATTTTCTTTTTTCTCATAACAAATTAGATTTCGAAATATGAATGTACTAATTGTAGGTTTAGGCTCAATCGCAAAAAAACATATATCAGCGATAAAAATAATAAGACCTAACGCTCAGTTTTATGCTTTACGTTTTTCTTTGGAGGCAAATAGAATAGAAGGAATACAAAATATATTTTCTGTTTCGGAGCTGAATACAATTAAGGTTGATTTTGCTATTGTTTCAAATCCTACATTTGCTCATCGTGAAACAATTAAATCCTTAATTCCTTTTAATATTCCTTTGTTTATAGAAAAGCCTCTGTTTTCTGAAATGGGTAATGGGGATTTGGTGAACGAAATTAAAAAGAAAAACATAAAAACATATGTTGCATGCAACCTTCGGTTTTTAGACTGTTTAAAGTTTGCAAAACACTATATTGAAGACAAAAGAGTTAATGAAGTAAATGTATATTGCGGCTCGTATTTGCCAGACTGGAGACCTGGAGTGGACTATAAATCTACATATAGTGCTCATAAAGAACAAGGAGGCGGTGTACATATAGATTTAATTCACGAAATAGATTATACATACTGGTTGTTTGGCAAACCAACAAAAACCTTTAGGTTGTTCAGTAATAAATCTACTTTAGGCATAAGCGCATTTGATTATGCAAATTACACGCTAGATTATACGGGTTTTAATGCTAATATTGTTTTGAATTATTTCCGTAGAGATGCTAAAAGAACATTAGAAATAGTATTAGAGAATGAAACCATAACGGTCGACATTTTAAAAAACACAGTATGTAACAGCAATGCTAAGGTTCTTTTTAAATCTAAAAAAACAATAATTGATACTTATACCGATCAGTTACAGTTTTTTATTGATGATGTTGTTTTAAAAAATGAAGAGTTCAATACTATATGCGAAGCTTACGAAATATTAAAGATATGTTTAAAAAACGATTAGATAATAAGGTAATAATTGTAACAGGTGGAAGTGGTTTAATAGGGATGCCAATTTTAACACATCTAAATGATAATGGTGCAACCGTTATTAATGCAGATATCAATACCGAAACTAACGTCGAGACTAATGATTATGCCTGTGATGTAACTTCAGAAGAGTCAATACTTGAACTGGTTAGCTCTGTTGTCAAAAAACATGGAAGAATAGACGGTTTAGTTAATAACGCTTACCCTAGGACAAATGATTGGGGTAGTAAGTTTGAAGATGTCCCTTTAGCCTCTTGGAGGCAAAATGTTGACATGCAAATGAATAGTGTTTTTATTATTTGTCAAGCAGTCCTAAAAGTGATGAAAAAGCAAGAGTCAGGATCGATTGTAAACATTGCATCTATTTATGGCGTTGTTGGGAATGATTTTACAATTTATGAAGGCTATGGAGGGACATCGCCCGCAGCATACTCAGCAATAAAAGGAGGGATTATTAATTTCTCCAGATATTTAGCTTCCTATTATGGAGAATTTAATATTAGAGTAAATTGTGTTTCTCCTGGAGGAATAAAAGACAAGCAACACCCCTCTTTTATTGAGCGTTATGAGCAAAAATCCCCTTTAAAACGTCTAGGTCAACCAGAAGAAATAGCGCCTTCAATAACCTTTTTGTTGTCCGATGAAGCGTCATTCATAACAGGCCATAATTTAATGGTAGACGGTGGGTGGACTGCTATATAAAGTGTATTTTTTAATTTTTTTGTACTTTACATGAAATTTCCCTAAAAACAAATAAATTATGGACGAATTATTTCAGCAATTAAACTTAAACTCTCAACAGGATTTTTCGATATCAATTTTTTTAATCAACATAATCACTGCGACAATATTACTTTATATTGCTGAAACAAGCCTTCCTCAAATAGATATCGATAAAATAAATTTTGGACAGTACGGATTTAGAGGAAATAAATCCATAACTTGGAGTGTCAAACCAGTATTAAAATCTAAATCTATGCAGACACTTTTAGACGAAAATGGAGAGTTTATCCCTTTGATTATTGATAAATAAACTATGATTCTTTTGAAGCTCTTAAGAGATTGAATATGCGCCTAGGGCAAATAAAGCCTTAGCATTTGAAAAGATACTAATAATCACAATTAAAATCAGTCTATAAAATGCGAGTCTCGGCCATGAAAAACAGAAAATTATTACTCACTATTATTTTCCTTATAACGGTCATAGTCATAATTGTTTTACAAATAGAAAAACGAAATAATAGTTTAGTTGAGAGAAGCAGGATTGAAATTTATAAAAAAAAGGCAAACTCGAAATATGTTAAACTGTTAGATCAGTTTCCAATATACAGGGATAGTGTATATGCTATATATATAGCTAATTTTAATGGAAACCATGAAATAGTTTATTTACTAAAAGACTCAGTTTCGAAAGTTCAAAGGGGAAGTAAGTTTTTTTTACATATTTATCCTAAAGACCAAACACTTTTGTTTGAGTCGAATTTTCTACCATTTGATTTTAAAAGTAATTTTGAGGAATTCATTTTCAATGAAAAAAAGTATTTCTTGGCATCAACTAATCTTCCAAAGATTGAGATAAATAAAATTAATACGGGACAATATGGATTTGTAGGAGATAATAATATCAATTGGGAAATAAACGGTTTATTTACTGCTGAAAAAATTGAGAAAATATTAAAAATGAATAATGAAAATTAGCATTTATTTTACAAAAGAGGATTAATTACTTAAATTTTTTATCGATGTAGAAAGGCTTGAAATATTGAATTTAGTATCAAGGTCAAATTCCCACTAGACTCTGTCGTTAAATAAAGGGAAGTTTTGTAGATTTGTCAACAAATCAAATTAGCCACGTAAATAAGTAATAAAATTATGAGTAAAAATATTTTTTGGTGCAAGAATTGTTTAAACATGAGTACCAGACCCAGAATAACTTTTGATGATAGAGGTTGGTGTAATGCCTGCCAATGGATGGAAGAGAAAAAAGTTATGAGCTGGGAATCTAGAGCAAAGGAATTAGAAGAGTTATTAGATAAATACAGATCTAAAGATGGGAGCTTTGACTGCATTACAACGGTTAGTGGAGGAAAAGATGGATCCTATGTTTCTCATGTTTTGAAACATAAATATAACATGAACCCATTGGCCATTACAATAAGGCCAGCATTGGCAATGGAAATTGGTGATCAAAATTTATTAAATTTTATTCAATCTGGTTATGACCATGTTCACTTGTCTCCAAACACGAAAGTTTTGGATAGGCTTAATAAATATGGATTTATTGAAAAGGGTTTTCCGTATTATGGTTGGCTAATTGCTATTATGTCTGCGGTAATAAAAACAGCGGGGAGTTTTAAAATTCCCTTAATTTTTTATGGCGAAGATGGTGAAGTAGAATATGGAGGATCTGCAGAGAGTAAAAATAAAGCACTGTATGATATTGCTTACATGAAAAGAGTTTACCTAGAAGGGGGTCATGAAAAAGTGTTAGATAGAATAAGAAAAGATGATGATATCTCAGAAGCTGAACTGTCATTTTTTAAATTTCCAACTGACGAAGAAATATCCGAAGTAGGTTTATCTTTTACGCATATGTCTTATTATGAACCATGGGATTCTTATAGAAATTATGTTGTAGCGAAAGAAGAGTGTGGGTTAATAGAAAAAGATGAGGGCAATCAAGATACATTCACAAATTTTGCTCAAAATGATCAAGCCTTGTATGCTTTACATGCTTATCTAATGTACTTAAAATTTGGATTTGGAAGAGCAACCCAGGATGCAGGTATAGAAATAAGAAGAGGGTCAATGACAAGAGACCAGGCTTTAAATCTCGTGAAAATGTACGACAATTCTTACCCACATGATTTGATAGATATATTTTTAGAATATTACCAAATGACAAAAGAAGAGTTTGATGCTGTATTGGATAAGTATGCAAACCAAGATCTTTTTGAAAAAATTGAAGGCGTTTGGGAGCCTAAATTTGTTCCAGGGGAAGATTTCTCAATATGAATGTAGTTATTGTTGATTATGGGATGGGCAATATTAAATCTGTAGTAAGTGCTTTAAAATATACAGGAGTTCAAGACATAAGTATTTCTTCTGAATACGAGGAACTAAAAAAAGCAGACAAATTAATACTTCCAGGAGTAGGTGCATTCGGTCAAGCGATGAAACGCATAAAAGAAAAGCAAATAGATTTGTTTCTTAAAGACATTGTTTTAAAAGAGAAGAAACCAATATTAGGAATTTGTCTAGGGATGCAGCTTCTTGGAATCTCAAGCAGTGAAGACGGCTATAGTGATGGTTTGGGGTTTATTGACGGAGAGGTCAGGAAGTTTAATATTAAGAACGTAAGAGTGCCTCATGTTGGTTTTAATCAAGTGAAAATCAATAAGAATTCGAATTTATATTTTAACTTCCCTGAAGAAGCTGATTTTTATTTTACCCATAGTTACAGGATGACTAGTGATAAACAAATAAACCAGAGCATGTGTAAGTACGAAAACGAGTTTGTTGCTAGTTTTGAATTCGAAAATATTGTTGGTACTCAGTTTCATCCTGAGCTTAGTCAACATAATGGATTAAATTTATTTAAAAACTTTATAGAAAGATTTTAATGTTAAGAAAACGCATCATATTTACATTGATCTACAGTAATGATTTCTTTATGTTAAGTCGAAACTTTAGATTACAAAGAGTAGGTAATTTAAATTGGCTAGAAAGGAACTATAAATTTCAAAAAATAGCATTTTCACTAGATGAACTGATTGTTTTAAACGCTTCTAAGGAAGATAAATCAATTAGTAAGTTTGCCAAAATGGTTAGTAATTTAGTTGATGATGTTTTTATACCTATTGCTGCAGGCGGAGGTATAAAATCAATAAAGGATGCTGAATTACTTTTTAATAGTGGAGCAGATAAAATAGTATTAAATAGTTTACTAAAGGAAGACCCAGAGGAAGTTTCTAAAATAGTCCAAAAATATGGTTCTCAAAGTGTTGTTGCTTGTATTGATTTTAAAAAAAACGGAGATATTGAGGAAGTTTACATCAATGATGGCAATTTAAAAATAGATAGTGACTTAGAAGATTATGTTAATTATGTTTTGGGACTTGATGTCGGAGAAATATATTTAAACTCTATTGATAAAGATGGCACCGGATTTGGGTATGATTTAGAAACCATAAAAAAAGTAGAGAAGTTGGTGCCTTTACCTCTTATTATTGCAGGAGGTGCAGGGAATGAAAGTCATTTGATTGATGGCCTTAAGTTAGAAGGAGTAAGTGCTGTAGCAACAGCAAACTTATTTAATTTTGTTGGAGACGGATTGCCAAATGCTAGAAAAATAATAAAAGAATCAGGCTTGAACATCGCTCAATGGAATACGTATTAATGATTAATTGTTATAGATGGGATTATTAATAGAAATTTATAAAAAGATTAAATTTTGTATAAATACTGATAGAATAGGGCCTGACATACCTTTTACACATTGGAGATTACATTTTAAATCAACAATGACATCTATATGTAAACGAAAATTTAATCACTTCGGAGAAAATGCCGATTTTAGAGCTGGAGCTTATGCGGTTGCTTGTTCTAATATTTCAATTGGAAAAAACGTTGTTATTAGGCCATGCACTATGTTGTTCGCTGACGATTTTGAAAAAATAATCATTGAAGACAATGTAATGATTGGAGCCGGAGCTCATTTTTATGTAAATAACCATAAGTTTGATAGAGTAGATATCCCTCTTATTGATCAGGGTTACTATCCTTCTGAACAAATCATTGTAAAACAGGGAGCCTGGATAGGGGCTAATTCTATTATATTACCAGGAGTAATTATAGGTAAAAACAGTGTTGTTGGAGCAGGAAGTGTTGTAACAAAAAATGTTCCTGACTTTTGTGTTGTGGTCGGGAGCCCAGCTAAAGTGATTAAAAAAACATCCAAAGGAAGTGAATAAAAGTTTACAAAGCATTCTGTCTAGATCCATTTCTATAGTATCCAAGTTTTTACTATTAACTTTTTTAGCAAAAATTCTATCCTTGTCAGATTATGGAGCATATCAGTTAATTACTTATTTTACAATGATAGCTATTTCTATATATGGTGTAGAGTACTATATGTATGGAAATCGTGAAATAGCTAAAGGAGATAATAGCATTACTAAAATAAATAATCATATTAGTTTTTTTATAACTCTTTTCCCCTTAACTTTTTTATTACAAATAATAGCGTTGTTTTTTCTTGTTCCAACTGAGATTTTGTCAGTGCAAGTATTTGTCATTATTGTTTTTGTAAACTTTTGCGATTACTTTAATCAAGAGGTTTATCGATATTTGATTATGGTTAAAAAAATAAGTCAAGCCAATTTATTATTAATAGCCAAAAGTTCAATTTTTTTAGTGCTAATAGCTAGTTGTTATTTGATTAATGAAACTATTGATTTAGACATAACCTTGAGAATAATGTTTGTTTCATTTATAATTTTACTAATAATTACGAGTCTTTTTTTATTTAAATATATAATTCGTTTTAAGGATATTAATTTTAAAATTTTAAATCGTAAAGAGCTTAAGAAAACAATGAGTTTTTTATTTCCTTTCGTTATTTTAATGTTTTTCACAAAAGGACTTGAGTTTTTCGACAAGTTTGCTCTTGAATACTTTTATGACACAAAACACGTAGGAGTTTACTCCTTTTTGTTTTCGATAGCCTCCTTAATTCATGTTTTTGTTGTAAGTGGTTTTTATTTGGTGTTTCTTCCAGAGTTGATTGAATTAAATGAAGAAAGAAATAAAAAAATTAAGAAAGAATTAGTTAGATTCTCTGGCCTTGTTTTGAGTTCATCCATAATATTGTCGATAGTGATTATAATATTTATAGATATATTATTGGAGATAATTGGAAAGGCGGATTTAATAGAAAATACAAATGTTCTCTATATCTTGCTCAGTGCTTTTTTCTTTTTAAACCTGTCTTTAATTCCCGGTATTATATTGTACATAAAAGGAAAAGATAGACTTTTAATGTATATAAGTGGAATTGTGTTAATAGTAAATGTTACCTTTAACCTAATATTTTTAAAACTTTTTAATTTAGAGGGGGCAGCAATTGCGTTATCTATTACATACTTTATAAATTTTATAATTATGTCTTATAAAGCAAATACAATATGGAAAAAAATGAAAAGAAACTTTTTATAGTACTGGAACAACATTTGTATGACAGATATCATTATATGATTCATAAATACGATTTTGATTCCTATCTTGTTGAAGGTTTTGGAGATATTCAAATAGGAACTACATTAAAACATTTTATTAACAGAATAAAAAAAAGAAAGATATTCACTAAAGAATACGAAAAATTACAACGTTTTATAAATCAAAAAATAGAAGAATATAAACTGGAACAAATATATTTTTCAAATTCGGAAGGGTATATCGCATATAATTTTTTATTAAAGATAAGAGCTGATTTTCCTAATTTAGAATTAATTGGTCTTCAGCATGGGGTTTTTGAACTATCTGAGGTTCCAAAAAGTAAAATTAGATACCTAGTGAACAACATTTGTAATTTTTTTTATGGGATTTATCCAATTGGTTCTGGGTTTGGAAGTAAGATTGTCGACAAGTATATAGTTTATAGTGATGTTTACAAAGATTTTCTGATAAATAAATTCAATTGGTCGGAAAAAAATGTGTCATCTGATATAAAGTTTTTAAAATGCGAACTTTTTGATAAAAGAGAGTTTATGGCAAAAAACGAAAAAGTAGCGTTATTTCTTATGCAATGTTTAAATAAGGCAGGGATGTGTAGTGAAAGTGATGAACAGTTTTTAAATAAAACTGTTTTAGAATACTTATCAAAGAGATATGATAAAGTATTAGTTAAAACTCACCCAGCAGACCAAGTAAGATTAAGTTTCCCCGCAAATACTAATATTAAACAAACTGATGATCTAATCGGGGCATTTAATTGTAGCACACATGCTTTTAGCTTTTCTTCTACAACTTTAATTGAAGCTAAGGTTTTTGATGTGGAGGCGTTTGCGATCAACTCTAAATTAGTAAAAGAGGATAAAAGTATATATAGTATATTTGAAAATGTATTAAGTTTTGAAGATGAAATTGTCAGTTAAATTTCTTATCGTTATGTTGTTAATGGTAATTCCTTTCAATTTCATTGCGATTGAAGGTATAGGCAACGTGTATCTGTCTACGTTAATGATACTGCTTACATTTTCAATACTTTTTCTAGTATCTAAGGGGCAAATAATTTTAAACGATTACGCCTTATTTGGAATATTAGTTTTTGTATTCACACTTGTAGTTACTTTTCTAAATATTATATATTCAGACCCTGGGCTCATTAAACTACAGATAACCAATACTGTAATTTATTTTCAAACACTATTAGCCTTTATTATAGCAGTTTATTATTATGATAAAATATCATACAACTTATTCTTAAGATTGTTTTTAATCGCTATAATTTTAAGTTGTCTTAGAGTAATAATAGAAGAGCCAAACCACGCATTGAAGATAAGCACACGCTGGGGGGAAAGAATTGAGGCTTATTTTATAGGAGGCGTTAATAACTTTTCTTTATTTGTTGGGATCGCATTTATTATTTCTTTTTTTCAACTTAAAAAAGGACGCGCGCAAATTATATATTGCCTGTTTTTTTTGTTAATGATTGTTTTAGGAATGTCTCGAGGAGCGCTATTAGGGGTTATTTTAACATTATTTATTACCTCTTTATATGATATGAGTCTTGCTAAATTCAAGCTCTTGATGAAGTACACGTTTTATAGTCTTTTTTCGGGCTTTATAATTTTACTAGTTTCAGGTAAAATAGAAGAGGTAACAGATAAGATACAAAATAGGTTTTTTAGTTTATTTTCTGGGGAAAAAGGTGTAAATGATTTCTTCTCTGCCAGAGGAGATTTATTTTCAAATATTTTCAACAGACTGTCTGAGTCGTCTATACTTCAAATATTATTTGGACATGGTAATGGGGGGATAGACTTTTATGATTATGTCAGCCGTCAACATTTCGAAACCTCACACAACCTTATAGTTGATATTTTTTATAGAAATGGTATTATACTGTGTTTTATATATATATTAATTTTTGTTGGAATATCTTGGATGTTTATTGTAAATAGGACAAGAAATAAAGTCACTTTGTTCGGGATATTTGTTTTTTTTCATCTTGAGTTGTTAGTAAACCCTGTGTTGTTTGCGGCGCAAGTCGGGTGGGTTTATGCGTTGTTTATGGTTTATTTTTTAAATCAAAACTCAATAAAATCAACTCCAATAAACAGGATATTATGAAGTTAAATAGGGACGCTGTTTTTAAATATTCTTTCCCAATACTATTGTCTTTCTTGCCCATTATAGTTGTGTTTTTTGAAGAAAAACCAGTGCCTTTTGTAATAGCAGCACTTGTCTTATTTTTTATTATGGAAAAAAATAAATCAAGAAACTTCACAGAACACAAAACCTTATTGAGGCCTTATTTATTTGTAACCGTTGTATACTGTTTATATACAATTTTATCATTGAAGATTAATAGTTCTGTTAAAATTTTGGAAAGACAAACTTCAATGATATTAATCCCTCTTATAATTTTTTCTTATAATTTTCACGATTTTCAGTACAGACTTTTTTTTAAAACATTTATTTACACTATGTTAGCTTTTGGCGTTTTTTCATTTTTAGTGTTAATTGTTTTTGCTATTAATAATGCTGATTGGATTAATACAATGAATGAAATGCAACAGAACAGCACATATTTACAATTTAAATTCCCTCATTTAATTGGGGTACATCCTACTTACTGGAGCTATTTGTTAATAATTGGAAATATTTTTTTGTTATGTGCTAGTTCCTTGAAGTTAGAGATTAAACAGTATTGGATTTTGATTTTCCTTCTTTTTTTTAACTTTAACCTTTTCTTCTTATCTGCACGAACGCCGATCGTTATTAATGTGTTAATACATATAGGATGGCTCACATTATATATGAGAAAAAATAACGTTAAGAAAACAATTAAGTTGATTTTGTGCACCTCCTTTTCATTGATTTTATTTTTCCTAATTAGCTTACCCTATGTTAGAGCAAAATTTTCAGTAATAGGAAACGATGAAAGGATGTTTTTATGGCCAAAAGCTATAGAGCAAATAAAACAAAATTATTTTCTTTTAGGAGAGGGTTTGGGCGAAGGGAGTTTAGTGTTAAAGAAGTTTATCACCCACAAAGGAGATTCTAGAATAAATTATAATGGTCTTGATTTGCATAATCAATACTTAACACATTATTTGGATATGGGGTTATTAGGTATTGTGTCACTAGGATACCTTTTTCTTTTTCCATTACTCATTTCTAATTTTAAATTGAGATCAAGTAGTTTTCCAATCTATGCTATTAGTTTCTTATTTGTAGTAGCCAGTTTTACGGAATCTGTATTTTATGTAATAAAAGGAATTATAATTTTCGTTGTTTTTTCATCTGTTCTTCTAAAGTATTATAAGACAAATTAATTTTTTTAATTTATCTTAGCCGTTAATTCACTTATGTGTAAGTATAGAATTTAATTGATAATATTAATGAACAAAACAGCTATAATTTTTGGAGGTGCAGGATATATTGGTTCTAACTTGCTTAATTATTTAATAGATAATAATGTTTTTGATAAATACTATGTGTTTGATATAAAACCATTAATTAATTTTGAAGATGAATTAAAGAGTAATAAAGTTGAGTTTAAAAATGTTGATGTAAGACATGAAATTGATGTTTATTTAGACGGGATAGATAAAGTAAGTAGTTGGATTTTTAATTTTGCAGCAATTCATAGAGAACCAGGGCATGGCTACAATGAGTATTTTGACACCAACATCCCTGGGGCGGAAAATGTTAATGACTTTGCAAGAAATACAGGAATAAAGAATCTTTTTTTCACAAGTAGTATAGCTCCATACGGCAAGTCTATGGAGGAAAGAACAGAACAATCTGCGTTATATCCAGAAACAGCTTACGGGATCTCAAAAGCATTTGCCGAAAAAACACATCAACAATGGCTGGCTGAAGAGAATGATAGAAAATTAATAATAGTGAGGCCCAGTGTCATATATGGACCAATGGACCCAGGTAATGTTTATAGAATGGTTAAGTCTTTGACAAAAGGAACTTTTATTTTACCAGATGGAGGTCAAGTTATCAAGTCTTATGGATATGTTTTTGGTCTCATCGAAAGTATGTTATTTACAATAGAACAAAAGAAACGTCTAATTATTTATAATTATGCAGAAAACCCTGTAATTCCTCTGCATGAAATGGCAGCAGTTGTAAAAAATGAATTAAATATAAAAAAACCGACCTTAAAATTACCTGTATGGCTATTAGCAATCATTGCAGGTGTCTTACAAATAGGTTTTAAACTTTTAGGTAAAAAAAGTGATATCCACCCTGTTCGGGTGAGGAAGGCGGGGTTTCCCACAAACATAAAACCTCAATATTTGATTGATAATGGATTCAAGTTTAAATACGGATTTCAAAAGTCATTAAAGCATTGGAGGGAAGTTTCACCTAAAGATTTTGAGTAATATGAAAATTGCAATTGTACATGAATGGGTAACTGTTATAGCAGGCTCCGAGAGCTGTTTTAAGGGCTTTACTGAAATCTATCCTGATGCAGATATATTTCTTCTAGTTTCTGACGAAAAAAGCCTTGAGAAATTAAATATCGATCCTTCCAGAGTGACTAATTCTTTTGTACAAAAACTTCCTAAAGCCAAAACAAAATGGAAAAGCTACCTTCCGCTTTTTCCTTATGCCATCGAACAGTTTGATTTGAGCGCGTATGATGTGATAATTTCTTCCTCACATGCCGTTGCTAAAGGAGTCATCACAAACGCGAGTCAAACACACATCTGTTACATTTACTCCCCAATAAGATATGCGTGGGATTTGTATCATCAATATCTAAAAGAAGCCAATTTAACTAAAGGCATTAAAGGGTTTCTAGCAAAAAGTATTCTACATTATATAAGAAGATGGGATCTTGGCACAGCCAATAGTGTTGATGAATTTATTCCAATATCTAACTATATTGAAAAAAGAGTTTGGCGTACCTACCGAAGAAAATCCTATAAAGTAATTTACCCACCTGTTTCTGTTGATGATTTTACATTAAATGAAGACAAAGAGGATTTTTACTTAGCAGCATCGCGGCTTGTACCCTACAAAAAAATTGACCTTATAGTTGAAGCATTCTCCAAAATGCCTAATAAAAAACTAGTAGTTATTGGGGACGGCCCCGAATTCAAAAAGGTAAAAAGTAAAGCTGGAAGCAATGTTAAAATTTTAGGCCGTCAGGAATTTGAGGTGCTCAAAGACTACATGCAACGCGCAAAAGCGTTTGTTTTTGCTGCGGAAGAAGATTTTGGAATCATCCCTATTGAGGCACAAGCCTGTGGGACGCCTGTGATAGCTTTTGGAAAAGGAGGATCATTAGAAACTGTTAAAGGAAAATTTATATCTCAACCCATAGAAGCTAGTGACACAGGCGTTTATTTTGATAATCAAAGCATTGACTCATTAACGGATGCTGTTTCTTATTTTGAAGAAAATCACACCAAGTTTAATCCAATTAAGATTAGAGAGTTTGCTTTAACATTTGATAAAAAGAAATTTAAAGTCAATATTAAAAATACATTTGCTGAAATAATAGAAAAACATAAAAAATGAAAAAAGCAATAATAACGGGTATCACCGGACAAGATGCCGCCTATTTAGCTGAACTCTTATTAGGGAAAGGCTATGAGGTTTATGGAACTTATAGAAGAACTAGTTCAACTAATTTCTGGAGAATAGAGGAACTAGGTGTTGATCAACATGAAAATTTAACTTTATTAGAATATGATTTAATAGATTTATCGAGCGCTTATAGAATTATTAATGAAGTAAAGCCCGATGAAATCTATAACTTAGCAGCTCAGAGTTTTGTAGGCGTGTCTTTTACTCAGCCAATAGCGACGGCAAATATTACTGGAGTAGGTGCATTGAATATTTTAGAAGCGATTAGAACGATTGATCCTACTATTAGATTTTATCAAGCATCTACATCAGAAATGTTTGGAAAAGTTAAAGAAATACCACAATCCGAAGACACCCCATTTCACCCTAGAAGCCCTTATGGAGTTGCAAAAGTATTTGCACACTGGTCAACACTAAATTAT
>Ga0209199_1002365_pt1 | contig 20431 bp, 20 predicted proteins | sample COGITO_mtgs_1105_7_FD_184805 | JGI IMG/M metagenome (GOLD analysis project Ga0209199, IMG submission 184805) | Pelagic marine microbial communities from North Sea - COGITO_mtgs_110523 (SPAdes) (version 2) | ecosystem: Environmental > Aquatic > Marine > Epipelagic ...
GGCCGTTAGCCACTATAATACACTATGGTGTCCGGACTTTCCTCCCTTCGTTTAAAACGAACAGCGATAAGGCGATCTGCTTTGCAGCAAAAATACATAAATTGTTAATAACTCCTTTTAATTTTACAGGGTTTAATTTAGTCAGTAGGCGATGAATTTTTAAATTTGTTTCAATAAGATTTTTATGGAACCATTTATTGTATCGGCATTAAAATACAGACCTCAAGCTTTTAAAGATGTGGTTGGGCAGTCAGCGATTACCAATACTTTAAAAAACGCCATTGATCAAAATCACCTTGCGCAAGCCTTGTTGTTTACAGGTCCTAGAGGGGTTGGCAAAACCACTTGTGCTCGGATTCTTGCCAAAATGATTAACAGTAAAGGTGCTGAAAATGAAAATGAAGATTTCGCCTTTAATATTTTTGAATTGGATGCCGCTTCTAATAATTCTGTGGATGATATTAGAAGTCTGACAGATCAAGTTCGGATTCCACCACAAGTAGGTAACTACAAAGTATATATAATTGATGAAGTTCATATGTTATCGGCTTCGGCTTTTAATGCCTTTCTAAAAACTTTAGAAGAGCCTCCAAAACATTGTATTTTTATTTTAGCAACTACTGAAAAACATAAAATCATTCCAACGATTTTATCCCGTTGTCAGATTTTTGATTTTAAAAGAATCAATGTGGCAGATGCTAAAAATTATCTGAAGGTAATCGCAGAAGAGCAAGGAATCACGGCTGAAGATGATGCCCTGCATATCATCGCTCAAAAAGCAGATGGTGCCATGAGAGATGCCCTTTCAATATTTGATAGAGTTGTTAGCTTTTCAGGTAAAAACCTAACCCGTCAAGCGGTTACAGAAAATCTAAACGTTTTAGATTATGATACCTTTTTTGATGCTACCAATTTAATTTTATCCAATAAAATTCCGGATTTACTGCTTCATTTTAACCATATCCTTTCTAAAGGATTTGATGGTCATCACTTTATAACAGGCTTAGCATCTCATTTTAGAGATTTGTTGGTTTGTAAAACACCTCAAACTATTGAATTACTCGAAGTTGGAGACGATACGAAAGCAACGTATAAAACGCAATCTGAATCCACTTCACAAGCATTTTTAGTTCATGCAATTGAGCTTGCTAATGATTGTGATCTCAAATATAAAACCAGTAAAAACCAGCGACTACTGGTCGAACTTTGTCTCATGCAGCTTGCCTCTATCACTTTTGATGGAGAAAAAAAAAAGCCTAGCGGGTTCATAATTCCTGCGTCTTACTTTAGATCCAAAAATATTCCTGAAGTCAAGGTGACTCTTCCAGTTACAAGTCCTGAAACACCAATTCAAAAACCAACAAAAGAAATTCCAGCGGTTGCTGAAAAAGTGGAGGAACCACAAGCAACATATCCAAAAAAGGAATTTCCCATACCCGTCATTAAAAGTACACAGCGCCCCACTTCTGGGCTGTCGCTCAGCAGCATTCGAAAGAAGAAGGAGCACCAAATTAAACTAATGGAAGTCACGGTTGATGAAGAAGCTCTGCCCAATGATCCGTTTACATTAGAAGAACTTATCAAATTTTGGAATATTTTTGTCACCAAATTGGAAACCGACGGCAAATACAACCTTGCAGCAATTCTTCAAATTGACACGCCAAAACTCATCAACGAAAATACCATTCGATTGGAGTTTCCAAATACGACTAATAAAATAGAAGTGGAACGGCAACAATTTGAATTATTACAATATTTACGTAAAGCTGTTAATAATTTCTCTATTTCTTTAGATATTGTTGTCAATGAAACGCTTGAGAAACAATATGCTTATACACCAGAAGATAAGTATCAAAAACTAGTAGAGAAAAACAAACATGTTGAACTATTACGAAAAACCTTTGATTTAGATTTATAAAGTATGCTTGGACTAAAGTTACCGTCAGACCCGAGATGGGTGAACATCGCTGAAAAGAATTTAGAAGAAATTTTATCAGACCATGCCTTTTGTGAACAAAAAGCAGCAAGCACTGCTATTTCCTTGATTGTTAGTTTTCCTGAATACACGGACTTGGTTAAAGAAATGATTGCTTTGGTCGAAGAAGAAATGAGTCATTTTAAAATGGTTCACGATCTGATTTTAGAACGTGGATTCACTTTAGGTCGCGATCGAAAAGATGCCTATGTGTCTCGTTTGCTTCAGTTTTTTCCAAAAGGAGGTAGCCGAACCACCCAACTGGTACACCGCTTGTTACTTGCCGCCTTGATTGAAGCCAGAAGTTGTGAACGCTTCAGACTCTTGTCCGAACATTTAGAAGACAAAAAACTTGCTAAATTCTACCGAAAATTAATGATTAGCGAAGCGAATCATTACAGCTCATTTTTAGGGTTTGCAAGACAATATGGGGAACGAAAAGAAGTGGATCAAAAATGGGATACTCTCTTAGAGTTTGAAGCAGAAATTATGAAAACATTGAGTGTCACCGAATCCATTCACGGATAGTTAGACTTCTAAGGATTTAGGTTTTTAGGAAATAACTTATATTCCACAACCCCCTTAGAACACTCACTCCAATTGTTCGTTTTGAAATTTATTTTAACGATTCCACAGGTGGAGATGTTTTCTATGAACTGATCTCCTTTAGCATTTACAATGGCCGTTAATGCGTTGTTATGCCCAAAAATAAATACGTTTGAAAGACTAGAATCCATCATATTGATAAATGCTTCTAATCCCGACCCACTAAAATCATATAACTGATCGGAATAATGCACTTCGGTTTCTGGAGAAACGGCATTATTCAAGAAAAAATGACAAGTTTCACGGGTGCGTTTGGCTGTACTACAAAACACAGCTTCGGGTTGAAATGATTTTACAATATCAAGAGACGACATAAACTCGGCATCAAATAAGCCTCGCTTATTGAGTGGTCTTTTTGCGTCTGTAAGTTGGTGTTCCCAAGACGATTTTGCGTGACGTATAAAAACAATTGTCTTCATAACAAGTTTAAGGGGATAAACGATCTATTTTCCAAGAATAATCCGCTTGTAGTTGATAACGAATACGGTCATGTAGTCGGTTCGCTCTGCCCTGCCAAAATTCAATTTCGATAGGCTTGACCATAAATCCCCCCCAAAACTCTGGACGGAGAATTTCTTTGGTTTCGTATTCCGATTCTAAGGATTTTAATTTTGTTTCTAAAACTTCTCTGTTCTCAATCACAGAACTTTGATGAGAGGCAATCGCACCCAATTGACTTCCTTTTGGACGCGACTCAAAATAACCGTCACTGAGGTTATCCGCGATTTTTTCGGCAGTTCCTTTAATAATAACTTGACGTTCGGCAGCTGCCCAGTGAAACGAGAGGCACACATTAGGATTAGCAGTCATTGCTTTTCCTTTTTCGCTTTCATAATTTGTATAAAAAATAAAGCCTTCAAAAGTATATTTTTTCAACAGAACCACCCTGTTTTTTGGGTAGCAATCCAATCCAATGGTTGATAACGTCATGGCATTGGTTTCATCTTGTTGAAAATGTACATCAACTTCATGAAACCACTTCTGAAACAATTCCATCGGATTGTCAGAAATAGCAGTTTCTAAAAGCGCTCCTTTTTCGTAGGATTTGCGGTAATCTCCTAAGTCTTTTTCCATAATCTTTTATTCTAGTTCAAATTTACATAAATATAAACAGTTTTTATGGCGTTGAATTATTAAATTTGAGTGCTAAATAATTACAGTGTTATGATGTATGGAAGTCTAATTACAGCAGTGATTTTAATTTTAACAGGAATTATTGTTAAAAACAACCCCGATTTGATCGCTGGATACAATACCCTAACTAAGGAAGAAAAAGAAAAAATAGATACGGACAAACTAACACGTATCGCACGAAAATATCTGGTATTAACAGGATTGAGCGTGCTAATCGTTGGAGGGGTTCTTACCCTTTTTAACGTTCATGAAAAAACACATTTATACGTGGTATGTGGTATCGTTATAGTTGGTGTTGTGGTTCTCATCATTCAATCCAATCGTTTAAAACCAAAAAAATAAAAAACCAATAGCTTAAAGAAATTAGTTGTAAAATATTGTTATAAACAAAACAGCATCCATTAATAGGATAAACGCAAGTAATTTGTATTTTTGTTAAAATCTCCGAAAGAGCAATGGCTAGAAAATCAACAACTAAAACTACCCAAAAACAGTTCTCAAAATTTAAGTTCACCCTTACCAATTCTCAACGTTTGGTGCTGGGAAGTTTTTTAGTAATTGCTGGAATCTTGTTATTTATAGCGCTCCTCTCCTATTTATTCACGGGAGAAAGCGACCAAAGTGTTCTTGGGGATTTCACAAACCGAACTGTAGAAACCAAAAATTGGCTTAGCAAAGTAGGTGCTTGGATCAGTCAATTACTTATTTATAAAGGATTTGGAATCTCCTCATTTATATTTTCTGGACTGTTACTATTATCCGGGATTTCAGTCTTGGCAAATTCCTCCAAAAAACGTTTATGGCGAAATTGTTTCTGGGGAACATTGTTGATTATTTGGGGATCCATGTTATTTGGATTTGCATTTGACATGGCTCCAAAATTAGGCGGCGTTATAGGATATGAATTAAATTTATTACTACAAGATTACGTTGGAAAAATTGGAACAGCTCTATTGTTAGTGTTTTGTTTTATTGTCTATATCGCCTTGCGATTTAAAGTAGGGCCTCAACAAATTGCACGTCTCTTTGTGCGTACCAAAAACGAATTTAAATCTGAATTATCCGTTGATGAGCAACCTTCTAAAACCTTGGATGACGCACACGTATCTAATGAAAATGAACCTATAAAATCAACATTTGAAGTTCCTTTAGAAAATTTAGAACCTACCATTTCAAACCATTCAAGTATTGATTCACCTAGTACTTTAGAGGTAAATACACCTACAGAAGAACCTAGTATAGAAGGAGAAGAAGAAGAAGAAGAAGAAGAAGAACCGTTAGAGATGAAAATTGAAGCCAGTGTCGAGGAACTGTCAGAAACCGATAACCTTGCCGCAAAATTAGTTGAAGACTTTGGTGAAGTCGATCCTACTTTAGAATTGTCGAAATTTCAATTTCCATCGTTAGATCTACTAAAAAAATATGATACAGAAGGCATCACTATCAATCAAGAAGAGCTAGAAGAAAATAAAAATAAAATTGTTGATACGCTTAGTAATTATAAAATTGGGATTGCAAATATCAAAGCAACTATTGGGCCAACCGTCACTCTTTATGAAATTATCCCTGAAGCTGGCGTTCGAATATCAAAGATAAAAAACTTAGAAGATGACATTGCGCTTTCTCTTTCAGCATTAGGAATTCGAATTATTGCGCCAATTCCTGGTCGTGGTACAATTGGTATTGAAGTACCAAACAAAAATGCGACGATTGTTTCTATGCATTCTGTCATCGCTTCTCAAAAGTTTCAGAAATCAGAAATGGAACTTCCAATTGCTTTGGGAAAAACAATTAGCAATGAAACTTTTGTAGTGGATTTAGCTAAGATGCCTCACCTTCTTATGGCAGGTGCTACTGGGCAAGGGAAGTCAGTTGGACTGAATGCGGTTCTCACATCGCTACTTTATAAAAAACACCCTGCTGAAGTTAAATTTGTATTGGTCGACCCAAAGAAAGTAGAATTAACACTTTTTAATAAAATAGAACGTCATTATTTAGCAAAACTCCCGGATAGTGAGGATGCCATCATTACCGATAACACAAAGGTGATCAATACTTTAAATTCGTTATGTATTGAGATGGACAACCGTTATGAGATGCTCAAAAATGCATTTTGCAGAAACATTAAAGAATACAACGAGAAGTTTAAAGCGCGGAAACTCAACCCGAATGATGGACATAAATTTTTACCTTATATTGTTTTAGTGGTTGATGAATTTGCCGATTTAATCATGACTGCTGGTAAAGAAGTTGAAACTCCTATAGCGAGACTGGCACAGTTGGCAAGAGCTATTGGCATCCACTTAATTGTAGCCACCCAACGACCATCGGTGAATGTGATTACAGGGATCATTAAAGCAAATTTTCCAGCGCGTATTGCATTTAGAGTGACTTCTAAAATTGATTCTAGAACTATTTTAGACAGTTCAGGAGCCGATCAGTTGATAGGACGTGGAGATTTACTATACACCCAAGGAAACGATATGATTCGTATTCAATGTGCATTTGTGGACACTCCAGAAGTTGAAAAACTAACCGATTATATTGGATCTCAAAAAGCCTATCCGAGTGCTTATCTGTTACCAGAATATGTAAGTGAAGAGTCTGGCACAAGTCTTGATAATAATATCAATGAAAGAGATCAATTGTTTAGAGAAGCTGCTGAAGTTATAGTGACCGCTCAACAAGGGTCTGCTTCCTTATTACAAAGAAAATTAAAACTAGGTTATAACAGAGCTGGACGTTTAATTGACCAATTAGAAGCCGCAGGTATTGTTGGACCGTTTGAAGGCAGTAAAGCACGACAAGTACTCGTCCCTGATTTTGTAGCACTGAATCAATTATTAGATCAAGAAATTACTTAAAATATGAACCGAGCGTGTCCAAAGAATCATTGCTCAATAGAACAATGAATAGCGAAAACATTTGACCGTTAAAAAACAATAAGTATAAACAAATGAAAAATTTATTAGTATTAATATTAAGCACAAGCATCGGTATGTGTCAAGCGCAAAACCGCGATCCTGAAGCCCAAACCCTCTTAGACCAAGTGAGTGCTAAGGTCAATGGATACGAAAATATGGTATTGGAGTTTAAGTATGTCTTGGACAATAGCGAAGAAAACATACACCAAGAAACACGGGGCGATGTCACCTTGGTAAGTGATAATTATGTATTGAATATTCTAGGAATCACTAGGATCTATAATGGTAAAAAACTCATTACGATCAGCCCAGAAGATGAAGAAGTGACTATTTCTTCACAAAATATGGCTGAAGAAAACACCATCACTCCGAGTCAATTACTTTCATTTTACGAAGAAGGCTATAATTATAAAATGGATATTATTCAAAATATAAAGGGGCGGAAAATTCAATATATAAAATTGGACCCTATCGATTCAAATACTGAAATTAAATATGTATTGTTAGGTATTGACACAAATACCAAACATGTATATAATTTGATCGAAATCGGAAATAATGCTACAAAAACCACATTAACCATCAACGCTTTTAAAACCAATCAACCATTGTCTGATACCTTATTTACTTTTGATGCTTCAAAATACAGCGACTATTTTATCAATAATTTAGATTAAGCTTTACTTTGAAAATTTTAGACCGCTACATACTCACCACTTATTTAAAAACATTTTTCAGCGTATTTACGATTCTGATGATGATATTTATTTTACAATCTGTTTGGGTATATATTTCAGAACTTGCAGGGAAAGATTTAGAAATTGAGATCGTTCTTAAATTCTTACTTTATGTTTCTCCTCGAATTGTAGTCTTGGTTTTACCTCTCACTATTCTGTTAGCATCCATAATGGTTTTTGGAGGGTTTTCAGAGAACTATGAATTTGCAGCCATGAAATCTACAGGAATTTCTCTACAACGTGCCATGAAGAGTTTGAGTGTGTTTATTGTGTTTTTGGCGGTGATTAGTTTTTTCTTTGCCAATAGTGTCATTCCTTATGCTGAATTTAATTTTTATAGTCTTCGACGCAACATAGCCAAAGTAAAACCTGCCATGGCCATTGCAGAAGGTCAGTTTAATCAATTAAATGACATAAACATTAAAGTTGCTGAGAAAAGCGGTGAAAATGGACAGTACTTAAGAGACGTTATTATTCACCAGAAAAAAGGTACTTTCACAGGGAATTTTACCGTCATTAAAGCAAAAAAAGGAGAGTTTATCAGTGATGACACATCGGATATATTACAGCTTGTTTTAATTGATGGAAACTATTATGATGAAATTCAGTCTAAAGATTACACAAAACGCACCAAAAACAGACCACTTGTAAAAAGTACTTTTGAAAGATATATTATTAATATCGACGTATCTCAATTCAATAACATTGATTTTGAAAAGAAGGAAACCATCACAAAACATACGATGTTAAATGTTGTTGATTTAAAAACCGCCATTGACTCTTTGAACATTAAAAGAGTTGACGTATTGACACAGTTTTCAGAAACGATGCTACAACGTACCAATCAGCATACATTAAACCTTAATTACAAACTAAGTGAGTTGGATTCCATTACTGAAACGGTGGATATTTTAAAGCTATATGAAGAACGAAAAAGTATTCAATTGATTGATTTAGCATTGAATACTACTAAAACGGCAAAAAAAGATTTAACATCCAAATCAAAAACCATGTTAGATTCACTGGTAAATGTCAATAAACACGTTGTTGCATTTCATGATAAATTTGCCTTAGGTCTCTCTTGTATTATCCTATTCTTTGTAGGCGCACCATTGGGAGCATTGATTAGAAAAGGAGGTATTGGTCTTCCATTGATCATCGCTATACTTATATTTTTAACCTACCACTTTATTGGATTATTTGCCAAAAACAGTTCCGAAGATAGCAGTGTAGATCCCGTTGTGGCAGCCTGGCTGTCCTCTCTAATTTTGCTACCCTTTAGTATCTACCTAACCAATCGGGCTACAAAGGACCGCGCATTGATTGATTTTGATAGTATCTTAATTCCCTTAAAGCGTTTAGTGACCTCAAAATCAGATTCAGAACTTGTTGATATTCATCAAATCACTTTTGAAAACACCTCTGAATTGGATCAATTTGAAAATCATAAATTGATTGACATTGTAAAAAATTTTCGTCAATTTGGACGTTCTTTAAATTACAAAAAAACAGCCTTAAAAATTCTAAACACAAGAGGCATTAGTGAACTGGAGCTTAAAATGGCTGGTAATTTATCCAATCAAAACTATGAGAATGCCTTGCGACATTACATCGACTTTAAAGAGAATTCTAAATTAGCACTTCTATTAAATTTTCTTACGATTGTACTTGGTTTGGGAGGCTCAATTTTAAACAACAATGAATTTCCCATAATCGGTCAGACGATGAGTGGAGTCGCCATTTTAAGTCTTATCTTTTTTGTAATAGTATTTCAAAAAACAACTTCCAATCAATCTGATTTTTATAAATTATTGAATATTAAATTTTTAACAAATTCATTCGTTTTCATCATTTTGGGGATCCCTTTATTTTTCCTTTACAGAATCTTTTTCATTAAGAAAATGAAAGAAGATTTATTGAAAATATCTTAACGATTGAATTACTTATAATATCTTTAAAAAAAAAAAAAATGTCGATCACAGAACAAAAACCGCAATCAAAAACTGAATTAAATAGTATCGAAGACGCTATTAATGACATTCGATTAGGCAAAGTAGTGGTCGTAGTTGATGATGAAAATAGAGAAAATGAAGGCGATTTTATTGCTGCAGCTGAAAAAGCAACTCCTGAAATGATTAATTTTATGGCGCTTCATGGTCGTGGTTTAATTTGTGCGCCTCTCACTGAGACTCGATGCGATGAGTTAGGTCTTAACATGATGGTTCAGAATAATACAGTGCTGCACAATACACAGTTTACCGTTTCTGTTGATTTAATAGGAAACGGCTGTACTACTGGAATTTCAACCTCTGACCGTTCTAAAACAATCAAATCTTTAGTCGATTCAAATACCAAGCCACATGATTTAGGACGTCCTGGTCATATTTTTCCTTTGAAAGCGAAAAATGGTGGCGTATTGCGAAGAACTGGTCATACGGAAGCTGCTGTAGATTTAGCACGCTTGGCGGGATTAGAACCTGCAGGGATTTTAGTTGAGATTTTAAATGATAACGGCTCAATGGCACGTCTGCCAGAATTAAGGAAAGTAGCTGAAAAGTTTGACTTAAAAATAATTTCTATTGAAGATTTGGTGGCGTATCGAATGGAGCACGATTCTTTAATTAAGAAAAAACAAGATTTCCAAATTGAAACACGTTTTGGAGATTTTAGAATGCGTGCGTACCAACAGACTACGAATGATTCTGTACATATTGCCCTAACTAAAGGTACTTGGCGTACGGACGAAACTGTTCCAACACGCATCAATTCATCACTTGTAAACAACGATGTTTTAGGAACACTCACTAATGATGCCGACCAACAGCTTGACGGTATGTTTAAATTAATTAATAAGCATGGAAAAGGAGCTATTCTATTCATTAATCAGGTAAGTCAACCTGCCAACCTTTTAAAACGCTTGGAGATTGTGAAAAATACTCAAAAAAAAGGAACAGTAACAAAAGCTCCAAGTATTGGAATGGATTCCAAAGATTTTGGGATTGGGGCACAAATACTTCACGATATAAATATTCATAAGCTAGGACTTATTTCTAACAGTGAACAAACCAAGCGTGTGGGTATTATAGGATACGGATTAGAAATTGTTGACTATATCAACTACTAAGCAGTTATTTCAAGAATAAGTTTTGCCATGGTTTGAGCTCTTTGCTTTACCTCTGCTTCTGTCCATGACAATTTAATCAAACACGATAAATTTCGACCTATGAAATGATCAGATTTTTTAAAGGTTTTATCTGTTAAATATGCCAAACCATCCTTCACTTCTTGACTCAGTGGAAACAATGATTTTTGGGTTGTAAGATGTTCCCATTTACGGATGTAATGCCAATTATTATCAAAATAATGAAAACAGACATCGATTCCATTATCTTTAAACGAGTGACTGACTTTACGAGCTGTTTCTAAATCGTCTAAAAAGAAGTTTAAAAACGCATAACTTTCTTCACCTCCATCTGGTACGGTTCTAAAAGTTACGCCGGGTATCCTTGACAATTCATTTCTGATGATTGTATAATGTTCTTTTTGAATTGCTAGAAATTCATCCAAACGACTGAATTGTGCAACTCCCACAGCAGCATTTAACTCCGAAATACGAAAATTATATCCTAAAATTGGATGGGTTTCTGCACCTCTATCGTTTCCTTGATGATCGTGTCCATGATCACTAAATTGGTCTGAATGGGTATGAAACGCTTTGTTATTGGTAATGACAACCCCACCTTCGCCACAAGTGACTGTTTTGACATAATCAAACGAAAAACAACCCAAGTCGCCTATGGTTCCCAAGGCTTTTCCTTTATAGGTCCCTCCTATGGCTTGACAGGCATCTTCAATAAGAAATAGGTTATTGGTTTCACATATTTGTTTTAAAGCATCCAAATCCGCCATGCTTCCACACATGTGTACAGCCATGATGGCTTTGGTCTTAGGAGTAATCGCCATTTGAACAGCGTCGATATCTAAAGTCAATGTGTCATCAATATCCACAAGAATGGGAATAGCACCCAACATAAGAATGGCCTCAAAACTAGCTACAAATGTAAAGCAAGGCATAATGACTTCATCGCCAGCACCAACACCCGCTGACGCCAACGCTAAACTCACCGCAGCAGTTCCACTTGATAAAAGTTGGGCATGTTTCACATCAAATCGAGATTGAATGGCGTGTTCTAATTCCTTTGCTTTCCAGTGACCTTGACGCATACCGTCAAATCCATAGCGCATCAAAACGCCACTGTCCAATACATCGTTGACTTCTTTTCGTTCGGCATTGCCAAATAGTTCAAATCCAGGCATAGTAGGTTTATTTAAATTCTATAATTGATTCATTTATGGGTTTACGAACTTTTTTCATAGCTCCAAACATATCGTCTTTAGCACGGTAGCCTATGGGCATTATAAGCACAGAACGAAGACCTTGTTCGTTAAGCTTAAAAAAACGGTCGTATTCTACAGGGTCAAAACCTTCCATTGGGCAGGCATCAACTCCTTGAGTAGCACAAACTGTCAACATGTTTCCCATGGCTAAATAGGCTTGTTTTGCACCCCATTTAAAGACATCATCATCTAATTTCTGTTTAAAACTACTAATGACACTCGTTCTAAAAGAATCCAGAGCGTCATCTGGTGTATTGTTAATTGATTTGATACGTTCAAAAAATGCTCTAATATAGGCTTCATCAATCGTAGTTTCTACACAAAACACACACAAATGAGATGCCTGCCCTACTTGTTTTTGGTTCATAGATAAGGGCACCAAGTCATTTAAAGTAGATTTATTACTGACGATAAGCATCTTAACGGGTTGTAGTCCATAAGAGCTTGCTGTTAGATTAAATGCTTGTTTAAGCAACGCAATCGTTTCTTCGGGTATGATCGCTTCAGAATTAAATTTTTTGGTTGCGTAACGCCATTTAAGCGCTTGAATAATATCCATAAATTAATTTTTTGTCAAAAGTATAAAATATAAAAGCGGATAGCGAACTGTTTTTCTTAATTAATGCTTAAAACTCTATTTATTATTTTTTGAAAAAAAATACTAAAAGTATTTGATAGAACTAAAAACACTTCTATATTTGCAGCCGATTGGAGAGTTGGCAGAGTGGTCGAATGCGGCAGTCTTGAAAACTGTTGAGGGTCACACCTCCAGGGGTTCGAATCCCTTACTCTCCGCAAAAGAAATCCGAAACGAAAGTTTCGGATTTTGTGTTTTTATAAGTGTTGAAAGATTGCTTTCATAAGCGTGTGAAAATACAAAATTGAACAATGCGTAGCTTTGTTTGGAGTTTTATGTTTGTATTGGATTTCCATCAGGGATATGTAATTCTTTACTCTCCGCAAAAACCCCAATAATCAATTGATTGTTGGGGTTTCTTTTTTTATCACAAAATCTTCTTATTTGTTTTTACTGTTTTGTAACTCCAATTTAATCAGATGAAAAGCCTTACTTAAAAAAAAAATACTTTAATTTAGCAATCTAATTTAACTAAGACTATTATGAAAAAATTACTTTATTTATGTACCATTATGCTGGTTGTAGCCTGTAGCAGTGATGATTCTTCTGTAACTCCTTCCAACAATGATGGGACTGATTTGAATGTTACTGGTACCGTTTCAGAACAAACGCCTACTGAAGCTAAAGAAACAATTTATGGAAAATGGAGTTTTTCAAACAGCTCAAGATTAGTAGCTTCTGATTGTACTTTTAATTCTATTGAGTTTACGGACGATGTGTATATTATGAATGTGACTGTGGATGGAGATTCTCAAACTCTCTCTGGAAGCTATGAAATTAATGTAGGTACTGATGGAAACGTTTCAAGTATCGATTTAAATTATGAATACAACAACTCAGAAATTACGATTGCAGCTTTAACTGAAGTTGTGGTGACTGAAAGTGCTACTGAGATTTTTGCTACCTTTTTAATTGAATGGAGCTTACCTGAAGGTTTTGTTTCTTGTGATAATCTTCTAGGAGAATATTCTGCTGAAAAAGATGAGCCAATGGATGAAAGCGTTACAACAGATCCGGACTCCAATCATGCGAAAGTCGTTGGAAATTGGACCTTTTCGTCAATGATTGAAAACACCTACCTAGACAAAACTTCAGACTGGCTAAATGAACCTTGTTATGAGTATTCTAGTGATGAAGATGATGAAGTCTTAATTGATGGCTGTACAACAGCTACAAGCATAACCCTTACTATTTCAACTTACGGCACTTATGCATTGGTTTGGAGAGGAAGTAATGAAGGAACTTATATCGAAACAAATGTTTGGAATTGGACAGATGAAACTCAAACTGCATTTACTGTAGGTTCTGAAGAAGATACGACACTTATTACTATCGAAAGTTTGACCGATACGGAAGTTGTGTTTTCTACTTTTGAACAGCCTGATCCTATCAACGCTCCATATGAAACGTATTATACAGTTTATACGTTTTTAAAGAATTAATAATTCCAATTATTTTTATATCAAAAGGCTTCCTGAAAAGGGAGCTTTTTTTTTAGACTTGTCCCATCATGAAATAAGTTGACACAAAATAGTTGTAAATTATTTTGGATGCATAAAGCGTTGTTTTCCTAACAACACTTCTTCAGTCTCTACATGAGAATCATCTGGCACACAACAGTCCACAGGGCATACTGCAGCACACTGCGGTTCCTCATGGAAGCCAACGCACTCCGTACACTTATCAGGTACTATATAATAGAGTTCGTCGCTTATAGGCGTCTGAGCGGCATCAGCGTTTACTTGCTTGCCGTCGGTTAACACCAAATCGCCTTCAAGGCTCGTACCATCTTTATAGCGCCAATCGTCAGCGCCTTCATAGATAGCTGTGTTTGGACATTCAGGCTCGCAAGCCCCACAATTGATACATTCGTCAGTTATAATAATTGCCATAGCTGTTGTTGCGTATATATTACTTAAATTTGCATGCAAATTTAACTCCAAAAAAGCGGTTACACAAATAATGAATCACAAAACAAATACAATTAAGGCTTTAAATGAATTGGGACGATTTTTTAGCCAATTCACTACAGAATCAACTTTAAAAAATGAATCTGTGCTTTTTAATGATTTATTTTTCGATGGATTTAAACATCAAATAAAACTATCTAAAGAGCACAATGGGTGGTTTTCAGAAGCTAATATTTTATTTGCCATCGAAAGTTGGGCTAAACTACTGACTACAGAAACCTTAAACTCTTGGGTTGCAAAATACACTCTTGAAGCGGGTTCACAAAAAAAGGTCGCCATCATCATGGCTGGAAATATTCCTTTGGTAGGGTTTCATGATTTTTTATGTGCCTTGATTTGCAATCATGAAATCATCATCAAACAATCGTCTAACGACAAACACCTGTTACCGTTTATAGTTCTCTATTTAACAAAAGTGGCTCCAGAACTCAAAGGCAGGGTTACATTTTTAGAACAAAAACTAGAAGGTTTCGACGCCGTCATTGCAACGGGTAGTAACAATACCTCTCGCTATTTTGAATATTATTTTAAGGACAAACCATCTATCATACGAAAAAACAGAAATTCGTTAGCTATCTTAACGGGCAATGAATCTAAACAAGACTTATTACAACTGTCCAATGATATTTTTCAATACTACGGATTGGGATGCCGCAGTGTTTCTAAACTGTTTGTTCCTAAATATTATAATTTTGATGCCTTTTTTGAGGCTATGTATCACTGGCATCCGATTATTAATGGGGCTAAATATGCCAATAATTATGATTATAATAAAGCTGTCTATTTAATGAGTGAGTTTAAAATGCTTGAAAATGGATTCCTAATGATCAAGAAAGATGCCAGCTACGCCTCCCCTATTGCAACGCTTTTTTACGAACATTACGACAGTCTTGAAACCTTGAATGACAAATTAAAGATGGATGCCGACAAAATTCAATGCATCGTTTCTAATAAATTATCAGAGACCCACCTTCCTTTTGGAAGCACACAAACACCTCTATTAGAAGATTATGCGGATGGGGTTGATACTGTTGATTTTTTATTAAAAATATAACATAATATTAGCATTTTCATATATAATTATCTTTTATTAATTCAGACCTTTACAGCTTCATTATTTAACTTTAATTTGCACTTAGCTCACATAATCAAATTCAAATGAAAAAACACAATTTTAGCGCAGGCCCCTGCATCCTCCCTCAAGAAGTTTTAGAAAAATCAGCACAAGCAGTCTTAAGTTTTGATGATGGTTTGTCATTAATTGAAATATCACACCGTAGTAAAGCATTTATTGATGTGATGGAAAATGCGAGTGCCTTGGCGCTTGAATTATTAGGATTGGAAGGTAAAGGCTATAAAGCCTTATTTCTTCAAGGAGGTGCAAGTACTCAGTTTTTAGCAGTCGCTTTAAATCTGTTAGAAAAACGTGCTGCATACCTCAATACAGGAACTTGGAGTGACAAAGCAATCAAAGAAGCTAAACTTTACGGAGACATCCTAGAAGTGGACTCTTCTAAAGAAGCTAATTTTAACTACATACCTAAAGGCTATAAAATACCATCGGATCTTGATTACTTCCATTGTACTTCCAACAACACCATTTTTGGAACCCAAATGAAGTCATTTCCAAATGTTGACATCCCTTTGGTTTGTGACATGAGCAGCGATATATTTTCTCGCACTCTTGATTTTTCAAAATTTGACTTGATCTATGCCGGTGCTCAAAAAAATATGGGTCCTGCAGGAACCACTTTAGTGGTTGTTAAAGAAGATATTCTTGGAAAAGTAACTAGAAAAATTCCATCTATGATGGATTATAAAGTACATGCTGACAAGGAAAGTATGTTTAATACACCTCCTGTTTTTGCAGTATACACCTCAATGTTAACCCTTGAATGGCTAAAAAGCTTAGGAGGTATCGAAGCTATTGAAAAAGAAAATTTTAAAAAAGCACGTTTAATGTATTCAGAAATTGATCTAAACCCTTTGTTTAAAGGTTTTGCTGCCACTGCAGATCGATCCACGATGAATGCAACATTCTCTCTTAATAGCGACACTCATAAAGCATCTTTTGATGCGATGTGGAAAGAAGCAGGAATTAATGGTTTGAATGGTCATAGAAGTGTTGGTGGTTACAGAGCCTCCATGTACAATGCGCTGCCTTTAGAAAGCGTCGCAACCTTAGTAGAAGTAATGAGTGAATTAGAACGAAAAGCATAAACAATGAAAATATTAGCAAACGACGGAATTTCACAAAGTGGAATCGATGACTTAACTGCAGCAGGATTTGAAGTCCTAACAACCACTGTAGCACAAGAACAATTAGAAAATTTTATCAATACTGAAAACATTGTAGCACTCCTCGTACGAAGTGCAACAACTGTAAGACAAGATCTTATTGACGCCTGCCCTAGCCTAAAAATTATTGGTAGAGGTGGCGTTGGAATGGACAATATTGATGTTGAATATGCTCGTGAAAAAGGATTGAGTGTCATTAATACACCTGCCGCTTCTTCCGAGTCAGTTGCAGAGTTGGTATTTGCCCATTTATTTTCAGGTGTTCGTTTCCTATACGACTCTAATAAAACAATGGCTTTAGAAGGAGATTCTAAATTTAAAAACCTTAAGAAAGCGTATGCCAAAGGCACTGAGTTACGTGGTAAAACTTTAGGAGTCATTGGATTTGGGAGAATTGGTCAAGCCACGGCAAAAATGGCTTTAGGTCTCGGAATGAAGGTCATTGCTTTTGATCCATTCTTAGAAAAAATAACCCTTTCTTTATCATTTCACGATGGTCAAACAGTTGATTTTGAAATCAAAACCGTCTCTAAAGAAACCGTTTTAAAAGAATCTGATTTTATTACCCTACATGTGCCAGCTCAAAAAGATTTTGTCATTGGTGAGGCAGAATTTGAACTTATGAAGGATGGATCTGCATTGGTCAATGCCGCTCGTGGTGGTGTCGTCAATGAAGTTGCGCTTGTTGCAGCACTTGATTCTAATAAACTCGCATTTGCAGGTTTAGATACGTTTGAAAACGAACCTACTCCAGCAGTTCAAATATTAATGAATCCAAAAATATCTTTAACACCCCATATTGGTGCGGCTACAAATCAAGCACAAGATCGTATTGGTTCTGAGTTAGCATCCCAAATTATTTCTATATTGAAATAATATAAATTATTAAGATACATTTCACAAAAACCTTAACGGAGTCGTTAAGGTTTTTTAAGTTGTAGTATATTTGACGCATGAAAACATTTAAAACAAACTGGGACATTACAAAAAATTGGCATCTCTTGTTTCCATTTCTTGGAATTGTAGCGTTAGGGTATAGTGCGTTTAGACTCGCGTCTCTACTTCCCTTTACTGCGCTTTATATTACCACCCCTGTTTCTTTAGTTGTGTTTTATGCGTTATTAAAAATAGTATTGTTTGCTATCTCAAAATTAGAATCCAAATGGATTGTCAATCAACGTTGGGAACTCATTCGTATTTTTATCGTTTTTGCGATTACAGGATCCTCTTCTGTACTTGTTGGACGCCCTATTATAAAGTGGATGGGAATTACACAAGATAATTTATATCCTTTGTTATATTGGATTTTATTCATTGTAATTAGTCTGTTTTTTTATCAAATTTTATTGGTATTGATCGGATGGATTTTTGGTCAATTTAATTTTTTCTGGAACTTTGAAAAGAAAATGATTCGCCGTTTTGGATTGGGTAAGTTTTTAAATTAACAAATTTAAAAACTTATACTTTCTACACTTAAAAGCGGTCGATTAATTTGGAACTTCATTTGAACCTTTAGACGATTTATCAAAATAATACGTATAGACCCACATCATACTAAATGTTGGGATTACATCTAATATCGGGAGTGCTTCTTCAATAAAGACAAGCACTCCCGCTATTTTTCCTTTTTTACCATCATACAATTGAATCATCAAATAGGATGATAAAGGCGCCCATAAAATATCAAAAAAAGGAAATACAAAAGAAACATATCCTAGCACATCAAAACAAATTCCAAGAAGTAATTTTGTTGATTTCGATGTATTGTTTAGGTTCATGATTCGCTTATTTGAAGTCAAATTTTATTTTAAAAAAGAGTTAAAATGAGTGGTCAGTTTTTTTATTTTAGGGTCAATTAAATACGTACAATATGGCTGATCCCTGTTCTCGTCATAATAATTATCATGATCGTCCTCAGCATCATAAAACACCTCTAACGGCATTAGTTCTGTAACAATCGGATCCTCAAAAACCTTTGCATCATCAATAGAATTTATATATTTTTTGGCCATTTCATGTTGCTCGTTATCCGTATAAAAAATAGCGGAACGGTATTGTGTTCCAACATCATTCGCTTGACGATTGAGGGTTGTGGGATCATGGGTCGCAAAAAAAACTTCCAATAAATCGGCATATGAAATCAACATTTCATCATAATCAAGTCGTATTCCTTCTGTGTGGCCCGTACGCCCTTGGCAAACTTCACGATACGCTGGGTTCTTAATAAACCCACCTGTGTATCCAGATTTTACATTCTCAACTCCTTTGAGTCGATTAAAAACGGCTTCGGTACACCAAAAACAACCTCCCGCAAAAATGGCACGCTTCATATCAAATTAATTAGAGTTCAAAGTTAGTAAACTATTAATTAAAATTAGCTGGAAATATTGCACATAAAAACTATAAAACTTAATTTCACATTATGATTATTGCAAAAAATATACATAAAAATTACGATGAACTTCATGTTCTTAAAGGAGTTGATTTAACTATTGAAAAAGGAGAAATTGTTTCCATTGTTGGTGCCTCAGGAGCTGGAAAAACAACTTTATTACAGATTTTGGGAACTCTAGATTTTCACTCTAAAAGTGTTGAAAGTCAACTCCAAATTAATGGTATTGATGTAACCGCACTCTCGGACACAGCTTTGGCTAAATTTAGAAACGAGCAGTTAGGTTTTATTTTTCAATTTCATCAATTACTGCCAGAATTTACAGCTCTCGAAAATATCTGTATTCCTGCTTATATAAAAGGAACCTCGCAAAAGGAAGCCGAAGCAAAGGCGCTTGAATTACTTCAGTTTTTAGGACTAGAAGAACGAAAAAATCACAAGCCTAACGAACTTTCAGGCGGAGAACAACAACGTGTGGCGGTGGCGCGAGCTTTAATTAACAATCCTTCTGTGATTTTTGCAGATGAACCTTCGGGGAATTTAGACAGTGAATCTGCAGAACAACTGCATAAATTATTTTTTAAATTAAGAGATCAGTTTGGACAAACCTTTGTGATTGTCACGCATAATAATGAATTAGCAGATATGGCAGATCGAAAAATTACCATGAGTGATGGACTTGTAAAAACAACTTAGGGTGTCAAAACTGAATTTCTCTGAACTCAAAGAATTTTTGGACACTAAAGTCGTTCAGTACAATACCCCCAATTTTATTGGATCTGACCCCCTTCAGATACCACATTGCTACACTTTAAAAGAGGATATTGAAATTTCAGGCTTTCTCACGGCAACTATTGCTTGGGGAAATCGAAAGAGTATAATTAACAATGCCAAACGCTTAATGACCTTAATGGATCATGCGCCTTATCAATTTGTGATGCAACACCAACAAAAAGATTTAGAGTCCCTAAATTCTTTTGTACATCGCACCTTTAATGGGCTTGATTGTATTCAGTTTATGGAAAGTCTAAAACACATTTACACCCACCACAACGGATTGGAAGGTATTTTCAATACCTATGCAGAAACTGATAGTTTACAAAGTGCTATTCATCATTTAAAGCGACATTTTTTTGAAATTGACCACCTCCAGCGCACCCAAAAGCACATTAGTGATCCCTTAAAAAAATCGGCTGCAAAGCGAATTAATATGTTTTTAAGGTGGATGGTACGCCCAAATGACACCGGTGTTGATTTTGGTTTATGGCCGCAGCTGTCCCCTTCTCAACTCTCCTGCCCGCTGGATGTGCATTCTGGAAATGTGGGACGAAAACTAGGCTTGCTAGAGCGTTCTCAAAAT
>Ga0209199_1002366_pt1 | contig 20421 bp, 22 predicted proteins | sample COGITO_mtgs_1105_7_FD_184805 | JGI IMG/M metagenome (GOLD analysis project Ga0209199, IMG submission 184805) | Pelagic marine microbial communities from North Sea - COGITO_mtgs_110523 (SPAdes) (version 2) | ecosystem: Environmental > Aquatic > Marine > Epipelagic ...
CGTAGTGTTTCGAGGCGTGTGGCTTGACATCCTGTCCGCTGAAGATACAGACGCGCCATGATGTTTATTTATGTGGCGTGCGGCGGTGCCATCGGTGCGGCCTTGCGATATGTGGTTTCGATCACTCTGCTGTTTCCTTATGGGACACTGGCGGTGAATATAATCGGCTCTTTCGTGATGGGGGCCGCTTTTGTGGTGCTGACAGCGAAAGGCGCAGATCGAATGATAGTGTTTGCAATGACTGGGGTTCTAGGTGGATTTACGACGTTTTCGGCGTTCTCTCTGGATACGTTCAAATTGATAGAAGACGGGCGTATGATTTTTGCCGGGGGGTATATTCTGGCCTCGGTGATACTGTCTTTGGCGGCTGTTTTTGGCGGCATTGTGTTTGTGCGCGGGGTTTGGGGATGAGCCGGGTACAGATGATCATGGTTGAAGAAGGTGATGACGATCAGCGTTTGGATCGTTGGCTGCGGCGGTTGTTTCCGCATATTTCGCAGGGACGAATTGAAAAATTATGCCGCAAGGGCGAATTGCGGGTAGAAGGTGGGCGGGTCAAGCCGGCAACGCGGCTTCAAATTGGCCAGAGTGTGCGTATTCCACCGCTGCCTGAGGCGGGGCAAATTTCTGCGCAGGCCAAGACGGATATGTCGCCGGCCGATGCCAAACTGATCCAGTCCTGCGTTATTTACCGCGATGATCATATCATCGCGCTGAACAAACCGTCTGGCTTGCCAAGTCAGGGCGGCAGTAAGCAAACCCGTCACGTGGATGGTTTGGCCGAGGCATTGAGATTCGGCTATGATGAAAAACCACGGCTGGTCCACCGGCTTGATAAAGACACCTCGGGTGTTTTGATCATGGCCCGAACCCGTGCTATTGCCGGTGCGCTGACCGAAGCTTTTCGTCATCGTGCGACGCGAAAAATATATTGGGCAGCGGTTGCGGGCGTGCCCAGCCCGCAGATGGCCACGATTAAATATGGCCTGATGAAAGCGGGCGGTCACGGGCCGGGGGGCGAGGCGGAAAAAATGGTCTGTGTGCATCCGCGTGATGTTGACAGCACCGAGGGTGCTAAACGGGCGACTACAGATTACGCTGTGCTCAGCGCATTGGCCAAGCGCGCATCTTGGGTGGCGCTGTCACCCATCACTGGCCGGACCCATCAATTGCGCGCCCATATGGCCGAAATTGGTCATCCAATTATCGGAGACGGAAAATATGGTGGTTCTGGACAAGAAAATGCGGGCGATGGCTGGGGGGCGCAGCTTGGAGGTGACATCAGTCGTAAATTACATTTGCACGCGCGGTCTTTGCGTCTGGAGCACCCTGTCAGCAAAGCTGCGTTAGTGCTAACCGCACCCTTGCCGGACCATATACGGCAAACTTGGGAGACCGTGCAATGGGCGGTGTCTGACGTGCCGGATGACCCCTTTGAGGAGGATGCGTGAGCGGACCGCCGAGATTGATTCTGTTTGATGTCGATGGCACCCTAGTGGACAGCCAAGATGATATTGTGCGCGCGATGGAGCTGAGCTTTGAAGCGCTGGGCCTGACGCCCCCCAAGCGGCTGGATATTACTGGTATTATCGGCCTGTCACTGGAGGTCGCTGTCGTTCGGCTGATGCCGGGTCTGGCTGAACCCCTTTATGAAGATTTGGTTGCAGAGTATAAAACCGCCTACAAGGGCTTGCGGGCTTTTAATGGCACCCCACAGTCTTCACCACTTTATCCCAAAGCCCGCGATGTGCTGCAATCTTTATGGGCGAGACCGGAATATCTTTTGGGTGTGGCAACGGGTAAGTCCCGAAGAGGTCTGGATATTTTGCTGGATAAACATGGGCTGCGTGATCATTTTATCACGGCACAATGTGCTGATGTGCATCCGTCAAAACCGCATCCGGCAATGTTGCAGGCGGCGCTGGCTGAGACCGGGATCGCGGCGAAGAATGCGGTGATGATCGGAGATACTCAATTTGACATGGAGATGGCAGGTGCAGCGGGTGTGCACGCGATAGGCGTCACTTGGGGCTATCACGAGGTGGATCGGCTTGTGTGTGCCAATTACATCGCCAATGATTTTGCCCAGATACCCTCTATATTAAATACTCTTTGGCAGGAGGCGGCATGAGCGGCTGGACGAAAAAACGGTTTTGGCAAGATGCGACAGTGGTGCAAACTACGGCTGGCTTTACGGTGCATTTGGATGACAGGGCCCTTAAAACGCCGGCAAAAGCAGATTTTATCGTGCCAAAGCGTTCGCTTGCCGATGCTGTGGCAACGGAGTGGCAGGCGCAGGTTGACGTTGTGAAGCCTGACGAAATGCCTTTTACCCGGACGGTAAACTCGGCGTTGGATAAGGTGGCGCCGGCGCATAGTCATGTGGCAGATCTGGTTGCGGATTACGCCGAGTTTGATCTGATATGTTATCGCGCCGAGACGCCACAAGCACTAATAGACCGGCAGGCGGTGGCTTGGAATCCTTTGGTGAGTTGGTCGGCGCGGGCTTTGCTGGCCCCGCTCAATGTTTCTTTTGGTTTGATGCCGGTGGTGCAACCTGCTGATAGTCTGGCGCGGCTTCGTCGCCATGTGCATGCGATGTCGACGTTCCAACTGGCTGCTCTCCACGACTTAGTGGCTTTGTCTGGATCATTGGTCATTGGTCTTGCAGCTGCCAGAAATCACCTAAAAGTTGAAGATTTGTGGAATTTATCGCGCGTTGACGAATCTTGGCAAGCGGAACAGTGGGGAGACGATGAGACTGCGATTGCCGAGGCCGGTATCAAGCGGGAAGCGTTTTTCTGTGCTCATAGTTTTTTTGATCTCTGTAAGTAAATTTTGCAATTTATCTGTTTTTGAGACATAAAGTACTATGTCAGGAGGATTAAGGTGAAATCATGCCGCTTAATCTTGACGAATTGAACTGAATCCGCACTAATATCTTTACAAAAGGACAGGATGTCCTAATGACGCTAATCATCTGGGAATTCACACCCGGGATAAACGCACGGTACCCGTGCTAAACATCAGGAAGAGGTAAATATGAAATATTCCGTAATTTTGGGCACTATGACTGCGGCGGGCCTAGCGGCCGGTGCAGCTATGGCCGGAACGTTGGATGACGTCCAAGCACGTGGAAAATTAAATTGTGGTGTCAGCACTGGTCTGACAGGCTTTGCTGAGCCTGATGCAAGCGGTGTGTGGCAAGGATTTGACGTTGGCGTTTGCCGCGCGGTTGCAGCAGCTGTTTTGGGTGACCCAATGGCGGTTGAATTTGTACCGCTCACCACCAAAGTGCGCTTCACAGCTTTGAACTCTGGCGAGATTGACATGTTGGCTCGGAATACAACATGGACATTCCAGCGGGATGTAGAACTCAAGCTGGAATTTGTTGGCGTCAATTACTACGATGGCCAAGGTTTTATGGTTCCATCCGAACTGGGCGTTTCTTCTGCCTCTGAACTCGATGGTGCGACGGTATGTATTCAAACCGGCACAACCACCGAATTGAACCTCGCAGATTTTTTTCGCGTAAACAACATCAGCTATGAACCCGTTCCGGTTGAAACTGGTGGTGAAGCACAGCAGCAATATTTTGCTGGAGCATGCGATGTTTATACAACAGACGCCTCTGCGCTTGCTTCAACTAGAGCCGCCGCTTCTGACCCATCTCAGCACGTCGTTTTACCAGAGATCATTTCTAAAGAGCCTCTCGGTCCACTCGTTCGTCATGGTGACAATGAATGGGGTGATGTCGTTCGCTGGACATTGAATGCTTTGATCACTGCTGAAGAGCTTGGCGTAACATCAGGAAATTTGGCCGAAATGGTTGCAGGCACCAATAACCCTGAAATCAATCGCCTTTTAGGTACCGAGGGTACTTTGGGGGAATGGCTTGGGCTGTCTGCTGATTGGGCGCAAAATGTTCTTGCCGCTGGCGGAAACTATGGCGAGTTGTTTGAAGCAAACATTGGTGTGAACACACCTCTTGGCATTGCTCGCGGATTGAACGCGCAGTGGACAGACGGTGGTTTGATTTATTCGCCTCCGTTCCGGTAAGGCCTGAATTACGTAAGGGCGCGACTGTAGTCGCGCCCTTACGTTATCTTTATGTTTGTAAAACGATTTTTAGCTGCCAGCGCGGCAAATTATCCGGAAAAGATTAAGGACCAATAGTATGGATTTGCCCAATGGTTCCTCGGAGGCACCGTTTTCGGTTTCAATGCTGGTTAACGATAAGCGCTATCGCGGCTATACTTTTCAATTCATTGCACTTTTGCTGCTTATTTTTGCGATGGCTTACCTCGGCTGGAACCTCACTCAAAACCTAGCAGCTAAAGGTCTAAACATTTCGTATCAGTTTCTGAGAGTGCCTGCGGGTTATGATATTAACCAAAGACTTATCGAGTACACTAGTCAGTCAACTCACCTGCGCGCGTCAATTGTCGGTGTTCTTAATACGTTGTTGATCGCTTTTCTTGGGTGCATAATGGCAACAGTAATTGGTGTTTTTGCCGGCATTCTTCGGTTGTCTAACAATTGGATTGTGGCCAAATTGATGGCGATTTACGTCGAGATTTTTCGCAATGTACCCGTTTTGATTTGGATTTTAATCATCAGCGGCATTTTTATTGTTGCGTTGCCACAGCCTCGGAGTTTTCGAGGGGAAAATCCGGAAGCTACAATGCTTTGGGATGCTTTCGCCTTTACCGGGCGGGGCATCTATGCGCCGAAACCTCTTTTCAATGAGGGCTCATCTTTTGTAATTGTTGCTTTCCTTCTATCACTCGCTGCAATATTTGCTTATCGCCGCTACGCACGGGAAAAGCTTTATTCAGAGGGTGTTTTACTGCCTACGCGTTGGCCTAGCATTGCCCTATTTTTTGTACCAACAGTTGTCGTTTTTTTCATTGCCGGGTCACCCATAGGGGTAGAATACCCTGAACTGAAGGGGTTTAACTTCAAAGGTGGAATCTGGGCCAGGGGATCACTGATCGCCCTGTGGTTCGCTTTGTCCATATACACAGGGGCGTTTATTGCCGAGAATGTTCGGGCTGGTATTCAGGCAATCAGCAAAGGCCAGACTGAGGCTGCTGCTGCGCTTGGTATGCGGCCTAATTTTGTCATGAATTTGGTTGTTTTGCCACAGGCACTGCGAGTGATTATTCCGCCGTTAATTTCGCAGTATCTCAATCTTACAAAAAACAGCTCGCTGGCTATTGCAGTAGGCTATATGGATATAACAGGCACACTGGGCGGAATTACGTTGAACCAGACAGGGCGTGCGATTGAAGCGGTGCTATTATTGATGCTTTTCTACTTGATCATCAGCTTGAGCATTTCTGCCGTAATGAATGTTTATAATAACAGTGTTAAGATAAAGGAGCGTTAAAATGGCTGATAATACTGCTTCTTTTGTGCGCAATCAGTTGATTCCAGAATCTCCCCCACCGTCATCTGAGACCGGGGCAATTAAATGGGTTCGTGAAAACCTGTTTTCGTCTCCTTTAAATATTTTCATGACTGTGGTGTCCCTTTGGGCCATATATTCGCTGATCATCAATGTGGCCCCTTGGTTTATCAATGGTGTTTGGTCCGGTAGTTCAGTGCGTGATTGTTATGAGGTTTTAGACGGTGCCACAGGCGCTTGTTTTGCCGTTTTGAAAGAACGCTGGCCGCAATTAATCTATGGTTTTAAATACCCTGCTTCAGAGTTTTGGCGTCCAAATCTTGCGGCTATCTTGCTGTGTATTGCCATCGCGCCGGTATTGTTTCGCACCGTTTCAAGAAAATTGTTTTTCTTTACTTTGATATATCCATTTCTGGCGTTTTGGCTGGTTTGGGGCGGCACAATTCTGACCTCGATCGTCGCCTTCGCAGGCTTCCTTGTGGCTCTATTGTCCTTTCGTAAGTTGGAAAACCATGGCTTTGTAATCGCTTTGATTGGCGGGTGCGCTGCAGCATTAGTGTGTTGGATCCTAGGCGGATATATAATTGATCTAGGAGAGAATTTTGTCGCATTACCCGCTGTCCCATCACGGGACATGGGCGGCTTTATGCTTAACCTTATTTTGGGAACGGTCTGTGTATCATTATCACTTCCGCTTGGTATTGTATTGGCGTTAGGACGCCAATCCAACATGCCAATTATCAAATGGATCTGTGTTTTTTTTATTGAGTTTATCCGCGGGGTGCCACTGATAACTTTGTTGTTTGTGGCCAACGTTGTCTTAGCATATTTTTTCCCGCCAGACACTAACATAGATCTCATACTGCGCGTGATTATTATGATTACTTTGTTCTCGGCGGCCTACATTGCCGAGGTTATTCGTGGTGGCTTGGCCGCTTTACCCTCTGGACAGTATGAGGCGGCGAACAGCCTTGGGTTGGATTATGCACAATCGATGCGGTTGATTATTCTCCCGCAGGCATTAAAGGTGTCCATTCCTGGTATCGTGAACGTTGCCGTAGGTCTGTTTAAGGACACCACGCTTGTGTCGATTATTTCAATGTTTGACCTCATTGGAATGATCCGGGGTCCCATTCTTGCATCGACAGCATGGAGTGGTGTTTACTGGGAACTTTTTGCTTTCGCAGCGATGATTTTCTTTATCGTGTGCTACTCTATCTCACAATATTCTCAATGGTTGGAGCGCCAACTTGAAACCGATCATCGATAATAAAAGGCTGGAAAAATGACCGAACAGGTACATCTTGAGATTTCCGATGAAATTGCGATTCAAATTCAAAATATGAACAAGTGGTTTGGGTCGTTTCACGTCTTGCGTGATATTGATTTAACCGTCAACCGAGGCGAAAGAATCGTGGTTTGTGGGCCTTCTGGATCGGGGAAATCCACCCTGATTCGCTGCATCAATGCGTTGGAAGAACACCAAAAAGGCCAGATCATTGTCGACGGAACTGAATTGACGTCGGATTTGAAAAACATTGATAAGATCCGCTCAGAGGTTGGGATGTGCTTTCAGCATTTTAATCTGTTCCCGCATTTGAGTATCCTTGAAAACTGTACGCTTGCGCCAATTTGGGTTCGCAATACGCCCAAGAAAGAAGCCGAAGAAGTTGCGATGCATTTTCTTGAAAAGGTAAAGATCCCCGAACAGGCCGATAAGTATCCGGGCCAATTGTCTGGGGGGCAGCAACAACGCGTGGCCATTGCCCGCTCATTGTGCATGAAGCCGCGGATTATGTTGTTTGACGAGCCGACTTCGGCACTTGATCCCGAAATGATCAAAGAAGTGCTCGATACGATGATCGAACTGGCTGAAGAAGGCATGACGATGATCTGTGTGACCCATGAGATGGGGTTTGCCCGTCAGGTCGCCAACCGTGTAATTTTTATGGATCAGGGCCAGATTGTTGAACAGAACGCTCCAGAGCCGTTTTTTAATGATCCACAAAACCCGCGGACGCAATTGTTCCTGAGCCAAATTCTGGGCCATTAAACAACCGCGTCCGCCGTGGTGGTGCCGGATTAAGCGCTTAAATCAGCGGGCGTCACAAAGGCGTTTGGCCGGCCTGTACCCCATTTTATTTGCAGCCATTCGGTTTGTTTGAAAACGGCAATCAAGGTGGCTCCGCTGGGGTAATCCTCAAAGCGCAGGTGGTTCGGAGGGTTGGCCAGCAGCGCCTGTGCAAAAGCGCAGATCCCCGGGTTATGGCCCAGCATCAAGACCGTCTGGCCCGTGGCCGTTCGCAGCACGTCCAGCATTGCATCGTGACTGGCGAGGTATAGCTTGTCCGAAATGCGCGGCTGCGTGTCCAGTTTCAGCAGATCGCAGGTTTCCAGTGTGCGGGTGGCGGTCGAACTGATGATCTCGTCTGGCAGATATTGGTTGTGCCGCAACCACGCCCCGAGGGCAGTGGATGCCTGGCACCCGCGCTTGTTCAAGGGCCGAGCGTGGTCCGGCAAGTCTAGGTGCCAATCTGATTTGGCATGTCGCATCAGGATCAGTCGTAAGCTCATTTCAAAAAGGCCCTCATATGAAACGCGGATTGCGCAGCGCTGCGTTCGACGCGCTGGCTGATAGGGCAGGCGTGACGGGCCGTACAGCCTTTAGTCAGGCAGTTGGTACTGTCGTTTGTGCTGATATGGGTCCGGCACATGTCCGCATCATAACCGGTCACATCAAATGCGGATACCGGACAGGCCTGCAGGCAGGGTTTTGTAAGGCAGCTGTCACAGGGCGCGGCATCACAGATGGTTTGCCCAAGCTGCTCTGTCACCGCCAGAGCGCCACGCAGCGACAACAGCAGCCCATTCCGCTGGTGAACCAGCATGTGCAATGGGGAGCGGTGGCAGGAGCCGCTGCGCAAAGCCCAGTGATAGAATGGCGGGTATGGTGGACCATTAAACGGGTAAACCGCCTTTGCCTTCAGCGCCTTGGCCCAGCCGCTGATAATGCGTACCGACCAGCGATCCAATGGGTCTGGATCCCCATCCAAATACTCAACTTGATTGATAAAATGTGGCCAAAATGTTTGGATGTCTGGCCCTAAGAGCACAAGGCTCTTGTATTTGGACGGCATGTTGTCCTCTGGTAAAATTTGACAAATGCCCACAATGTTGAGGTTAAACGTTTGTGCGTCGCGGGCCAAATCGTCGTAAGTCACACGGATTGACCGCGAATCTTGCGGCCGCTTTTTGGCTCAATGCATCCTGTCACGGGCCGTGTCAGACTCGCGGACAAGGTAGTCTTGCCTTGAAATTCTAGTTTTTTTATTGACGCTTCATCCTGCATAGGTCCGACGATAGGCAGATTTTTCACAGGTACAAGCGGAGCTTTGGCGTGAGGGGTGTCAATCGGCGCGGATCAGTGAGCCTGCACCATGTTCGGTGAACAGTTCCAGCAGGCAGGCGTTTGGGGCTCTACCATCTAAAATAACCACGGCCCGTACCCCGCCGTCAATCGCCGCAAGGGCTGTTTCGGTCTTGGGGATCATGCCGCCCGCAATCACACCATTGCGGGTTAATGTGCGGATCTTATCGGCGGTTAATTCGGTCAGCACTTCGCCGTCGGCATTTTTGACGCCACTGACATCCGTCAAAAGCAACAGGCGGTCAGCAGTCAAGGCGGCGGCAATCGAGCCGGCCACCGTGTCGCCATTAATATTGAAGGTCTCTCCTTCGCGACCCGAACCCAACGGGGCAATCACCGGGATCATATCGCTCTCAAACAGGGTTTTTAGTACGGTAGTGTCGACTTCGGCGGGTGTGCCAACAAGGCCCAGTGCAGCATCGGTCTGGTCGCAAATCAGCAAATTGGCATCTTTTCCCGATAGCCCGACCGCCCGGCCTCCTTGAGCATTGATCGCTTGGACAATCCGTTTATTGACCCGTCCCGACAGGACCATTTCGACCACTTCCATTGTCTTGGCGTCAGTGACCCGCTTGCCATGTACAAATTCTGACGCGATTTGCAACTTGTCGAGCATCGCGTTGATCATTGGCCCGCCACCGTGCACAATGACCGGATTGATCCCGACCTGCCGCATCAGTACGACATCACGCGCAAAGGTCTCCATGGCGGCGTCACTGCCCATTGCGTGGCCACCCAGCTTGATGACAACAATCGCCCCGTCATAGCGCTGCAGATAGGGCAGAGCCTCAGAGAGTGTCCTTGCGGTGGCAATCCAGTCGCGGTTCATGCTTTGAGTCTTCACGTTTGATACCTCTGAGGGCGTTATCAAAGATTTTGCTGACGCCTGCAAGGTTTTGCTGCAGCTGCGATCAGACCAATGTCGCTATGATCGCGCGCAGTGTGGCGATACCGGTGCCTTTTTCGGATGACGTCAATACAATCTCAGGAAAGGCCGCGGGATGTTTGGATAGGGTTTGGCGCACCTGCGCGAGGGTTTTTTCACGGTTGATGTCTTTTATCTTATCAGTTTTGGTCATTACGCATTGAAACGGGACTGCAGCACTGTCCAGAAGGCTGAGGATCTCTTCATCAACAGGTTTGACGCCGTGTCGCATATCTATCAAAACAAAAGCCCGGCGCAGAGATTGTCGCCCTGAAAGATATTGTTTCAGCAGGTGTTGCCATTTTTCCACCACCTTTACAGGCGCATTGGCATATCCATAGCCGGGTAGATCCACCAGATAATGACTGTCGCCGGCGGTGAAAAAATTTATCTCCTGCGTCCGGCCGGGGGTGTTGGACGCCCGCGCCAGGGCCTTGCGTCCGGTAACGGCATTGATCAGGCTTGATTTGCCAACGTTTGAGCGGCCTGCAAAGCAAACTTCAAGCCGGTCCGCGGGTGGCAGGCCCGACATTGCAACAACTCCTTTGACAAAATCTGTGCCACTGGCAAACAGCATCCGGCCCTGTTCTGTGGTGTGGGCGTCAGGGGCCTCTGTCTCCGGAAAAGGAAGCTGTTTCATATCAGTTCCGCGCTGTCATCAACCGCAACATGACCGTTTTCAACTACTGCCGCATAGACGTTAAACTCTTGATGTCCCCAAGTCTTTAAAACGCCCAGAGTATCCGCATCGCGCAGGCCAGTTTTCGGGTTGGCTGTGGTTGCCATACAGCGCACAACCCGCTCTTTAACCTCAAGCACTGCCGTTCCAAGGCGAATATGCTTACCAATCCAGTCAAACTCTTCCCAAGGGGCCAAGCCATCAAGCCAGATATTGCCGCGCCAGCGGTGGATCGACAGATCGCGACCCAGTTTCTGCGAGACGGCACGATGTGAGGCCATATTGCACAGGCTGATTGACGGATAGTCGCTATCGGTCATACCACGCTGTTGGGCACGGACGAGGCGGGTCGATTGCGCGCGATTGGGCGGCATCAGGGGAGTGACCCAGTCGATGAATGCCGCGCTATCCTGATCCGGCTGGAAGGTTACGTCAGGGCGATCAGGGTGATGTAGGGTAAGCGTCTCACGGGCCTCATCCAACTCACAGGTAATCGCCATCAAAGCAGGCGCTTTCGATGAGCGGCTGAAATTTTGACATGGCGCCCAAGTGCTGCCGTCGACATCTGACGCGTCATGGACAACCGCCCATTGACGATCCCAAGGAAGGGTTTTCCCCACGCTCAGGGCGGCAGCGCTGACCGCTTCACGGCCATGTGATTTAATCGGATGCCGCCAGATTTCCGTAATCTTTGCCATTATTTTTTGTCCGGTGCAGGCTTTTTCTTGAACCCAGAAAACATATTTCCAAACACATCGGGTTTATAGCCCTGTGAACGCATAATCAGATATTGCTGGGTAAAGGTGATGGTGTTGTTGGCAATCCAATAAACCACCAGACCGCTTGCGAACGTGCCCAGCATGAACATGAACACCCAGGGCATCCAAGCAAAGATCATCGCCTGTGTCGGGTCTGTTGGTGCGGGATTGAGTTTTTGCTGTACCCACATGGATATCCCCAGCAGGATTGGCAGAATACCCAGTGAAATAATCGAGAGCATCCCCAGTTCCGGCACGGCATATGGCAGCAGGCCAAACAGGTTGAGGATGGATGAGGGGTCCGGCGCGGATAAATCTGTGATCCAGCCAATCCAGGGCGCGTGGCGCAATTCTAAAGTCACAAAAATAACTTTATACAAGGAGAAAAAGATCGGGATTTGCAGCAAGATGGGCAAACATCCGGAGGCCGGGTTAACCTTTTCTTTCTTGTAAAGTGCCATCATTTCCTGCTGGAGCTTCTGACGGTCGTCGCCAGTGCGTTCCTTGATCTTTTCCATTTCGGGCTGAAGCTCTTTCATCTTCGCCATCGAGACATAGGATTTATACGCCAGCGGAAATAAAACCGCTTTGATCAACAAGGTCAAAACGATGATCGACCAGCCCATATTATCGATCAAACCGTTGATCCAGAACAGCACGGCAAATATGGGTTTGGTCAGGAAAAAGAACCACCCCCAGTCAATACTGTTCAAAAACCCAGAGACGCCCTGCGCTTCGTAGTCGCGGATGGTGTCCCATTCTTTTGCCCCGACAAATAACTGTGTTTCCACGGTGACTGTTTGGCCTGGGGCAACCGTCTCGGTGGGTAACACCGCTTCGGTTTGATACAAGTTCCGGCGCTCGTCAAATTTAGAAATAGATTTAAACGGTGAGCCGCTCGCGGGAACCAGCGTGGTCATCCAGAAATGATCGGTAAAGCCAATCCAACCACTTTCGGCAACTTGGGTCACCTCGGCGCGAGCCACCTCGTTATCAAGATATGGAAAATCGACCATATCGCTATAGTCAATTTCTGCCAGTTCGCCGTCTGCCATCGCGACAACGCCTTCATGCAGAATAAAGAAGTTCATTAAATCTTTCGGTTCGCCATGCCGGGCCAAGGTGCCGTAGGGCTGGATCACCGCGGCACCAGCACCGTTATTTTCGGCCGATTGCGTTATGCTGAAAAGATAGTTGTCATCAATTTCGATCTGCCTGCGGAACGTCACACCGTTATTGTTGTCCCAGATCAATCCGATTGGGGAACTTGGCGTTAGAGTGTTGCCGAATTCCAGCTTCCACCGGGTATTTGGGCCGGGCACCTGGTCCAAGGTCATGCCGCCACCGGGACGCCATCCATAAAGTGCGTAATATCCGGTTTCCCCATCATAGGGAGACAGCAATGTCACAATGTCTGCGCCCTCATCAAGCGTTTCGCGATAATCTTTGAAAGCCAGCTGATCAATGCGACCACCTTGCAGCGAGATCGCGCCTTCAACTCGGTCGGTTCTGATTTCGACCCGAGGGGCATCCGCGCCCTCAATCACCGCTTGCGGCGCAGTGCCTTTGATACTTTCGGTAGCACTTGGAACCACTGCGTTCGTTGAGACCGCCTCAACGTTAGGGTCTGTGACGGGCGGGGCAGGAGGTGGAAACAGGGCGAACCAACCGATAAGCACGACAAGACTAAGAGCTGTTGCAAGAATGAGGTTTTTGTTTTGGTCGTCCATTTAGCGCTGCCACCTATCGATGAATGTCTCAAGTCTGCGTTCAACAGAGTGTGGCGCAAAAGGTCAAGGAGATTATACATACAGGGAAGCTTTGCTTCCCTTGTACGGGCAATACTTTCGAGAAACCGTGATCTTTGGTGGGCAGATCTCGGATTGATGCCTGGCCTGACGCAAAATCTGGTTAAAGCGTTCAGACGATGTTTTGTCCGTGACAGGGGATATTGCGGGCCAATGCCTTAAAATCGAACAACTCGGAATCCAGCAGATGTGACGGACGCGCGCTGGTCAATGCACGGAAGATCACTTGCCGGCGGCCGGGCGAATTGCGTTCCCAGCCATCCAGTAATTGTTTGATCTGCTGGCGTTGTAAACCATCTTGCGAGCCGCATAAATCGCAGGGGATGATTGGATATTGCATGGCCTTGGCAAATTTTTCGCAATCGGTTTCAGACACATGGGCTAACGGTCGGTACACAAATAAATCACCCTGTTCGTTGACCAGTTTCGGTGGCATTGTCGCCAGTTTGCCACCATGGAAAAGGTTCATGAAAAATGTCTCAAGAATATCGTCGCGGTGATGGCCCAGAACCACGGCCGAGCACCCCTCTTCACGGGCGATGCGGTACAGGTTGCCGCGGCGTAACCTTGAACATAGCGCGCACATGGTGCGCCCTGCTGGTACTTTGTCCATCACGATAGAATAGGTGTCTTGGTATTCGATGCGGTGTGCTACGCCGCGCGTCTTCAAGAATTCCGGTAGCACCGTGGCGGGAAATCCGGGCTGGCCCTGATCAAGGTTGCACGCCAGTAGATCGACAGGCAAAACGCCGCGCCATTTCAACTCATGCAGTACGGCCAGCAATGTATAGCTGTCTTTGCCGCCTGATAGACAGATCAGCCAGCGAGCACCGGGTTCGATCATCCCGTACTGCGTAATTGCCTCGCGGGTTTGCTGCACCAGCCGTTTGCGCAGCTTTTTGAATCCGGTCGAGCTTGGCGCCCCGTTAAACAGCGGGTGAATGTCGTTTTTGTGATCTAACATGATGCGGCTTATGCCAAACAAGGCTGTGCGAGGAAAGCCATTTCAGCGGCGCCTTTTAGCAAACAACAGCGTATGTGTGTCATTTATTACGGCCAGTGTTGGAGTGCTCGGCCCGCTTGGCGGGTGGGACCGGGTCATAGCCGGCACTGCCAAAGGGCTGGCATCGGGCGATACGCTGCAGCGTCAGCCACCCGCCCTTGAGCCCGCCATGGGTTTGCAGCGCTTCCAGAGCATAGGCAGAGCAAGTGGGTTGATAGCGGCAATTATGCCCGACCCACGGCGAGAAGATCAAACGATAGGCGCGTACGGGCGCTGCAAGAATGCGTGCCAGCACCGTCATGTGCGGTCTGGTGATGGCAGGCGGGGTGCATGCAGACGCGTCAAGGCGGTCTCAAAATCTTGCGCAAGCTGGGTGTAGGGTCGACTGGCGGTAATATTTGGGCGTCCAATCAGCACGTAATCATATCCTGCCAGGCCATGGGTCGGCAAAAGCAAGCGCGCAACCGCGCGCAAACGTCTTTTGGCGCGATTTCGCGCCACTGCATTGCCAACCTTTTTGGAACAGGTGAAGCCGACCCTAATGTTGCCCTGTCCATCTTTGCGGTTTCGGGCCTGAACGGTCATTGATACTGTGGATTGTCGGGCAGCTTGGGCTGCGGCAAGAAAATCGCTGCGTTTCTTGAGCGTCTGACACAAAAAAGCAACCGCCGGCTGAAACGTCGGTCCGGCAATCTTGCCTTCCGAGGTGTCTGCCGGCGGTGCCATTTAGTGCAAACCTTTTTCAGGTGCTATGCGCTGAGTTCTTTCCGGCCACGTGCGCGACGGGCGTTCAAGATCTTGCGACCGGCTTTGGTGGCCATCCGCGCGCGAAAGCCGTGACGCCGCTTGCGTACGAGGTTCGAGGGTTGAAAGGTGCGTTTCATCGCTCCGTCTCCAATTTTTGAGCGGTGGGAGACAGATTCGCCCGTGCTCGGTCTATAACAAGCCCGTGCTATACGGCGGGTAATAGGATATGTCAAACGGCGATCCAGCAGGGTGTCACAGGCAGGCGTCGAACCGTGACGCGTGGTTCACAATCAACCAAGGCCATTGGACAAATACAGCAAATCATGTCGCTGGGTTGAAAAGGTGCAACGACTGCATCGTGATTTTAAGGATGGGATTTATTATATCATCACGCCATCTATGGTTTTTACGCCTCGCCGGTTTTGCATGCGCAGGCACCGGCAAAGGCCTGATTAAAGACGACCACCTAGCCAGCATCATAGGTTTCACGGTCAGGATGCCACTTATCCCCAAAAGCGTCTCAATCTGAATGAGTAAGCCTGACAACACTCCTGTCACCATTTTCCCGAAATGCGACGTCTTCGCGGGTTGCTTTTCTTTCTGTAATAGAGATGCGCCACGCAAGGGCTAATTTTCTGACTGGCGAAAATTCCAGCACTTTGCCGCAATCTGCTTGACTGCCATCAAAGAGCGTTTCGGTTATCTTGCCCCCGACCTTTGGCGTAAATACGATTTTCTTCGGCCGATGCCCTGTTCGGTGGAAAGTGAGAAAGCGCTGTTGGGCCACCAAATCGCAAACGCTTATATAAAGATAGTGAATGCGGCAGCCTGTGTGCACTGCAGTGGTATGACATCTATAATTGGTTTCGACATTTTTACGCCGTCCTCATTGTGAGGTTTACGCTATATGAAAGTATCGGACCGTCTCACACCCTGTAGAGACGGGTGCGAAGATCAACGACGGCTTTGGGCTGGCATAATGTGCTATCCTTTTCGGGCCTCCAACCGATACATCTAAATCAGGCCAAGCAACCCAGAGTAAAGCGGAAAGACATGCAACTGAGGCCTGTTTTTACCACCGAGAGTTTGATAGGTCTGAACAAAGGCAATTTATAGGCAGACGCAACCAAAGTCTGCGCAACAGGTTTTGGTATGTTGAGATCGCTCTCGGGACGGTTTTTTTTGCTGACAATGATCTTTGTCATGTTGGCCGAAGTGTTGCTCTTTGTTCCCTCTGTGGCGCGGTTTCGAGAGAGCTATCTGCTGGCGCGACTGGAGCGTGCGCAGATTGCATCGCTGGCGCTGCTGGCTGATGATATGATCTCGCCTGAGTTGGAGCAGGAATTGCTGACCAACGCCGGGGTGTTCAACGTTGTATTGCGCCGCGATGCCGTGCGACAACTTATGTTGTCGTCTGAAATTCCTGGTATGATCAGCGCCACCTATGACTTGCAAAGCCCAAGTTTTTTGGAACTGATCCGCGATGCAACCTTGCGTTTTCTGGACACCGAAGACCGGGTTATACGCGTCATTGGCGCGCCTTTGCGTGATGCTGGACTGCTGATTGAAATTACCACTGACACTGGTTCTCTTCGCGATGCTATGATCGCCTATGGTGTGCGGATGCTGGTGCTATCGATGATCATATCGGGCTTTACTGCGGTCCTGCTGCTTGCATCGGTGCGGGTAATCTTGGTGAAACCAATCTTGCATGTTGTGACCTATATGAAGGGCTATGCCCGGGCGCCTGAGGATGCGCGAAATATGATCCGTCCCTCGGCCCGTGTAACCGAATTGCGCGAGGCAGAAGACGCGCTTGCAAGCCTGCAATCCCAACTGACCGGCGCCCTGCGGCAGAAAGAACGTCTATCCCAACTTGGTGAGGCGGTGGCGAAAGTGAGCCATGATTTACGGAATATTTTGACCACTGCGCAGCTTTTCACCGACCGGATTGGAACCAGCCAGGATCCGATCGTGCAGCGGATGGCACCAAAGCTGGTACAATCCATCGCCCGGGCGGTGTCTTTGACCGAAAGCACATTGGCTTTTGGCAAAGCAGAAGAACCGTCGCCAAATCTGCGGCAGATGGCACTGGCGGAGGTGGTGCGGGATGTGGTCGACAGCGAGCGGCTTGCCGTCGTTGGACAATCGGTTGATTTTGTGATGCAGGTGCCGGACCAATTCGTAATTCGTGCCGATGCCGAGCAAGTGTTTCGTATCTTGTCAAATTTGTTGCGCAACGCGCGCCAGGCGATTGTCGCCAGTGGTCGGGCGGGAGTAATTACCATTGCGGCATATGAGGCACCTGCCGATTGGTGTATTGAGGTGTCTGACACTGGCCCCGGGATGCCACAAACCGCATTAGAATATATATTTCAACCCTTTCAAGGCAGTGCTAGAAAGGGTGGGGTCGGTCTTGGGTTGGCGATTGCGGTTGAGTTGCTCAAAGGACACGGTGGTACATTAACGCTGCAACACACGGGTGCAGAGGGCTCGAGTTTTCTCATAAGCCTGCCGAAAGGCGCTTTGTGAAATGCGCTTGGCACCAAAGCGTTCTCAACGTATTTTAAAATGATCTTGCAGGTATACCTTATCACTTTCATGTGGATGCAAAAAATGGCTATAAAAACTATTTTCGTTGGCCGGGGGATACGCTTTGCGCCTTTGACCACTCTGTGCGCTTGCGGGCAATATGCGGCGGCATCGGGGGGGACTATTAATAGGGTGCAGGTCGAAACTTGGGATAGGCTAAAATCAGGATCTGGGATAGACAAATAAACGCCAATGACGCCAATGGGATAGCAAAAATAATGCACATGCCGGGATCTGATCCAAAATGAAACGCGGCGCAAGCGCGCGCCAGCTAGGTGCAACATAGCACCAGCATTACCACCATGCAGGCAATTTTGGAAATACTGATCAGCGCAGGGTCAGGGACGCGACGCAGGATGGCAGATCAGTGGCCTGCCTCAAGATCGTTAAAGAACTAAGCATTGAGGCGAGAGAAATCAGAATTAGAGGGTGGTTTGAGGTCGAGAAAGGGCTAAACTGAGAATTTGTTTGAGTTGTCGAACACCGCTAAAGCAGCCTTGAGGGACGCGGCCAGCTAAGGTGTGCCACGTCCTATGTCAAAATTTCTAGGTTTATGCAGATAAAAATTTACCACGGTTATATTCCTGCACCGCTTTAGGCTGGCGCTTAATTATTGCCTCAAATTTTTTCCGCTCTTTATCCAAGTTACGTGCAACTGGATCGGGCTTTGGTTCATTCTGTTGGTTTTCTTGGTCCATGTAAAGTTACTCCCGTTTATTTTCATATTGTGAATCACTTTGACTATTGGATCAATCCCTACCTTGTTGTCCATTTGATTAAACCCAAACTTATTGATCGTATTCTAACTTAAGTATAGGTTTAACATTAGCAATATCTTGCACGCTGATAAGCGAAAGGAAACTCAATGAGTGATCGCGTCGAACTGGTGTTTGGATTGGTCGGTCCAATTGGATGCCTTATCCATGAAGCTCGCGGTAGTCTAGAATCCACTCTCAAGACGATGGACTATACCCCGGTGATCATCAACCTAAGCGCAGAGATGGACAGTTTGTTGAAGGCTAAGGGGTGCGTCTTTAAGGACGAGTTCGAATCCACCTTTGAGGAAAAAATTCTAAAGGGTAATTTGGTTCGAAAAAAGTTCGCTCACGATGCTGTTTTAGCTGCTGAGGCAATCAGAAAAATCCATGAGTTCCGAGAAAATCACGCAAGAGAGACCGGCGAGACTTACTTGGAAGCCATTGACCGGCTAGCAGAGGTTGGTCTTGACAATCACGCCTTCATTATCGACCAGCTGAAACGCCCCGAAGAGATCAATACGCTTGTAAAAGTTTTTGGAAAACGCTTCGTTCAGGTTTCCGTCGTGACACCATTGAACAGACGGAAGCAAACTCTAATCGCGCGGTTATCGTCCGATAAGCTCAACTGGGATATTTCAGCCTGCAAGGCGCATACTGACAAGTTGATCGACATTGATCAACATGAACGGGAACATGAGCATGGACAGCGGATTTCAAAAATATTTCACCGCGGTGACGTGTTTTTTAACGGCGCGTCGAAAGAAACTCTTGATGAATCCAGCACGCGGTTTGTTAATGCGTTTTTTGGCAAAAATGCCATAGCTCCAACAAGAGACGAATTTGGCAGCTATATGGCACAAGCTGCTGCGTTAAGATCGGTTGATTTATCAAGACAAGTTGGGGCAGCGATCACCACTCCAGATGGGGACCTAATATCCATAGGGTGCAATGAGGTTCCAAAGTTTGGTGGCGGAAATTATTGGGATGAGGATAAGGACAAGAAACGTGATATTGATCTTGGCAATGAGGCTAATAAAAGCGAGATAAAGCGGATAATTCACGATTTTTTGGACGTCCTTGAAAAACAAAAATTGCTTGTGGACGGAAAAACAATCGACAGTATCTTGACTGATGATCAACACCTTAAGGCCATAAAGAGCTCTTTAGTGGGAAACGTCACAGAGTATGGCCGAATGGTACATGCCGAGATGAATGCAATGTCAGATGCTGCTCGTCTTGGTCGCTCGCTAAAAGGCTCAACCATATTTGTCACAACCTATCCTTGCCACAACTGTGCCAAACACTTAATCGCCGCTGGCATTGAGCGCATCGTTTTTGTGGAACCTTATCCAAAAAGTAAAACAGAAAGCCTATTTCAAGACATGCTCGGAGCAGATTCATCTGGTAGCTCCAAAGTAAGTATTGAGCATTTCTATGGTATTTCTCCTCGCCGATATCGCGACATTTTTGAGAAAGGGTCACGTCAAACGAGTGAAGGTGATGTTGATGATTGGTATGAAGGCAAAAAATCACCGCGGCTTGGAAATGTAGAAGTGGGGACGGAAAGAAGGTTAGCCCAAGCGATTTTAAAGATTAGGCTCGCGCCCCATTCTGAAAATCAATCAGCGTTAAATCAGAAAAAGGAGTGCGATTTGCCGGTGAAGATTAATCCAGCGCAATAAAATGACGCAAAATCATCCCCATCACCGGGTACAGTATCTGAGGACGCCGCCCCAACCACGCAGGCTATCAGAACTCTAATACAAGCATCGCAGGCTTTGATTGAGTGCTGAGGCGGGGGATAGCGGGCCAAATTCAAGATATTCCCGAAGGCGTAGAAGCAAGGATCCAGTGCGAATCTTGAAATCGCGTGAATAATGCTGCGCCAGGCCGTTCTTAGCGACGCGTAGGCGGCAATAATCATCACGTTTCAGCGACACGTAATGGCGCAGGTTGAGCAAAAATGTTGAACAGGACTTTTCCCCAAGTCGGTGGCCTACCCCAATGCAGCGCTGCGGTATGTATGGTTTCGTCTCGCTTGAAAACCAGAAATACTGGTAAACGCAGCGCCTGAGGGACCAAACAAAAGTTAGAGTTTGATATCGACACTTTAGACGGCCAGAGTCTGGGGTGCGTTGGGTCGAATTTCCTTTTTTTATCGCGTTGTTTTGTATTCGCTCTTGCATCGGTGAGGGGGTTGTCTTACATCCCCGCCATAGGCACCGGTAGCTCAGCTGGATAGAGTACTTGACTACGAATCAAGGGGTCGGGGGTTCGAATCCTCCCCGGTGCGCCATTTCCAAGAACCAAGGTC
>Ga0209199_1002371_pt1 | contig 20384 bp, 20 predicted proteins | sample COGITO_mtgs_1105_7_FD_184805 | JGI IMG/M metagenome (GOLD analysis project Ga0209199, IMG submission 184805) | Pelagic marine microbial communities from North Sea - COGITO_mtgs_110523 (SPAdes) (version 2) | ecosystem: Environmental > Aquatic > Marine > Epipelagic ...
TTCCAAATATACTAAATCAAATGAATTTAGACTGATCTTCATCGAGAAGTATTGTCGCTTAATTTTTATACCGTTCAAACCAAGCAATGGTGTGGGCAATCTTGGTCATCAAATTACTGGGGCGATTGGCAATACCATGACTTGCTTCGGGTATTTCCACTAAAACGGTGGGTATTTTCCGCAATTTTAATGCGTGATACAATTGTTTGGCTTCGCTGGGCGGAGTTCTAAGATCGTTCATTCCGACCATGACCATGGTGGGGGTTTCCACATTGCCTACCAAAGAGATGGGGGAGAATTTCCAGTAATTGGTTGGGTTTTCCCAGACTTGCCCTGGGTAACGCGAATTGGCGTATCCGTAATAATTATCGGCCACCAATAACTTGGAAATCCAGTTCATTACTGGTTTTACAACCACTGCTGCTTCGAAACGATTGTTCTTTCCAATCATCCATGCAGACATGATTCCTCCGGCACTTCCACCAGTAACAAACAATTGGTCTTCGTGGGCAATGCCTTTGGCAATGCAGGCATCAACTCCGTCCATGACATCGTTGTAATCTTCACCGGGGTAATTGTTCAAGAGTAAGTTGGCGAATTCTTCGCCATAGCTTGTGCTTCCTCTTGGATTGGGGTAAAAGACGATGTATCCGGCAGAAGCGTACAATTGCATTTCAATGGAAAAACGGTCGCCATAATTCAATATGGGTCCTCCGTGATTTTCCACCATAAAGGGATATTTTTTGTCGGGAGAGTAGTTGGGCGGATAAACGATCCATCCCTGAAGCTTGCGCTGATCTACGGAAGAGTTATACCAAATCTCTTCTACTTCCCCCGGCTTTTTCTGTGCAAACAAGGCTTGGTTGAGGTTGGTTAATCGCTTGAATTTTTCACCTTTACTATTAACCGTAACAATATCTGCCGGATGATTGGGGCGTGAATAGGTATAAGCAATATTTCCTTTTTTCGAAAGGCTAAACATACCACTACCATAGGGGCGACCAAGGGAGGTTCCTCCACGATTATCAGTAATTTTTTGAAATTTCCCGTTTCGATCGAGGAAGCCAATTTTCCCATTTCCGTGTTCGTCATAATTAAAATACACTCCTTTGCCATTCGATTCCCATTGGATTCCTGAGAGGCTAAAGTCTAAATTTCCACTTACTACGCGTCTGTTATTTCCATCCAAATCCATAAAGTATAAAAGGGTATTTTGGTAGGCCTCTCGCTTGTCGTCAAAACCCAGAAAAGCGATGGTGTTTCCGTCGGGGGAAACAGTTGGAGAACGGTCGGGTCCATTCCGATCGGTTAGCGCTGTAATGCTACCATTGTTTAGCTTTACCGAATAAATTTCACTATTTCTAAAGTCATATTCCCAGTTTTCTGTTCTGTTGGCCGAGAAATAAAGGGCACTTCCGTCTTTGGCCCAACTGATACTGCCTCGATGGTGAAAGTCACCCGAAGTGACTTGTCGAACTGCCCCACCAGCAGCAGGCATTACAAAAAGATGACTAAAGCCTGCGGAGATATAACCTCTGCCATCAGCTTCGTGTTTTACTCGGTCGGTAATCCGTGGTTTTGGCGCCCACTTGGCACCCTTGGGTTGCTTGGGGATTTTGGCGATTACGGGTGCAGGCGAGGGGACAAACATGCTGAAAGCCAATTGCGTACCGTCTTGAGACCAAGTTAAGGAAGAAGGGCTCTGTGGTAATTGACTCATGCGGGCAAAATTGCTCGAATCCATCCAGTAAATAAAGACCTCGGCGCCGTTTTTTCCGGCACTCACAAAGGCGAGCTTTTTTCCGTTGGGCGACCAACGAGGACTCGATTCATTTTGATCTCTGGAGGTGAGTTTTTGGTGCTGACTCCCGTCGGCATTCATTATCCAAAGCGAACCGGTACTTTTGTCGCCCATTATATCATAACCCATCCGACGATAGACAATGTGCTCCCCATCAGGAGAAATTTGAATGTCATTTGCGTATTGAAGCGAAAAGATATCGTTCATTTCAAAGGCTTCTTGTGCACAAAGAAGTGAAGTGGTCAAGAGGAACAGCGAAAAAAAAAGTTGCTTTAGTAATTGCATGATTGAAAATTTATTTCCAAGATAGCAAAAACATATTTAGGCAAAGCGCATATTTTGGGGTGAAGAAAACAAAAAAGGTGTCCTTTGGCTACTGTTAAACTAAAACGACATCGATTTGAAATGGGTAAAACAGCCTTTAAGCAACTCTTTAAAGAAATAAAGGGGCTCAAAAAAGAAAAGAAAAAAGCGCCTAAGACGATTACCCTTAAAACGGAATTGATTCAAAGGGATTCTTCAAATCGGTAATTCTTTATTCATTTGATTAGAGTAGTTGTTTTCATTAAATTGCTTTGTGGAACTCACCTTAAAAGGGTAAAAAAGAATGAAATTCAATTTGAAAGATTGAGCGTCGTTATAGGGCATTTTAATCAAGCGTTTTTGCTCGATAGTATGGAGGTTGTAAGGATGAATGAATCATTGTATAATCAAAAAAGTTCTTGAAAAGATAAATTCACTAACTTGTAGAAAACAATTAAAATGAAATTTTTAGAAAAATACTATCCCATAATTCTCGCTTTCCTAAGTTTTTTGTATTCCATTAGTCTGTGGTTTTCTGGGAACGAATTAGAGGGTATTTATGTAGGTCTCTGGCCCGTTACAATTTTAGCCTTTGCTATTGCCATAAGACAAAGACGAAGTGGAAATAAAGAAAATTGATGATGAATAACAAAGCAATGTTTATTATTGGAACGATCGTGTTCTTGATCTATGTTTATTTTTACTTTAGAATTGTGCTCAGACAATTTAGCGGAAAATCAAAAAAGGAAAACAGCGAAAATTAGCTTAACCAAATTTGCTTACCCTACAATTCAATGTATGTAAAGCCATACCAGCAAAGTAGGTAGAAGATAAATGGTGCATACTTTAGGCATCAACACGAAAAAAAGTCTAATTTAATTAGGGCGAAAAAGTATGACCTAATTGTAAACAAATCAACAATAATTTAGGTAAATTGCGTCCAAGAAAATGGGGATGTAGCTCAGTTGGCTAGAGCGCTTGACTGGCAGTCAAGAGGTCGGCGGTTCGAATCCGCTCTTCTCCACACTTATTATGAAGCACTTACGTTCATTCGTAAGTGTTTTTTTGTTTTTTAGGGTACAGAATAGGGTACAAAACCTTAAATGATTTGGTTTTTTGACTTTAGTTCAGCTATTTAAATTTTATTTTGTTGCAACTAAAACTACTTTTTATACCTTTTGATTCCTTCATACAAAGGGTTGGCAAAACAAGCAAATCCTAATGCCAAACCAACGAAGGCATCACCCCAATCTTGTTTTATCAAGGAATCAATAACTAAATACACACTTGAAATTACGCCAATGATACAAATAATGAAGAAAAGGTTTTTTAAACGCTTTTTAGATTTAGACATAAGAATTAGTTTATAGTTAACCCTAAATTAAAAAATATTCCAAGACTCAAAGGAAGCTTGTGTTTATTATTTGTAAAACATATGTTTTAATGGCAGTTAAATCAACCTTGCCAATCTTGCCTTTCCGATAACACTTTCAGAAAACTTCGTTTAACATATATAACGGAAAACTTAGGTGTTTGATCGACTGGTCAGCCCATTATCCTAACTGTATTTCAATCACAAATGTAAATAACTGAATATCAATGAATAAAGTTAATTATGCTAATAGCTTAGCTGAAATGATTCCATGGAATATGACTACTGTAATTAGAACACATTATCGGATGAAACCACACGTCATGGATAAAAAAGTTCAGGAACTGATAAAATCATCAAAAGTGAATCATGTATTCTATACCCTTGAAGATGATTTTGAATTAGATTATCATCAGAATATTCAAAAGATAAACCATGCACATTTATTGATTCAGGGTTCAGGGACTTTATCAAGGGAGGATATGATTAAACATATGAGGATTAACTCAAAAGCATTATTAGAGATTCAACATATTCGTGGGAAAAAAGCAATCGCAAAGTATATCACCAAATACATTGATCACAAAAATGCTCATCATAATTTTTTTTAACCTAAAATAGTAGAAAATAGATGGAAACAGTTGCAGCAATAAAACATGGAGGCAGAAAAAAAGGGACTCCAAATCGATTAACAAAGGAGGTTAGGGCAGTACTGAAGGAGGTTGTTTTTGACGAAATATCTCAAATCCATCTTCATTTTGAAAAGCTTGATCCCAAAGACAGGATAGAATTGTTGATTAAACTCATGCCTTATGTTTGTCCAAAAATTCAAACAGCGAGCCATAGTCTAAACGAACCAATTGATTTTGGTTTTTGAGTATTATTATTTTAAAAAACATCTATATCTATATCAGGAAAAAATCAGAAAACATCAAGGAACCCAAAAAACCCTGTTAACTTCTGTTAGATATAAAGGGATCAAATTTTTAACTATATTTAAGTGATTAAATTATCCTATGAGATTTATATTAAGTTCACTTATACTGTTATCTATTCTTTCCTGTGGAAAAGAAAGTCCTGCAGTTACAGATCCTGTTATTAGTTACACATTAACTGTAAGTTCTGGAACAGGTGGAAGTGTTAGTTCTCCTGGGGGTTCATACAATCAAGGTCAATCTGTATCATCTATGATCTCTTAAAACAGGGGAAAAACTTAGACTCTAATGAGATGAAAGCTGTAAAAAAAGTAGCTGCTAAGACGCTCGCTAGTCTTAAGAATGTTCTTGATAAAGAGCACTGGAGAGAGAAAGTAAAATTAACCTCAGAGGTTAAATCAAGGATAAGAACCAACCTTTTCCATCTCCCGCAAGAATCCTATCCAGACGCTGAAATAGACCAGAGAAAAGACAAAATATATCAACATGTTTACTCATCATATTTTGGTGGAGGAAACAGTGTTTACAAACAATCAGCTTAGCTATGATAAACGCAAACAAACAAAAACTACAAGACTTCTTCCAAGGTAATCTACAATTTGAGATACCCTTTTTTCAAAGAGCATATGTTTGGTCTGAGGAGAACTGGACAATTTTCTGGGATCACTTGATTGGAGAAGTCGAGGCATATGAAAAAGGGCTACAGAGTGAACACTTCATTGGAACAGTTATTACAAAACAAAAGGAGAATAAAAACCTTAGTGAAAACATTGTTGAGTTAATTGATGGACAGCAAAGGCTTACCACTATTACAGTTTTTCTAAAAGCACTTGCAGATACTTCTAAAGGTGACCTACCAAACCTTAGAGAAAGTATAGAGTCTCTGCTTTGGTTTAAAGACAGTTACTCGGAAAAGCATTATCGAATGATTCATAGTAGGATAGATAAGCCTAATTTTCATCAGATAATGGAAGCCCCAGAAGAAATTGAAGAACAAGACAACAGTTCAATAATAAAGGCATATCAATACTTTGTTGAAAAGCTAGGATCATATACGGATGATCAACGAGAAATGATAAAGCAAGTTTTACTTCATAAGGTGCCTATCATAAGCATGCTACTTGATAAGGATGATGATGAGCAAGAAATTTTTGACACCATTAATTCGTTGGGTGTTAGACTTACTATTGCAGAGCTTCTGAAGAACTACCTCTTTAAAGACAAGGAGCTTATTGAACATTATGAAGAAGAGTGGCAAAGTGTTTTCGAAAATGATGAAGAACTAGTTGAGTTTTGGAGTACGGTTAGGTCATCTGGTAGAGTTAAGAGAGACAACATTGAGCTTCTGCTTTACTGTATGCTGATCATTGAAACAAAAAAAGAAGTTCGTCTTGAAAAACTGTTCTCGGAATACAAGCTTCATCTTAAAGATATGGCGCTGGATCAGAAGAAACAATTCTTGCTAAGCCTTAATGATCTTGCCAACTTATACTTAGAAATGCCTCAAAAGGAACAACTTGTTGAGATTGGATATAAAGACGACATAAAAAGATTCTTTCATCTTCTAGAAAACCTAGAAATCACCACAATTTTTCCTCTTGTTCTATATCTGTATAGTAATATTACAGATGATCAAGAGCTTAAACGCTGTTTCAAAATTCTTGAATCTTACATTGCCCTAAGACAGATTTGTAAGTTCACAACAAAGAATTACAACAACCTGTTTATTCAGATCATACGATCTCTAGATAAGATAAAGATTCAAAAGAACATAGAGTCATATGATCTACTTGATATACTCAAGTCATTCAAAGATTTTGGAAATAGGCTTCCAACAACTATTGAGGTTCAAGAAGCTTTTCAAAGTAGTGTTTTATCTAACAAACAGGCAGGTGCGATATTGTACATTATCGCTTTAAAAGATATTGATTCTGAGTATTCTGACACTAAAACCTTATCCTCTAAATCTTTCTCTGTAGAACATATGATGCCTAAAAAATGGGAGGAGAACTGGTCTGATGAAAGCCTTGATGAACTTTCAAGGTTTAAGAGAAAGCAAAAGATTCTCACGATGGGTAATCTAACTTTAATAACAAAGAACCTTAACAGTAAACTTAGAAATCAGTCTTGGGAGAGTAAAAAACAAACTCTTAGTGAGTTTTCAAGTCTCAAAATGACAACTTCTTTCTTAAATCATGAAAACTGGAATGAAGAATCTATCACTGAAAGAGGTGAACTTCTATGTAGAAAAGCATTGGAAATCTGGAACATTGAATAGCTGTGTACTCTGACGAACTCATACGACATCCTGAACTTCAACCATTAATGAAGAAATACAAAAAAGTATTTCCAAAAGTGGACCTTGAATGTGAGATGTTATCTCTAGGTTAGTTTGGTTATACTGGTATGGGTTTTAATGTTGAGGCTGTAAAAGAAATACTTCACAAATGTCTTAGGGAGAATAAGTACTTCAAAGTATGGTCAATAAGCTGGAAAGGTCCTGAGCCAATACCCTGTGATTGGTGGCAAGGAAAAGTTGCATATTACAAATACAAAGGTTGAAGGTAACCCCCCTCTATACCCAATCATACCCCTACAAAGCACCTCATTTTACTCCATCGTGAATTGTACCTTAGACGAATTATAGCAATGGTTTACAGCTGATTTCAATTGTGGGCAACCCTGCGAAAATGTTTTGTGCTTAAATGATACTTTTTTTGTCTAATTATTTGCTTGTTGGCTAAAAAACCCTCCGCGAGGGAGGGTTGTGTTTATCGCTTAATTTAATAAACGGTCATTGTAATACAGCGTTTCTAATACAATCATTCCTTCCTCGTTAAAGTCATGTTGCGAATGAAATTTTAATACAATATTCTTATTTGTTTTTTTACTTTTTAGAGTCATATTATACCACGCTAAGACTACGCCTCCGTTGCCTTCGTAGTCAATATAGTCTGGATACCCTACTTCATCGATTGACACAAACTCAAATTGGCTAAATACTTCCCCTACATATGCTTGATGTTCCTTAAGACTCTTAGCCTCTTGGTCGATTGAATTGGCGTCATTTATTCGTGCATTTGGTGTAAAATCTTTCCATACTTTATCAAGATTCCCTTGGGCTAGGTTGTACCAAATTTGACGTACTTTCCCAATATATGGGTGGTCTTTATAAATGGTTCCATTCTTAATGGTTTGTCTTGATAAGTTCCATTTCTGCCACGCCGCTTGATTATCTGACCACCAAAAGCGAACAATTTTTTCTCCTTTTTTGTCAAAAACAAAAGTTGCGTTAAATGGCGTTCTAATTTTAAACCCATTGTTTTTATCCCATGCAATAAATTCTTGAAAGGTTTGAACAAAAAGCCCTGATCGCTTATACTCAATTGCATCAGAGTATGCTTGTCCTCTATCTTTTAATGAAATATTTACAAAATTATTACTCATCCACGTTGATTGCCCGAGTAAATTTTTAATATCACCCCCTTTATAGTTGGGATTATTATTCATTGAGCTTCCCATCTTAAACCCTTCTCCTGTAAGGTTTTTAAGGGTTTCGGTATCTCCGCTTATCCAGGCTGCTGTAAATTGATCAACAATATCAATAGCAGGGTGTTTGTCAAATACTTTACCATTATTATTTTTTTGTCCCCAAAGGATCAAAGGCAAAACAAGAAGAGCCAGTAGTGATTTTTTCATTTTAATTGATTTATGGTTAATAATATCTCTAAGATACAGAGAATGGGTTACATATCAAATCTTACGTTCACTATCCAATAGAAAAACTGTTTTCTAAAACCCATGCCCCTACCAAGATGATCTAAAGTAATTGAAGTTTTTGGCATTATTTACTTGAGGCAGTGTCATTCCTAAAAGTAAACTCATAGTCAACTCCTTACAAATGGGTGTTTTTCCATTAACACGCATAGTGCCAGAGTGATATCCACCAGAAAAGGGTGTTGCGGCTAACCAGCTAATGGAAGTCAGATCACGGTTTACGGATGCTTGTCCCTGAAAGTTTCGGATAGAAGGCTCCATATCAATGGTGTCTGTAGATACCCATTTCCCTGACAATTAGTATAATGAAGGTACAAAGTTGGCAGGGTTTTTTGGATTTCTATTATTTGAACAAGAAATCAAAAGAGAAATAATGGAAATGAATATGAATCCTTGTTTAATCATGATTTCAGTTGTTAAGTTGTGAAATGGCAAAATAATAAGCTCCTATCGAAATAGATTTACTTGCTCCGTTTGTAGAACGAATAACAGCCGTTCTAGGCATGGTGTCATAAGCGATGGTATTCTTTGACGAAACCAAAACTTCTGACATAGCTCCTTTTAGGAAGCTTTGTTTTTCTTGTTCGTTTTCAATATTAAAAACTTGTATCGTAGTTCGGTCAACAGGATTACCATTTGACAATTGATGTTTTCTTTGAATTGCCCCAAACATAGCCGGAGCAAACAGCTCCCAAGCGGTCGAAATACCACCACCAATGACAATTAATCCATCAATTAAATTGAGTATGTCCGCCAAAACAAAGCCCAATGCCTTCCCAAATTGATTAAAAGAATATAGCGCTGCTTCTTTGTTTATTCCTGTCTTGCCTCGGGCAATTTCATGTATGTGTTTAGGCATTAGCTCAAGGTCTAATTTAATATTTGCCTTTTTTGCATACACACGCTGAATTGCTCTAGTGCTGATGCTTTCTTCAACATTCCAATGGGGATTGTGCAGGTTGGACATATTATGAATTTGGGCACCCGAAGCGTTATCGCCAGTTAATAAAGTGCCATTAATTACAAGACCACATCCAATTCCAGTTCCTAATGTGACACCAATGAGATTTGAAAATTTTTTAGTATTTCCAGCTGCCTTTAATGCAGCATTAATATCTGGAAGTGTTCCAGCTATGGCTTCACCGTAGGCAAAAAGATCTCCATCGTTATTGATAAAACAGGGGCAATTGAAATGCTCTTCTAGAACAGGTTTTAGTGGGTAATTCCCATTGATTCCAGGAAAGTTTGGTAGGTTGCCGATGATGCCATAATTGTAGTCTGCAGGGCCAGGAAATGCAAAGCTTATTGCGCTTATGGGTTGTTTAATATTGGATTTTAATGTTTCAAATCCTTCAATAATTGTTGCTGTACATGAGGCTTCGGACTTAATTGAGGCTGGTAGACATACCATATCTGAAATAATTTCCCCATTTTGCATAGAAGAAAAAACAAAGTTAGTCCCTCCTGCATCTAATGTCAATATTATAGGGTTGATAACGCTCAAATTCTTATTACTTTTTCCACATTTTAGCTATCTCTTCAAGGGTTTTACCCTTGGTTTCAGGAATCATATTATAGGTGAAAATAATTAAAATAATGGCATTGAACATGAAAATCCAAAATGTGAAAGCGCCACCAACACTTTCCAATAATATCGGGGTAAGTTGAGTAATCAGCACTACACCTATCCACACCATCAATATCGAAATGGACATAGCGACCCCTCTAAATTTGGTTGGGAATATCTCTGATATTAACACCCATGGAATAGGTCCTAAGGACATAGCAAATGAAGCGATGAACCCTAAGATAAATAATAACAACCAAGGACCTGAAATCAATTCGAAGTGAAACATCAGCCCAACCCCACCCAAGCAAATTATCATACCTGAAATTCCCCACAACAACAAAGTTCTTCTTCCATATTTATCAATAAATGCGATAGCAACAAAAGTGAAAATAGTGTTCACTGTTCCAATAATTACGGTTTGAAACATAGCAGAATCTGCTCCGAAACCTATATTTTTGAATATCTCTGGGGCGTAATAAATAATAGCATTAATTCCTGTTATTTGAGAAAAAAAGGCTAAAAACATCCCAACTACTATTGCCATTCGTAAACCAGAGTTAAATAAGACCAAAATACTTCCTTTTTCTTCTTTAAATGAATCTTGAATTTCGTTTAATAGTTCTGCAGATTTATTTTGTCCATTAATTTTTTCAATAATGGCTTTTGCACTATCTATCTTTCCTTTACTAGCTAGCCATCTTGGGCTTTCTGGTATAAAAAATAACAGTATAAAAAAGAGAAGGGCAGGTATTACTTCTGAACCCAACATTATGCGCCAACCTATATCTAAGTTCCACTGAGCATCTCCACTCGAAGCAATTTGTAAATTGATGTAGTAAACAAGGTTGATTCCTATGACAATTGCTAGTTGATATAATGTTACCAAGGTTCCTCTAATTTTAGCTGGTGCTATTTCTGAAATGTACATGGGAGATAGCATGGAGGCGATTCCAACTCCAACTCCACCAATTAACCTTGCTAACACAAACTGGGTGAGATTGTTAGGAATAGAAGAACCAACTGCGGAAATAAAAAATAAGATTGCAGAAAGGATAAGCACCTTTTTACGGCCAAACTTATCACTTAAAAACCCTGCAAAAATGACTCCAATCATACATCCCCAAATTGCGCTTGAAGCTGCCCAACCTGTTAGTGCTGGACTCAAATCAAATATTGTTTGAATTGACCCAATGGCACCAGCAATAACTGCAGTGTCATAACCAAATAGCAAACCACCAATAGCAGCAATAACCGATATTATGATAACATATTTTGACAAAGTATTTGGTTTGTTGTTAGCCATAGTTTTTTTTATTTAGTTCGCACAAATGCTTTAATTAATGCTATTTTTTTTCCAGTACTTTTCCCTGTAGGAGTTACTGTATATGGGCCTACTTTCGCAGGAATAATAATTGCCTCGCAAAAATTAATAATAAAAGGTTCGAAAGCACTTGAGGGACTTTCAATAACAGCTTGTTCGCCATCTACAATCATAAGAACATTCAACGTATTGAGAGTATTATGTGATACTTTACAATCAAACCATTGACGTCTAGTTTCTATAAATTCTAAATCGTGTAATCCTGTTTTTTCTTCGACAAATCCATCGCCCAAACTTATTTCCTCAAATTGATTGATCAGGTTGCTTTGTGTCCATTCTGGAGTCCTATCCCATCGAATTACTTGCTCTCCGTGCTCAATAGAAATTGGTCTAGGTCTTCCATCCATTCCTAATCTGCCCCAGTCCCATAGCTTAAAAGTGAATATGTATGGGGTGGCACTAATTTCTAAGACCATACAATCCTTACCCGAACAGTGCAGTGTTCCTGCTGGAATTAAAAAGTGATCATGTTTTTTTGCATGCCATTTGGTGGCATATTTATCAGCATCAAAAATATGACCTTCTGATTGCGAGCGTTTTAATTCGTCAATCATTTCGTTAGGATTGATATTGTCATTAACTCCTAGATACACGAAAGCATCCTCACCTGCATCTATTATATAGTAACTTTCATCTTGAGTATATGCCATACCAAATTGCTCTTTGACATATTCTTTGAGAGGGTGTACTTGAAGACTTAAATTTCCGCCGTCCATAGTGTCAAGAAAATCGAATCGTATTGGAAATTCAGGACCAAATTCATTGTAAACTACGGGGCCTAATAACTCTAATGGTTTGTAAAAAACAACATTTATCGAAGGTATTTCGAAAATTGCATTCGAAAATTCAATTAGCAAGCTGTTTTCTTCAGGCACACAATTAAAACTCCAGGCAAAATTCGAAGTCTTTTTGTCTAAATCAAATTTTTCCTTCATCCACTGCCCTCCCCAAGGGCCCGAATCAAAATAAGGGACGACACTAAAAGGTTGAGTAGTCGCTTTAGCCAGCGCACTTCTAATGGCGTTTCCTGTTGCTAGCTTTGGTTCGCCTAGGGTATTGGTGTCCAATACATAATCAAATTTTGGAAGGAGGTCTTTTTTTAATTCATCACATACTCTCCAATCAACAAAATAGGATCTCTTGTATTGTTTTTCGATAGATTCTTCCCTGTCGCTAATTCCAATATTATCAACAAAATTTCTACGCATGCGCAGCTGAATTTCCCAACGTGCCATGTCTGCATAAATTAATAAGTCAGGATTTTCAACAAGCAAAGATGCACCGATGCCAAAATAGATGGTTAGGTTATTGTTGCTTCGGTTCTTTTTTAAATTTTCAACTTGAGTGGTTTCAAAAAAATCGTGCATTCTGAGCTGTGTAATAACCCCAAAAACTCGATGATCAGTAACATAGGGCTGAGTCATGATTCTAATTTCATTTTCACTTTTCATGAAATCTGAAGAATCGATTATGGTGGCATCATCAAAGTAAAAATTCAATTCATATTCAATCTCCGCCAAATCACACCCCTGATAGCACTCAACCACAACACGAGGGTTTTCGTTTTTAAGATTATTAACTGCAGCTGCAAGTTGGTCATTAATTGATTTCCAACCTATGACACAGTCATCCTGTTCCGGACTGATTTTTATTGTCGGATTTTTGTTAAACATCATTTATTTTGTTTTATCCTTTCTAACTAAATCTAATATCCATCATTTTGTGTTAATTGTGGATTTAGATTTATTTCTCGCTTTCAAGTGTGTAAACAAAGCTATCAGCTCTATAATAGCCTATGTTGAATTCGATAGGCCTTCTACCAGGATCAAACACAAAACGCTTTCTCTTCAAAATAGGTTCTCCAAGATTCATTTCTAGCTTATCTGCCATTTCTTTATTTGCTGCGGTAGCGGTTATTTCTTCCTGCGATAATTTAACAGTAACAGAATAATCTTCCTCCATAATATCATATAACGGTCTATTAAAATCTTCCTGCCCTGTTAAACCGATTCTGGGATGAAAATAGCTAATAAAAAACACAAATGGCCCAGAGTCCTCCCCCCTTAACCTTTCCATTTTTAAAACTTTTGAACCTGCCTTTAAGCCAAAAAATTGTAGTATCTCAATTTCAGGTACTAACCATTTAAATTCTATGTCATAATTAACAATATTTATTCCTTTAGTTTTCATTTCTTGGCTAAAACTTTTCCAATTATTCGATTTACTGTCAACAGGCTTAGTTACAATTGTACCAACTCCTTTTTTACGAATCAAAAGCCCTTCAAAAACTAATTTATTAATTGCCTGTCTTAGTGTATTTCTAGATATTCCAAGAGATGACGCCATTTGAACTTCATTTGGAAGTAATTTTCCTTGTTGGTGTTCAGGTAATTCAATAATTTTTCGAAGTAGTTTTTCCGCTTGAATATATAACGGAATCGCACTTTTATGATCAATTGAAAATTTCATTCTAATTTTTGCTCATATGTTCAAATGTATGGACAAATATAAAACTAATCAAATTGTTTTGTTCTATTAGCTATTATTTTTATTGTTTAGAAATAATTATGTAAAAAGTTAGTAGACTTCAAATTATTTACACCAAACAATATTTTATTTTAAAACAGGTTAACGGGAGTCAATTAATTACCAGAATTTTTTGATTTTAGAGTGACTTAGTTTTAACTAAATCATCATCAAAAACAGTTAAATCTACCCAAAAAAAGTTCGACTTTACTCCCTTAGACTCCACTTTTTATTCCCAAAAATAATTTTTTATTCTTGGGAATAATTTTTTGTGAAAATAACTAAATCATCATTAAAATAGTTCGATTTCACTCCTTTCTGCTCCACTTTGATAATCCCTATTGCATTTTAAATCAATGTTTTAGGGATTTTTTATTTTCTTATTGTACGGTATTCCTATTTTAAAAGCAACTAGAGATTATAATAACTACATATTAAATTTATTTGAAAACAAAGGAAATAGATCATTTGAAGATGTTACAGTAAATAAAATAGACGGGTATTATACTTTAGAAAGGGAACATTTAAGTGATTTGGGAGAAATTATGTCAATTAACAAAGGAGGTAAGGGCAGTGCTGAAGGAGGTTGTTTTTGATGAAATGTCTCAAATCCACCTTCATTTTGTACAACTTGACCCTAAGGAAAGGATAGAATTATTAATCAAACTGATGCCTTACGTTTGTCCGAAAATTCAAACAACTAGCCATAGCCTGAACGAACCAATTGATTTTAATTTTTGAATAATATTAAAAAAACATCTGTACAAATCTCAGAACAAAATCAGGAGGGTCAGGTGGACTAAACAAAAAATATCGCACCTTAAGAGGCTTTGATGTGGCCTTATTCCGTTTTGAAAAGGTCAAAACTTACCTTATATCTGTAAAACTCAATATTAGTAGTTACACTTAGTGCCCGTTTAATCCTTACATCCTCTTCAAGTCCAATTATGATGCCTTTTACGGTTTGATCATCTTCGCACAGTTCTTCTTTTACATATCCCATATAGCGTTGAATTTGGCCTACTACATTATCACTTACGCGACCTTTTTTCAACTCAATTACAAGTAAAGTTTTCTTATCCTTACTAATCGCTAAAATATCAAGAGGACCGGTATCAGAGGGATATTGTTGTCCAACCAATTCTCCATCCTCTTCATAAATGTCATATTCTTTTGAAAGCTGTGTAGATTTCCAGTTTTTAATTAAAAAATCCTCAAGATGTTTCTCTAATGCAAAAACAGAAGCGTCTTCAACAGTGGTGTCTGATGTTGTAATTAATGGTGGTTTATTCTCACCTATTAATGTTAAAATTTCTTCTTCATATTTTGAAATATCTGATTTAGTCCCAATTGAGCCTGTTGAATTCTTTAGCTCCTGTGACATTTCGTTTCTTTCTATTCTGGATGGATACCACCTTACAGTTCTTCTATGAGGTAATATTTGACCTGGATGATAATGATAGTTTGATTCAATTTCACCAACAAAATATGATCCATCACCATCAGGGCAAAGAACAACATCATTCTTTTTTAATCCTTTACAGACGGTCCACAGCATTCCGCATGCCAGGCCAGCAGCTACCTTTGATTTGCCTGGGTGACCTTCTAGCCATACCTGCCTGTATTTGGAATTAAATTCTCTCCAATTATCATAGAGATGATCTGTTAAATCTTCATCAGGAAGAAAACCTGCACCTATAAATTGACCTTAAAAGCATTCTTTTGAATACATGCTTTTTGCACCTAACATTAATCTTACAAATTTCCTCATTCTTAAAGTTTAATTCCTTGAATATATAAAAATCTTCGTGTTGTTTTGGTTTCCATTATTTTGAATCCAATTTTTTCTAACGATTCTCTGAATGATTCAGTTTTATTTTCATGTTTTGTTTTTGGCTTTGCTATAAAAAGTGTTTCGTAGGGCCTTGATATTAATTCATTAGCAAGGAATTGGATGGGAGACATTAGTGAAAAATTAAACCCTCCACTTGGGAGGGCTTATTTATTTACTTTCCATTTTGCATTGGATCCGTATCTTTCATTAATTTATTTAAGGTGAAATAAACAGGACAAAATTTAGTTAAAGGACTAATAACTTGTAATACCCCAACCGCAACGGCAATATAAAGAAAAACTAAATTCCCAGTTTGAAAGGTTAATCCAACGCTAATTAGATATAATACACCACAGATAGCATCATGTGCCCGTACTTTTTTAATGTTTTTAGCTACATTCATTTTAATTGATTTATGGTTAATAATATCAATAAGGTACAAAGAATTAGTAAAAAGAAAAAACCCTCCGAAATGGGGGGTTTAATCTATTTTTATTGAATGTGTATACTATTTATTTAGCTTCCCTTTTTATAAGCGTATAAACTTATTACAGCTATATTATTTTAATAGAAGTTGGGTTTGTTTGTATGTTTTTAATATATCACTCAGTTGACGTTTATACATGTTGGAGTATAGTTTTGCCTGCGATAGGAGACCATAAAAGTTATTGGATAAATAAAATTTCCGATCAAATGTATATTGGGTTAGTTGTCGTTTCCCATAGAATTCTCCATTTAATAAATTATAGTCAAAACGAATTCTAAAGTGCTGATAAGGGATTCTCCTAAACATTAAATTAAAATTGTCTATTTCTAATGAAGTAGCATAATTTCTTGCTTTTTGATGGTTATACATTTCAAGTAAATTATTTTTTAAATCATTATTATTAATAAGTTCAAAAGCCCCTGTGGAAATCATTTGATTATAAATACCATCTTTTGGGAAAAACGAAAAACCTACTTCTATATCGATAAGTTGAGTAGTGACACCTTTATCTTCTAAAAGTTGATGTTGTTGGTCGATATCATTTTGAAGAGAAGAAATTTTTTCTTCCGATTGATACAATGTCTCTAGTAGTGATTCAATTTGGTGTATATCATCATCAATGGTTTTAATTAGATCTTTTAGGTAAGCATTTTTTTTGTCAACGTTAGAAGCAACTTGATTTAAGTTACCCAAATAAAGGGATAGTAAAACACTACTAAAAATGACCAATCCTTCAAATAGATACTTTTTCATAATTTAAAATATATTAGCTAATGAGCGGTAATTGGTAGTAAGAAAAGGGGTGGATTTCACTATGAAAAAACGATAAACTCGCATAATGAATTGTACTTCAATTTAAAAATAAAAGATTATTACTTAATTACGGGTTATGTTAACTCAATTTACAAATTAATTGCACAAGATTTTAATTGAAAGAAATTAAGATCTATGATGAACTACCTGTTAAGTAAGTTTTAGCGCTTAATAAAGATTATTTACTTTATTAGATTTCAATAGGTATTACTTTATTAAATAATATTGGAGGTAGTTTTTTTAGATACGCTTGTTTTCTGAGCGCATTCCAAATTTTAACAACTTCAAATTCTTCAATTACTTTCTGGTGGGCTTCGTCAACGAGGTCGATCATATCCTCCCATTCCCAATTTTGGTAATGCTTTTTGATCGTTCTGTCCTGGTGACCAAGGAGTCGATATCGAATTTCTGTTGAAACATTCAGTTTTAATGCATAGGTTTCAAAAGTTTTCCTCGCCACTTTGAATGGAAATCCCACTACTTTTCTTGATCGTTTGGTATACACATCCCAAACATTGCGATGATCTTTTTCTTCATATTCAAAAAATTGAAGAAAGCGCCATTCACTTGGATATGCTTTTGGATTTCCAGAGTGTGTATAATGAATAGAAGCTTTGAGCGCATTAAATAGTTCGTCCAAAGGTTTACACGAAATCAAAATATTCATCAACTCACCCGTTTTACTTCTTCTATGTTTAACGTATCTTTTTGATCCTGTTTCACAATCAATGATTTGTTCATGCAAATGCATTTGATCAAAATCTCGGGGATAAAGACCTCTCATAGAGAACATCAATAGCCAGAATGCAAAAGTTTGGTAATCGTAAATATCTTTTACGTTTTTAACGTTCTTTAGTAATTCAGCTGAAGTTGCTGTTTCAATAATGTTATCTGTTTTTTTAACTCGCCATTTTGCTTTCTTTTTAAAAGGCTCACCGATCAGTTTTCGCTCATAGGCTTCATTGACAATCACACCGATATGCTTGAGATAGGTTTCAATTGAGCTACCTGAAAGATTGTTTAGTTTCCACAGCCCCACGGCTTTATCAATTTTCGAAAAGTTGAGGTCGTTAAAGCTGACAGATTTAAGCTCTAAAACCTTCATAAAGGCTAATAGAGAGTATTTGTAGGAGTTAAATGAGGTAAGCTTCATTTTGGGTTTAAAAATATCCTCAATAAAGCCCATTAAATCTGCTTTGGAATCCCCTCCACTCATCCTAGCACAAAGCTCTTCCCATTCATATGCTCCTGACTCAAACAACACCCATGCTTCTTTAGCCTTTAAGAGAAAAGCATTTAACTTTCGATTAACTTGTGCTGCACCAACGCTTCCTTTTTTTACCTGGTACGTGCGTGCATTCCAGTCCTCTTTTTTGATCAATAGACCAATGTTCTTTTTAAAAACTTTTTCTTGTGAAGTGATTTTAATGAATAGGGGAGATCGGCCGTCTTTATTTTTACCAGATTTTATGTAAATGCCAAATCCCATGGATCAAATATAGCAAAATATATGTTGGGGTACAGAATGGGGCACAACCTAGGGCACAAAAAATGATATATTTATTCTTATTTTGATTATATTTAAGTAATAAATGAACTAAATATCAGTATTTTATCAATTTTACTAAAATAAGAACTTAACTGGCAGTCAAGAGGTCGTGGGTTCGACTCCCATCTTCTCCACAAGTAATAACAAGGGTTTACAGGAATTTATCTTGTGAACCTTTTTTAATTTGTCCCGAAAGTTGTCCCTGATAGTTTAACAAATAGTTAAAAAAACAGAATCAAATTCCCAATACTGGACCCCAACCCCAAAATTAAACTCACTTTTCTTTTAAGGACTTATTTCTTCTAGTATTATATAGCCTAATAATTCTAAAGACCTGAGTTTAAAAAAAATACTTCCTGAAAAAGTATTTATTCAATCTTGAACATACATTTTTCTAATGAAATTTGAGCCAAAATTCACCCAGATTACCTCCAAAAAATTGCGTTAAAATTTAATATAGTTTTACTAAAATTATTAAATACTATTGGGGAATGACAAAAACCTTCCTTAATCCCTGCTATTGCATAAACTTAACCAAAATGAATTTATCTAACGATTACGCATCATTCCTCCAGCAATTCCAATGGAACTATTTTATCACTTGTAGAACACCTTATAAGATTCACACCATGACAGTGAGAAACTGGCTTACAAAGCTTCTAAATAGCTCTAATAAGGTCGAACAGGCATTCTATGTATCAGAAAGAGACAAGGGAGATTACAATAACCTACATGTACATATGCTTATTGGCACTAATACAGACATGACCTATAAAGAAGTTAAGTATGGACTTGGAAATGTATCAGTAGGAGACTGTCAACCAGTCTATGATAACGAAGAGGTTTGTAAATATGTCTCTAAGCATATAGGTAAAGATGTGGACTATGACATTGTATTTAAAAGCTAAAAGTTTTCAAACATTCTATGATTTCTAAACATGGGGAGGGGTTTTTAGAATCGTTTTCAGATTAGACACTAGTTCTTGTATCTACTATATAACCCCAAACCTCAGCATTTAAGACACTACAAGCATTGCACCCCAATTATCCTTTCTAAAATAATAACAAACAGCGTATTATAGATTTATAAAGTAGGGGTTCTCCTTAGGGCTTAACTGGCATAGATGGGTGTAATCCAAACTCTCCTAGTCTGAAGAGTTTTCATTTAAACCAAAGGCATATCATCTTTAGGTTTTTATTCCTTCCTTAAAAAGAGTCATTTAAAAACTTTAAGTAAAAAATAAATCCCCAACAAAGATAAACCGATAATCAATAGTATTTCAGCACCTTGCCAAGACATAAGTTTAAATAGACAAGCAAAAATGCTGACAGATAATCCTAAATATTTAATCTTTACTAACATAATGTAAATATATGGGAAGAATAGCTGCAAACATGTCAGGGTTATATTCTCATATAATTAATTCATATAAAATATTGAAGTAAACAACAATATTAATAAAGTGTAAAACTCTATGAATCCATTTACCCCAATTTTTATCTCTTTTGCTAATGAAATAATTAGTCCTTGCTATGGCATAAAACCCAAGGTTTAAATAAAGAATAATTAGTAACTTTTCCATACCCTAAAGGTAAAATTCTAATTACGAATTTCGCAAAATCATCCAAAGAACTAATAATTAACTTTAGTGGCGTTTTTTAAACCACAGGCATATCATCTTCAGTAAGTTCTGGGATTTCTAATCCCCTTAAATAGGTTAAACTAACATTTATAGAAGATTTAATAGCTTCTTTAGACGTAAATGAGTTAGACGCTAACCAGCGTATTAAGATGTTTCAAATAGCCTTACAATACACTTTACCAAGAATGAAACAAGCTAATAATGAAGTGAGTGAAAACTTGCCTTTGTTTATTTTATAGTTGGTGTTATATTTGCGGTATATTTAACTTAAGCTATTCATTTGAAAAAATTATTATTTATACCAATCCTTTTATTAGTTCTTTTTAGCTGTTCACCAGATGAAGAAACCATTTGCACTGACTCAGAATTAGGTGTTAATTGTCAAGGTGCGGA
>Ga0209199_1002373_pt1 | contig 20381 bp, 20 predicted proteins | sample COGITO_mtgs_1105_7_FD_184805 | JGI IMG/M metagenome (GOLD analysis project Ga0209199, IMG submission 184805) | Pelagic marine microbial communities from North Sea - COGITO_mtgs_110523 (SPAdes) (version 2) | ecosystem: Environmental > Aquatic > Marine > Epipelagic ...
ATCCTATAACTAAAGTTCAGTAAAAACACGCAAATGTCAATAAATGTTGACAATTGACAGACCCCGTCGTTAGTCTGGAATATCTGGGAGGAAAGCTGGTGCAAAACACGGCTGTAAAAATTACGAATATCACCAAAGCCTTTGGCGCAAATAACGTTTTGAGCGGTATTGATCTAGAATTAAACTCCGGACAGGTCACTGTCTTAATGGGAGCCAACGGAGCTGGAAAGTCAACACTTGTCAAAGTCTTATGTGGTGTGCATCAGGCTAACTCCGGCACTATTAGACTTTGTGGGGAGCTGTTCAGCCCGACCTCTCCGTCCGAAGCTATCCGCGCTGGGGTGGTGACAGTTCATCAAAGTATTAACGACGGTGTGATTCCTGATTTGGATATAGCGTCGAACTTGATGCTTGATCATTTGGCCAAACCGGGTGGTGGGTTTTTTCTAAATAAACGTAAAAATCATGCTGAGGCTCGTAAAATCGCAGCAGCGATGGCGTTGGATGTTGACGTCACGCAACTGGTTAGCGAACTTGGATTGGCAGATCGCCAACTCGTCGCGATAGCACGGGCAATGGCACACAAACCCAAGCTCCTTATCCTTGACGAACCAACATCGTCACTGTCGGCCGCTGAGGCTAAACGGTTGTTTGAATTATTGGACCACCTCCGGGGATCTGGCGTTGCAATTTTATATATTTCGCATCGTATGTCAGACATCCGCCACATTGCCGACCGGATTGTTAGTATGCGTGATGGCAAAATTTCAGGTGTTTTCGAGGATTATCCACTCGATTATGAAAGCGCGGTTAACGCTATGCTCGGTTACAGTATGGCAGATGTGGATATTGTAATTCCAGAAGCCGGAGAACCGGTAATGCAGCTTCACGAGATATCGTTACTTCCTGAATCCCAACCTTTCTCGCTTGATCTTCATTCGAATGAAGTTGTAGCAATCACTGGCCTGGTTGGGAGCGGGAAGACTGAACTTGCAGCAGTTTTGTTTGGTCTATCTGAACCGTGTTCAGGGCAAATGACATTGCTAGAGAAAACCTACCAGCCGCGCTCGCAACGCCAAGCGATTGAAGCGGGGGTTTTCCTTTGCCCCAAAGACCGCGCCGGCAATGCTGTTGTGCAGGGCTTTGATATTACCAAAAACATTACGCTGCCCTTTCTTAAGAGGCACTCAACCTTTTCGTTTTTGAACTCTCGAAGCGAACATGCTATAGCACAACGCACTATTCCCAATCTGGGGATCGTCTGTCAGAGCGACACCGACGACATAGGAAGCCTTTCAGGTGGCAACCAGCAAAAAGTTATGATCGGTCGCTGGTTAGCCGAAAAATCAAATTTTCTTCTTCTAGACGAGCCTTTTCAAGGCGTTGACATAAAGGCTCGCCGTGACATTGGTCATAAAATTCGTGAAACAGCCGTAGGAAGGGCCACGTTGGTTCTCGTGGCGGAAATGGATGAGGCGCTAGAAATCGCCGACCGAATTTTAGTCATGTTTGACCACACGATCATTGGCGACCATCGGAACCAAGACATCGATCTTAAGCTTGTGCTGGCGCAAGTCGCTGGACAACAAAGCGAACAAACGGGTATTACTGAATATGCAATCTGATATAGAAAAAGTTACACACTCCAGATCTGGAACCCGCTTCAAACCAAAATTACTGCTGATAGATTTAGCAATAAAATATGGTTTTCTTGTCCTACTGCTAGGGTTGGTTATTTTCTTCAGTCTAGTCGCTGAAGGCTTTGCGGGGCCATACAGCGCAGTATTTATTTTTCAATCTGTGGCAATCACTGGTATTTTAGCATTGGGTGTGACCGCTACACTGGTGGTTGACGGCTTTGACCTTTCGATTGGATCGGTAGCTACAACGTCGTTGATGCTTTCGTCTTATGTTTTGGTAGTCTGGGAAATGAACGCCTTTGTTGCTGTTGTCGCCTGTCTTGCGATGGGCGCAATTGTTGGCTTTATCAACGGGCTGTTGATCGTCAAAATGCGTGTGCCAGATTTACTTGCTACATTGGGAATGATGTTTTTATTGATTGGCCTACAACGCATTCCCACGCAAGGACGTTCCATCGCGACTGGCATGACCTTGCCTGATGGTCGCGTGACTGAAGGTGTATTCTCTAAGGCCTTCCTGGCTCTGGGCCGTCATCGCGTTGACTTTTTTATTGAAAACCTGATCCCTGTTTCTGTGATTGTACTACTCGTCATTGGCTTTCTGGTTTGGGGGTTTATGGAACTAACGCGTCATGGTCGTTTAATGTACGCTATCGGTTCGAACGAGCGCGCGGCAAGTTTGGCGGGCGCCAGTGTCAACAAGTATAAAATTCTCGCTTATATGATTTCAGGCGTGCTCGCCTCAGTAGGTGGCATATTGCTAGCAGCCCGCCTAGGACGCGGGGATATTGCCTCTGGCAACAACCTTCTGCTAGATTCTGTTGCTGCAGCCCTTATCGGGTTTGCAGTCCTCGGTGCAGCTAAACCAAATGCGTTTGGTACCATTATTGGCGCGCTTTTCATCGGCATACTGCTTCAGGGATTGACCATGATGAATGCGCCCTACTACACTCAAGATTTTGTCAAGGGCGCTGTTCTAGTCGTCGCGCTTGTCTTTACCTTCGCACTTTCCAGGCGTGGAGGGGCCCACTAGGGCCAAATACTACGATCACTAATCAAAATAAACAATAATCAGGAGACTAAAAATGACATTATCACGACGCATATTCATGAGAGTTACAGCTAGTATGCTTGCTATTGCAGGCGGCCTGACACCCGCATTCGCGGCTGACATGCCAGCTCCTTTTGATAACGCAGGGGATGTAAAAATCGCGCTGGTACGCTATCTTTCGACCGGTGACTTCTTTCAGGCCTATCTTTCTGGCGTTGAAAGCCAAGCCGCAGCTATTGGCGTGGATCTTCGCATTTTTGATAGCCGCCAGGATGCTGCGCTTCAAGCGGACATGGTTGATCAGGCTATCGCGCTTGGTGTTGATGGCATAATTGTTCAACATGGTCTGACTGAATCCATGCAAGACGCTGTTCAACGCGCTCTAGATGCTGGGATCAAGGTTGTTGCTTTTGACGTGAACGTTGAAAATCCTGCGGTACCACAGGTCGAACAGTCGGATTACCTTCTTGGTAAACTCGCACTCGAGCAGGCTGTTGTAGACAATGGTGACACATGGAAAGCCGGCTATGTTTACGTTGCTGGTATCGCACCACTAGATCGTCGTGACGTTGCTTGGCAGGATATCAAGTCAGCAAACCCTGGCATCGAGGAAGTGGCCCAGTTCGGCACGCTTGATAACCCGATTGCTAACTCTGTCGCCAACCAAGCACGTTCTGTTCTTCAGGCAAACCCTGACATTACAGTTATGTTCGCACCTTATGACGAATTTGCTAAGGGCGTTAAAATCGCTGTAGACGAAGCTGGGTTGACAGATCAGATAAAGATATATTCTGCTGATGTTTCCACCGCCGATATTGCTGCTATGCGCGAGCCAGGTAGTGCGTGGGTTGCAACTGTTGCAACTAATCCTGCAGTTGTTGGTGAAGTTTCGGTTCGGACCCTTGCAATGCTGCTTGCTGGTGAGGAAACAGAACACAACGTTGTTGTACCACCAACCCTGATCACTCAGAAATTCCTGAACGCCAACGACATTAAAAACATGGCAGACCTAGGCACAAATATGCCTCAATTTGCACATGCTGACGTTTCAGTTCCAGCTTGGATGCCCTTGCCAGCGCGTTAAGGCCTTACAACTATTTAGCAGTATCTATGGGCCGCAGTGGATCATTTCCCTGTGGCCCGTTTTTCATTAGAGAGATGCTTTGGTACTATTGATTGTCGTACCGAACAGTTCATCATAACGATCTCTACTGTGAATGGCAAAGGTTAGCCAAATACTTGGAAGCCAATTCAACTTTTATCAGCATTTGGAAAGACCCAAAATGACAGTCTACCTTATTCGACACGCTCAATCAGCCTTCAATGCGGTTTACGATCCTAACAAGCCGGATCCCATGATATTTGATGCACCCATTACTGCGCTCGGAGAAACTCAGGCTCGGCAGGCTCGTAGCGAAGTCAAACAACTTGATCTTATAAACGTCATTGTTTCGCCGTTCACTAGGACATTGCAAACGGCCCAATTAATTTTTGGAAACAGGTTGCCGTTTCAGATTAATTCTGAAGTGCGAGAGCAACTCTGCAATAGCTGCGATGTAGGAAGTCCGCCTCACAAACTTGCTAGAGATTACCCCCATCTTGACTTTGATCATCTAGATGATTGCTGGTGGCATGATGGAGAAAAGGACCACCGTGGGATCTCAGTTGAACCTGAAGAAATTTTGCTGAAAAGGGCGAACAGGTTTGTCGATTTTCTCAAGCGCGAAAGTATCCATTCCACGGCAATTGTCTCCCATGGCAACTTCATTCGTGCGCTGACCGGAATTAAACCCAAAAACTGTGAAATGATAGAATTTGACCCGCGCTAGTGTGTGGGTAAGCCGTTGCTTGGCTCGGTCAGACAAAACCACTTGAGACGGGCAGGCCGACTTTGTACCTTCTTTGGATGGCAAAACACTCTCTATTTTGCTACTTTAAAATCATCCCTTAAGTCATCTGACTTGCAATATGATACGTGTTACTCTTTGTTCGAGAGCACCTAGGCCAGCAGTCTGATGCGAGCTTTTATTTGTCCGACAGCACCTTTGATGTTGTTCTGGACCGGATTGGCTACTTGTTTTGCGCTGTTGTAAAGAAAAGGTTATGCAGTGGAGACCTATAAGGCCAATCGGGTCCAGACCCAAATTTTCTCAGTGGCCAAATAAGCCCAATTGGCTGAGGCGTCATTCGCCCCAACGACGAAGGAGTTTAAAATATGTTTGGAACGATTGATGGTACTGGATACGAAATCCTCGACCCTGTTTTTGAGGACTACATTATTGGTCATGCAAAGATTGAGCGTCTCTGGTCGGGTGGGCGTTGGTTAGAAGGACCAGCATACTTTCCCGCGGGGCGATATCTGATCTGGTCGGACATTCCCAACAATCGCATGATGCGCTGGGATGAAACAGATGGCTCTGTCTCTGTATTCCGAGACCCCTCGAATAACTCTAATGGGCATACTATCGATAAGCAGGGGCGACTGATTTCCTGCGAGCATCTTTCGCGCCGTGTTGTCCGAACAGAATTTGATGGCACGCTCAAAGTCATTGCGGATCGCTATCGGGGAGACCGTCTCAATTCACCGAACGATGTGGTTGTCAAATCGGATGGTTCAGTTTGGTTCACAGACCCAAGCTATGGTATCATAATGGACTATGAGGGCGCACGTGCAGAAAGTGAGATCGGGGCCTGCAATGTTTATCGTTGGGACCCAGAGAGCCAAGAAATTGAGTCAATGGTTACCGATTATGTCAAGCCAAACGGGTTGGCATTTTCGTCCGATGAGACAGCATTATTCATCACGGATACTGGCGGCACTCATGAACTGGATGGCCCCAGGCACATGCGCCGCCATAGTATAGGTGCAGATGGTAAAACGCTTGGCGCAGGCGAAATTTTTGCGACCTCTACCGCAGGGTTTTTCGACGGATTTCGAATTGACACCGGCAATCGTATTTGGACAAGCGCTATGGATGGGGTTCATTGCTATGACAGCGCGGGCACTTTGATTGGAAAAATCTTGATCCCAGAGATCGCATCGAATGTTTGTTTTGGGGGGCTAAAGGAAAACAGGCTTTTCATCACGGCAACAACCTCTCTTTATGCAATTTATTTAAATGTAAACGGATCTCGTCTATAATGATGCTTATTCTCATTTGTCTGACGGTTCTCATATTATGATTTAAGCCGCTCCATCAAACGCTCTATAATTTTCAAAGTAACCTCTTCACCCTTATCAGATGATGAGTTGCATGCCGATTTAGTGTACCATGTATTATTTTCTGATACGCGAGCTATTTCAACTCCGTCTGGGGCCAGGGCCATTAAGAGCGAAGTTTCTCCTTCTCCGGCATGATCAAAAATATAATTTTTGATAATCTCGGCATCCATTAATGGATGTAATTTTATCCAATTAAACGGGTCATTGCCTGACTGATGTTGAGTATAATAATCACTCATATCTTGCGAGCCCCACCAACCCTCGCCGTTGGCGCGTTCTAAGAATTTAAAAATTGCCTGCCTTGCACCAACTTTAAAAGCTAAGTCAGTTGGCATGCCTGATGAAAAGTTTTCTGTTTGGTGGTGTATGACCCCGTGTATATTTCGGAAGCCTATTCTCAGTAGACCGGTAAATATTTGCTCGGCTAAAGGAGCAAGTACTTCTGCATCAACATGCAAGGTGCCACTGCCTTCAGGAGCAGCTACTGCATAACTGGCGGCCCCATAACTAAATGGTGGAAGAATAACCACTTCCATCTTGCTCTCTAACCTATCCAAGCTCTTGGTGACGGCAAGGGTGTCCATGCCCACGGCCATATGCTCACCGTGATATTCCATCACCCCTATGGGGAGTAAAATCGGTGTATTTTTGGTTATCGCTTCTTTAATTTGGTAAGGTAACATCAGTTCAAAGCGCATATTAAAACCTTTATTAGATTATTCAAAAAAATTAAGAGGTGTGAATTGTGCTCAAAGATCTATCAAGATGGGTATATCCACCATCAACGAAAAGAAACTGTCCCGTTGTGTGAGAAGACCATTGTGAGAGGAGAAATATTACTGACATTGCTACTTCGGATGACGTCGTCATTCTTTTTTCTAGGGGAATGTTCGTAGCAATTTCCTGTAATTTGTTTTGTGGGCTTTCAAAAGACCTAAGCCAATGGTCATACATTGGGGTCATGACTTCGCCAGGAATAACTGCATTAACCCTTACCCCAAAAGCTGCAAGATCAACTGCCCACTCCCGCGTTAATGAAGTAATTCCGCCTTTTGAAGCTGCGTACCCTGAGGTGCAGCCCTGTCCAGTAAAAGAAACCTTTGAACCAATATTTACAATTGTACCTTTGCTTTTTTTAAGTGCCGCAAGGCATAGATGAGCCATCGTAAAATAGTGGATAAGATTAGCCTCTATTGACGAGCGGAACTGATCAAGACTTGAAGTAAGTCCAACGCCATCATTTATTCCAGCATTATTAACAAGACCGTCTATGCGACCAAATTGATCAATTATTTGACGGACTGCTTTGTGGCAGGGATCCTCTTCCATCAAGTCCACTGTGACCCATTGGATCTCAGGAATAATAATACTGTCTTGCCCCCATTTCGCCTCAACTTTTTTCACCCTATCAATAACGATTGGGATGGCTTCAAGGGCTTGCAGTTTTTTTACAATTTCTTGACCGATACCTGAGGCGCCACCAGTCACCAGGATTACTTTATCTTTTAGAGCCAGTTCCATTTCTCAGGACCTTTAAGTTAAATTCCAGCTTTTAGGTTTCGTTCGCTATTATGCTGGGGTTTAATCAGCCTCTCTGTCAAGCCCGCTGATCTCGCTGGCTGGCGTCAATTATTGAGCGCATAGACCTGGGCTGTGCCAGTAATCGGATGCGTGTTCTAATTAGTCTGAAAGCACCTTTATTTTGAGAATCCGTTTCTGCCAGGGAAATCTGGAGCTAGTTTTCTCGCGCTTTCCATCTTTAGCCACAATCTTAGTTTTTTACGCCGTTGGTCTTGCTCGTCGTGATCTTCAAATGCAGTACGGGAATGTAGAACAGCGTAATTATTGGCAAACTGAATGTCACCCGGCTCAAGCATCATGTCTATACGCATATCTGGAGCCATCATGATGTTATCAAATAGGTCCAGTGCTTCTTGCTCTATCCGGGACAATGGTATGCCCATTTGTTCAAAACCTAGCTCTATGTATTGTCTTAAATATCGGCAACTTAATTTTTTATCATGAAAACTAAATATAGGTGACATTTTATCCTCACCCAAATGGGCATAGTAAAAGGGGCTGTAGAATACCCCCAGTAATTCAGGCTGGCGGCTGATTATCTCATTATAAATTGCTGCCGCACTGACCAGACTGCTCATACCGCCTAGTTTGGCTTTGCGTACACATAACAAAGCAACGACATCAGATGGATCACTATGATATGGCAGGTACAGATTGGTTTCATAAACGCGGGTATCTTTTTTGGAGCTATCACCAACATTCATCACTTGGCCTAGCAAATCACCTTTAGGGTTTTGTGAGACTGGTTGCCCCATGTAAAGCCCTATGGCGTAATAAATAGTGTTGATTTGATCATCGTTATAGCGGTCAAGAGGTAGGCCTCGGAGTAGGGCAAAGCCGCGTCCATTTTGCAACTCATCTACTATCGCATCGAGTGAGTTACTTGCAGCACTGATATCAATATCTTCTTTGGTTATATTTGGAAAGATTGCTCCGCGCATATGAAGATCTGCAAGCATATTATCCATCGCTTCAATCTCATCTCTGGTCAAGTGATGTATCCAGCTGTCATCCTTTCTAAAATCAGCACCTTTCCAAACATTTTTTCCAGTGATTTGACTGGTGTGCATAATGGTCATGATGTAATTACTTTCGCTGATTAGATCGATTTTATTGAATCATCATAAAAGATATTAGGGTCAAATCAAATCTACTCTTTTAGGTTAGATACGGCCAGAAGTATTCAAGAGTAATATCTCTAGCATTCCAACTCCTTAAACCCGCTGATATTGGCCAACAAGTTGATAACCTTGTCAGGGCCAATGCCATTGCGCAGGCTGGTAAAAACGAAGGGCTTGTCGCCGCGCATCAGCTTAGCATCGCGTTCCATCACGCTGAGTGAGGCACCAACGTGGGGGGCAAGGTCGGTTTTGTTGATGACTAACACGTCTGACTTAGTGATAGCAGGTCCACCTTTGCGGGGGATTTCTTCACCTGCGGCAACGTCGATTACATAGACAGTCACATCCGCCAATTCTGGGCTGAAGGTGGCCGACAAGTTGTCTCCACCACTCTCGATTAGAATGATGTCTACATCCGGATGTCTTTCGCGCATTTGGGCAATAGCGGCTAGATTGATCGAAGCATCCTCACGAATAGCAGTATGTGGGCATCCGCCTGTTTCTACGCCAATCACGCGATCTTGGGGTAGAATTTGCATCCGCATCAAGGCTTCGGCGTCTTCTTGCGTGTAGATGTCGTTGGTGATGACACCAATGGAGGTTTTTGGGTGTAAAAGTTTTGCTAACGCTGCTGTTAAAGTTGTTTTTCCTGCTCCAACCGGACCGCCGATACCGATGCGAAGAGGGCCATTTTTTGATGCCATGATCTGTCTCCTTATGTACGAAAGGTGCGGGAATATTGGGTTTCGTGGTGCATGGATGTAATGTCAGAAACCCAGGCACTGTTATGTAGATCGTCCAATGTCGCGCTGCGCAACTGCTTCGCTATTTTAGTGTAGTGAGGCTTCAAAGCTATTTGTATTTTTTGCCCATCCACCTGTCCCAATGGAACCAAGCGCATTGCAGCTGCTGTTAAATTTGAAATGAACGACTGCAAATACATCGCGGTGGTTAGCTCTGGATCGAGGTTAAGGGTGGCAGCTGTACGACCGACAGCAATAGGATAACAAAGGCGTCCAAGTTCAACACCCCAAACAGTCTCAACGGTTTCACAAAAAGCTCGACCTTGCAGATCTGTTTCTTTTAGGCGCTCGACCGACGCTGCAAAGGCCCGGGCATGGGCGTCGATCATCGCAACCTCATCCACTGCCATACCAAAAGCTACGTTTAATAATACCGCATCTGAGTGCGCGCCACCATGTTCTAAGAGGTCTAATAGCCAAGACTGAAGGGTAGCGGCAGACATAATTTGTCCGTCGTTTACGGCCGTCTCAAGTCCATGCGAGTATGCGAATGCCCCCACGGGGAAACCGGGCGATAACAGCTGTGACAGGGTTAAAATGTCAGTGTTCATGTGCTGTGCGACCGTGCTCATGCGAATGGGTGCGCCCATGGCCGTATGCGCCGCCTTCTGGCGTAAAGGGGGCATTTATCCGCGTTATGTTTGCGCCAAGATGTTCAAGCATATGGCTAATTACATTGTCATTCTGAATCAATAGGCGTTCGCTTTCGATCTGGCAGGGGGTGTGTCGATTGCCTATATGCCAGGCCAGTTGCACGAGATCACCTGTGATCTCAAGCAATGTCTCCGGTGCGGCGACAACCTCGATCACTTGGCCATCAGCTAGCGCAAAGGCATCACCGTGGTCCAAAGACGTGGCGTGGGCGAGGTCCACGAGGAGGCTCGCGCCTTTCACAGTTTTTAAAACTTTACGGCGCAAAAATCTTTCCTCGTATGAGAGGAAACAGCTATCGACAGCGTTGGACCAGAGGCCGGTTTTAAGGATAGTTTGAGAAATGAAATCGGTCATCAGAATAAGAAGTACCTTTGGGCCATTGGAAGCTCAGTGGCGGGCTCACAGGTTAGAAGTTCACCATCAGCGCGAACCTCATAGGTCTCTGGATTGACCTCCATATGTGGCGTTGCGGCGTTGTGGACCAAATCTGATTTTCCGATGTTTCGGGTATTTTCCACGGCCACGGTTTGCTTGGAAAGACCTAGCTTGTCGCCAATCCCATCCGCTTGAGCTGCGGCTGATACGAAACAGACTGCCGAATGCTCAACCGACTTTCCATAGGCCCCAAACATTGGGCGCGAATAGACAGGTTGTGGCGTGGGGATAGATGCGTTTGGGTCTCCCATTTGGGCACACACGATTGTGCCGGCCATCAAAACCATCTCAGGTTTGACGCCAAAAAAGGCGGGGTTCCACAGGACTAGATCCGCACGTTTTCCTTCAGTGATACTACCAATGTCACCACTGATTCCATGGGCAATTGCGGGGTTTATGGTGTATTTCGCAATATAGCGGCGGACACGGAAGTTATCATTTTCACCAGTTTCTTCAGGCAATCTGCCGCGCTGCTTTTTCATTTTGTCAGCCGTTTGCCATGTGCGAATGAGAACCTCGCCCACGCGCCCCATCGCCTGACTGTCAGATGCAATAATCGAAAATGCGCCCATGTCGTGCAGGATATCTTCGGCTGCAATAGTTTCACGGCGAATACGGCTTTCGGCAAAGGCCACATCTTCTGGGATAGATTTGTCGAGGTGATGGCATACCATCAACATATCGAGATGCTCTTCGAGGGTGTTCACAGTATAAGGACGCGTCGGGTTGGTGGAGGAGGGTAAAACGTGCTCCTCGCCACAAATCTTGATAATGTCGGGGGCGTGTCCACCGCCCGCACCCTCAGTGTGGAAGGCGTGAATGGTGCGGCCCTTCATCGCTGCCACAGTCGTTTCAACAAAACCTGACTCATTAAGAGTGTCGGTGTGGATCATAACTTGCACATCCATGTCATCGGCGACAGACAAACAACAATCAATCGCTGCAGGAGTTGTGCCCCAATCCTCATGCAGTTTTAGTGCACACGCACCACTTTTTACCATTTCAACCAATGCATCGGGCTGACTGGCGTTGCCTTTTCCTGCGAAGGCAAGGTTCATGGGAAAGGCATCTGCAGCCTGTAACATACGCCCAATGTGCCACGGACCTGGTGTGCAGGTTGTCGCCAAAGTGCCATGTGCTGGGCCAGTGCCCCCGCCCAGCATGGTGGTCAGACCAGAATGCAGCGCTTCTTCGATCTGCTGTGGGCAGATAAAGTGGATGTGGCTGTCAAAACCGCCCGCTGTTAAGATGCGGCCCTCTCCAGCAATGACTTCAGTTCCAGGACCTATGATAATATTTACGCCTGGTTGCGTATCTGGATTCCCAGCCTTACCAATCCTGTGGATGCGACCATCGCGCAGACCCACATCAGCTTTGTAAATTCCTGAGTGATCAATGATCAGGGCGTTGGTAATAACGGTGTCCACAGCACCCGCTGCACGGGTCGTTTGGGACTGGCCCATCCCGTCGCGGATGACTTTACCACCGCCAAATTTGACCTCTTCACCATAGGTCATGCCGTTATTGCCATTGGTGAGTTCAGCAGTCAGGTCGCGTTCGACCTCGATAATCAAATCAGTATCGGCCAGGCGAATTTTGTCACCAACAGTTGGACCAAACATTGCTGCATAATCGTTGCGGTTAATAGACGTGGCCATTAGAGGTCTCCCATTACTTTATTGTTAAAACCAAAGACACGGCGCGCACCTGACATCTTGATAAGATTGACTTCGCGCCGTTGGCCCGGTTCAAACCGTACCGCTGTACCGGGTGCAATATCCAAGCGGCGGCCATAGGCGGCAGTGCGATCAAAATCCAAGGCAGCGTTGCATTCTGCAAAATGGTAATGGCTGCCAACTTGCACAGGCCGATCGCCCGTATTGGCTACCATGATAGTGACGGCCTCGCGGTCTGCATTTAGGATAAGGTGGCCATTGGCGGGAAAAATCTCTCCGGGGATCATAACACTCTCCTATCGAATTGGGTTATGGACAGTGACAAGTTTTGTCCCATCAGGAAAGGTGGCTTCGACCTGAACGTCATGGATCATCTCGGAGATGCCCTCCATGCATTGATCGCGGGTGATCACATGGGCGCCAGCCTCCATCATATCTGCGACAGAACGACCATCCCTGGCTCCCTCAACGACTGCGTCAGCAATCAATGCGATGGCTTCGGGATAATTAAGCTTTACCCCACGGGCGAGTCGTTTTCGCGCCACTTCGGCAGCCATTGCAACTAGAAGCTTGTCTTTTTCACGAGGGGTCAATTGCATGTTTTAAAGTCTCCAATTTTTGGGAACTGAATTTTGGGTTAGGTGTTCAAGGACTGGGAGTAATATGTTACGCAGACCAAAACTGTTAGGGGAAAGCAGACGAACGACAAGGATATTGTCGGCTAAAAGGCTTGATCCAGCACTGGCAGGAAGCAAGGCACGAACACCCTCAATCATCGTTTTAGCCTTTGGATCGACAAGGACAATACTGGCCATGGCACGCGCGCCATTTGCTACAGCAGATCGTTTCAACGTTGATGCGACGTCACCATTCAACTTAACCCGGTCGACATAAATTGGTTTTCCGCAGGATACGATAGAAACACTGTCATCAAGCGAACATGAATGGAGGTTTTCCCCAGAGGCTTCTCTGCCAAAAACGAGCGGTTCAACCATTAAAAATTTAGAATTTTTAGCAACTTCTACTTCTAAAGTTCGGTTAAGACGCGACCCTTCATACAGGATTGTCTCTTGGGGTAGCCAATATAGCTGAGCGTTTTGTTTTGCTTTGAGACGGGCGTGCATCGAGCCAGCTGTTTCATCAGCTGCGCCATAAATACGTTCAGCGGCTTGGGTTGTAACGCTTATTCTTGAGTAGTCGTTTGCTGTAACAGTTGTTGAAAAATGATCGCCGCCTGCGACGCCGCCAGCAGTATTGATAATCACTGCTTCGATGTTGCCTTTTATTGGCCGAGGAAAAATTGCGCGGTAGGAACCTTGTTGGTAAAGATCTTTCAATCGTGAAGAACTGTTAGAAGAGCACAAAGTGCTGATTTTTAACGACCCGCGAGCACGCTGGAAGATGATATTCCTGTCTTTGGCAAGATGTGCAGTCATTGAGTCCTCTAAAGGCCTATCTAACACGATCTTTAAGTGGACTTTTATTTTGCACAAGAAATGGATTGGATGCTGAGTAATATCACGCCATTTTTTTGTTATCGGCTAAAAAGTAGGCGTATATGATAAAAAATAATCACTTTAATAAGGTATGCGGAATGGTATGCCTTTGGTAAATAAGTCCTGATTGAGAACATCAATAATGTTTGGATCCAGTTTAACCCAGGGTCAATTAAATTTTGTGCAGATCAATTTTATTAAAACATCATAAAAGATATTAGGGTCAAATCAAATCTACTTTTTTAGGTTAGATTTGTCTGGTCTTGTCTGAGAAAACGGCGTGAAGCGTTCTGGGCTAATTTGTAGCCTCTCCTTCTTTACGTTTATAACTCAAGCTCATTACTGGATATTTTTTTGTGCAAGAATTAGACAAGCCTGTGATATTCGTTTATTTCCCTGCTCAGTGGACCGATAGCTCAGCTGGATAGAGTACCTGACTTCGAATCAGGGGGTCGGGGGTTCGAATCCTCCTCGGTTCGCCACCTCTCCTCGGATATGAATTTCAAATTAAACTGTGGTGCTGCTCATGCCATGGGGTGTAAATTATCAGGCGTGTTGATTTAAGCTGTGCTGGCAATATGATGCAAGTTTCCATCAGTCTGACAGTACCGACACTATCGCCCCAAAATCCTGACACCTTTAAATTAGTGGAGCTAAACCCTAAACTAACTGTATTTTTGTCCCCACTCTTCCACGGCCTTCAAAACTGGTTCAAGGTCGCGTGCTTTCTGGGTTGGTATATATATTTTTAAGCGTCTATTTTTTTGGTCAATACTTGAAGACAGAAGTTTTTCTTTTTCCATCATTTTTAATCTATTGGCTAAAATATTAGTGGAGATTTTTTCAGGGGAGTTAAGAAATTCATTGTAGTGCTTTTTTTTATTAAACAATATGTCCCGTAGAATGATCAAAGACCATCTGTCCCCGAGAGTGCTCACCATATTGGCTATTGGGCATGCACACTTTTTAGGCATTTGAATTCTTACGTAAGGTCATCGTAGTTCATTATCATTTTTTGCTGGTTAATTTCAACTGATTTAAATAACTGCCTTTTTGCAAGTGATTGATAAACTGCTTTTATTATATGCAAGCAATATAGTGTAATTTGATCGACTTAAGGGCACAAAATAATGGAAAATAAAAATATCTTTGGAGAATTCGTATTAAGAAACAGAATTCTATTCCTTTTAACTCTATTGTTTCTTACCTTGCTGGGCGCATCAGGAGGACAATTCCTATATTTTGATAACGATTACAGATCTTTTTTTGGCAAGGAAAACCCACAATTAAACGAATTTGACAAGTTGCAACAAACTTACACTCAAGTGGACAATGTCATCTTTGCGTTTGAGCCATTAGAGGGGCAGCAGGCGAATTCACCTGAGGTGTTATCCGCTGTCGAAGAATTGACTGAAATGGGTTGGCAGTTGCCGTACTCAATAAGAGTGGATAGTCTTTCAAATTACCAACACACCGAAGTGGATCAAGACGACCTTATTGTTCGTGACCTTTATTTTGACGCGTTGAACATGAATGACGAGGACAAGAGACTAGTTGAAGTTATTAGTACTTCTGAACCCTCACTAGCGGGCCGAGTGCACGACATTGCGCACCGCAGTACTTCGGTAAGTGTAACGGTTCAAATTCCTGGAAAAGATCCACAAGAGATTGCTGATATTGCGGCTGCTGCAAGAAAAATGGTCTCCGAAATTGAGGCAAATTACCCTGTAAAAATACGAATGGGTGGAGTCGTCTTCCTCAACAACGCTTTTCTTGAGGCATCCATGTCGGACTCCGCAACGTTGATACCAATGGCATTCCTTGTGATTTTGGTTATTTCTTATGCGCTTCTAAGATCGATTGTAGGTGTCATAAGCGTTTTTGTTGTTTGCATATTGAGCATACTATTTGCTATGGGGAGTGGCGGCTGGATGGGTGTGGGACTAACCCCACCTTCGGCGTCGGCGCCAATTATTATTGTAACTTTAGCGGTAGCAGACTCTATCCACCTGTTAGTATCGGCTCTGAACCGTATGAGAGCCGGTTATACGCAAAGAGACAGTATTCTATACAGCATGAGAGTAAATTTTAAGCCGGTTTTCTTGACTAGTCTTACTACAGCGGTTGGCTTTTTATCGTTGAATTTCTCAGACTCACCGCCTTTTCACGATCTTGGAAACATATCAGCAATCGGAGTAATGGCGGCATGGCTTTATTCAATCACGTTACTCCCAATACTGGTTAGCTTCTTGCCATTAGGAAAACCAAAAAATACGATAAAAACCTTAGATAACGTTATGAAACGGTTGGGCACTTTTATAGCTGATCGCTATAAAGCCGTTTTGACCGTGGGTGTAATTGCTTCTATTGGCCTTGTTTCTTTAATTCCACTAAATGAAATTAATGACGATTTTGTGAAATATTTTGATGAATCGACTGAATATCGCCAAGATGTAGATTGGATTAGTGGCAACTTGACAGGCGTAAATATCGCGCAATTCAGTTTCCCGTCAGGTGAACCTAATGGTATCAGCGCTCCGGCATTTTTAAAGAAGGTAGCCCGTTTTGCCGATTGGTCTCGAGCTCAGGAAGAAGTGACTAATGTAATCGCAATTTCAGATGTTTTTAAAAGGCTTAATCGAGATTTGAATTTAGGTAATGCAGACTATTACACCATTCCTGAAAGCCGAGAGTTGGCGGCTCAGTATTTGTTGCTTTATGAGCTATCGCTGCCGTTTGGTTTGGATCTGAATAATCAGCTGGATATTAATAAATCGTCAACTCAAGTAATCGTTACTTTGAAAGACATGACAACAAATGAAATGCAAGCATGGATTAAGACTGCGGAGAGCTTTATTTATGATGAAGCTTCGATAGAGCTTAAAGCTGTTGGCCCAACAGTAATGTTCGCTTACATCTCTGAGCGTAACATTGAAAGTATGTTGACTGGGACGATAGTGGCCATATTCATAATCAGTGGCCTAATTTTGATAGCATTGCGAGATGTCAGGCTTGGTTTGATTAGTTTAGTTCCAAATCTTTTGCCGATTGCATTAGCTTTTGGTGTTTGGGGTTTATTAGTAGGCCAAGTCAATTTGGCGGTTTCTGTCGTGACAGGATTAGCCCTAGGAATAGTTGTAGATGATAGTGTGCACTTTCTATCTAAATACCAGTTAGCTCGTAAAGAATTAGGACTAAATGCAAGAGAAGCTGTCATCTCAGCTTTCACTGCCGTAGGAACCGCGCTCGTAGTTACAACTATTATTCTTGTTGCGGGGTTTTCTGTTCTCGCTCAGTCCACGTTTGGATTAAATAGCATAACAGCAACACTCACAGGGATTGCTATTTCAATTGCTTTGATTGCTGATCTTAGCCTTTTGCCTGCTCTTTTAATTAGTTTAGATAAAGATGGCAAAGAACCCGTATCAAAAGAAACTGACGCTGAATTAAATTCGTCGATTAAATCTAAAGCAGCGAATTAAGGAGAAAATTATGAGAATATTTTTTGCAATATTGACGGCTGGATTGGCTAGTTCTTTCGTGATGGGCACTCCAGTGCTTGCCAATAAAGGGTTGGAAATTGCTACTGAAGTCATTCAGCGTGACGAAGGCTGGGGTGATACATCTTCCAAAATGACAATGATCCTTAAGGATAAATATGGGCAATCCACTCAGCGGTCTCTTCGGAATAAAAGTTTGGAAGGTTCTATGGAGGGCGATAAATCTCTGGTCATTTTTGACACGCCTGGTGATGTCCGTGGAACTGCTTTTTTATCGCACACAAAGAAAACAGGCTCTGACGACCAATGGCTATACTTACCAGCCTTGAAGCGGGTAAAAAGAATTGCCTCGTCCAACAAAGCCGGCCCGTTTATGGGCAGTGAGTTTTCCTTTGAAGATATCGCTAGTCAAGAGATCGAAAAATATACTTATAAGTATCTAAGTGACGAAAAATATAATGGTGTGGATTGCTTTGTTGTTGAATATGATCCTGTTGACCGTAAAAGTGGCTATTCAATTCAGAAGACATGGATAGATCAATCCAAATATATTGTCCTTAAGACCGAATATTATGATCGGAAGAAATCTCTTTTGAAAACGCTAACTTTTGACGGTTACAAAAAGTATGACGGAAAATTCTGGCGTGCAGATACATTCCTTATGATCAATCATCAGACAGGTAAGGAAACAGAATTGCGGTATGAAAACTGGGTATTTGGCACTGGATTATCCGAAAAAGATTTCAATAAAAGTACGTTAAAGAAGGTCAAATGAAGATAATTTTTGGAGTATTGGTTTTTATTGGGGTGATGCTTGCCCAATTGGTGGTTGCAGATGGAAACTTTAATACCAAATTAATCGCAGAGTTTCGATCTTATCCAAATAGTAATCCTGGTACGATCGATAGTGGCCAGTCTCTTGAGCTGAACATTGACGCATACAAGGATTTTGGTACAGCTCGAGGCGTGATTGAACTTGTCGCACGCATTGACGACCAAGACTCTGGCCGCCGTATCCTAGATGCGCGTCAGGCTTACATAGGTGGTGAGATTGGGGGTTTTGAAATTTACGTTGGCAATAGACAAGAATTCTGGGGTAAAGCCGAAAGTACAAACATAGTTGATGTCGTTAATCAGCGAGATGGAGCTGCAGACCAAGGTGGTGCTGGCAAGCTAGGAGCCCCTTCTTTGTCAGTTGAAAGATATACAGAATATGGCGACCTTCAGGTTTGGTACATGCCTAATTTCCAGGAATTAACATTTAATGATTCAAATGCTCATCCGAGTGGAGGATTACCGATTAAACCTGCGCGATATCAACGGTCTGAAGGAAAAAATGCTGATGACCTTGCGTTCAGATTTTCAAGCGTTGTGGATGACTGGGACTTGGCTGGAAGTTTGTTTTACGGGACTGTACGAAATCCAATATTGTCGGTTGTAGATATTGGAACGGCCTTAGAGCCGTACTACCCCAAACAAAAATCACTTGGTCTTGAGGCTCAATATACTGGTGATGCAACTCTTTTGAAATGGGAAAGTTTACATGGATCGCAAGATAACAAAAACTTTTTTGCTGCTGTGGCCGGTCTAGAATACACCCTTTATGGTTTGTTGGATCAGGTCTGGGATTTAGGACTGCTGGTAGAGGCGCAACATGATGAACGGCCGCAAGCTGCGGCTAAACGGATTTATGTGGCAGGTTTGCGCCTGACATTAAACGACGCTAAAGATACTAGCCTGTTATTTCTAACATCGCAGGACGAGGATTGGGATCAATCTCTTATCTCATTTGAAGCATCCCGAAGATTAAATTCATGGTCTAGCATTGACGTCGGTGCAAAGTTTTTTGATGCAAAAACCCCAACTTCCGCATTTGGTAGCCTTGATGATGATGATACTATCAGCATTAAGCTAAATATGTTTTTTTAGATAACTAGTTCTTATACTTTTCTTCTTAAATACATCTTTGATTACGTTCATAAAGTTAAACGATGTCTGGGATTCGATGCGTGTTCTCATTCGTCTAACAGTGTCGCCGTATAAGTCATTTAATATGCCGTTCCATAAAGTAAGTTTTATCGAGCCACTCCGCTGGAAATTCAGGTGGATGAGGAATATCCATAAAACCGGCAGTTTCGTACATCGCCCTTGCATGGGTCAGAAAAGTAGCCGAGGTAAAGAACACCTTATAGAAGCCATTTACACTTAGTCTGGCGAACATTGCTTCAAGCATCCGAAGGCCAAGACGGTGACCGCGACCCTTTTCGTTCACATATAGTCGATTGAATTCTGCAACTCCTGGTTCAGCCTCGTGATACATTACACAGCCGACTGCCTGTCCGTCCACTAACCCAATTAGTATGCCACCGCCTGGAGGTTTATGAAGAGATGGTAGGTCCTGCATAATAGCTTCAAATCGAGACGGATCCATTGGATGGTCTGGTCCTGTTGGCCAACCGTTCGGGTAATGGCGCCAATGCCAATCCAACCATTCGCGGCATAGAGTGCGGGCTGCTTTAAAATCATTGGCGTCTTCCGCCAATCTGATTACAACATTAGACAAAGGTGGCTCCAGATAACTTTTTATATCAAGAATCTTGAGCATGATATTTCTTAAAGTCAACAATGATGAGGTGGAGCCTACACGCCCATCCCTTTATCGTTTGTTAAAATTCGTTACTTATGCCTGTAACGTGGTTTGTATTCGCATTAGTCTGGTAGCACCCTTCAGATAGGTGGGGCTGCCCGTTCAGTGAATAATTGCTTAGCAGTGACTCTTTCGCGGTATATCATATATAGCCCTGCGACGATTATGATCATAATTCCAATCAGACTGAGTGTGTTTGGGAAATCGTTAAAAACTAGATATCCAAAAAGGGTGGCCACTGGTAGCTCGAAATATTGTAGGGGGGCTAATGTGGCCGAGGGTGCCAACGACAATGCGTAAGTTATCATCATGTGGCTTACTGTGGCGAAGAAACCAACCCCGAGGAGCCACAACCAAGTAATCCCTGTGGGCCAAACGGGATCAAATAATTCTGAACCAGAGCCATGGGCTAGTAATAGGATTGGGGTGCAAAATAAGCTAGCAATCAGACCGGTATGGAATTGCAGGGTCACCGGATGCATCTGTCGCGATAGCCCCCGCGTCACCAAAATATAGAGGGCGAATGCGACGGCTGTGCAAAGGGGAATGAACGC
>Ga0209199_1002377_pt1 | contig 20339 bp, 20 predicted proteins | sample COGITO_mtgs_1105_7_FD_184805 | JGI IMG/M metagenome (GOLD analysis project Ga0209199, IMG submission 184805) | Pelagic marine microbial communities from North Sea - COGITO_mtgs_110523 (SPAdes) (version 2) | ecosystem: Environmental > Aquatic > Marine > Epipelagic ...
CCACTTGCAAATAGCCTGAATATCCAGCCAGGAAATCCACCGCACACTGACCTCTGCGACTGTTTTGATAGTCGTAGAGCACGATATTGGGAATACTGCTATCTTCTCTGGGTAAGGTTTGGGGCGAGTCGTTGCCACTGCAATACAACCACATATAGCAGGTGGTTTCGGCTACGCCGATAACCGTTAAGGTGGTCTCGTCTGCCTGAATAACCGATTGTTGCAACAGGATTTCCCACAGTCGCTCATACAGTATTTGCAAGGCCAGTTGCGACTTTATCATCCACTGGGCCATGGTCTTTCGACTCAGGTCAATGCCGTATTGTTTGAACATCGCTCCCTGGCGGTACAGGGGTAAACCATATTGGTACTTACTGGCACCGGTGCTTGTTTGATCTTGTTCTGTGTGCCGTCCTTTTCGCAGGCTCTGCAGGCATACTTGGGGCGAACACGCTCAATCAATTTAACCTGAGCCGGGATAAACTCCAGCTTCTCGCTCTTGTCTTCGCCAATCTCATGCAGTTCGCCGTTTCAGCAAGCACAGACTTTATCTTCTTCAGGAATATCATGTATCACCACTTCACGGGGCAAGTCTTTAGGCAACGGTTTACGTTTGGGTTGCTTACGAGTGTAAGTAACAGGATCTTCTGCTGGCTCGGGTTGTTCAAGCTCAGCTTCCACTTCGTTAAACAACTCGCCTTGACCTGGATGGCCTTCGCTGCTGGCACCAAAGTGCTTTGTTGAGCTAAACGGAACTGCTCTATCAGCTGTTGTTTTTCATCCTGTAGATTTTGCACCTGAGACTGAAGCGCTAAGACCATATCTTGCAAGGTCTTCGTATCGCCTGGGAGTGAATAGCTATCATTATTCATGTCTGTATTTTATCGAATAACAGACTAATTTAATTGACTTTATTTAGACTGAATCGTGATCGTTAAATGCTGCTTATGATCTATGGTTATAAGCTGACGGCTTGATACGTCAAGGGGCTGTGGCCGATGATGTCATAACCGCCGAGTAACCAATTGAGCTGTTGCTCTGACAGAACTAAACGACTTAGCTGGTCATCTTTGGGCCACTTGAAGCGCTGCTTCTCGAGGCGTTTGTACCACAAAGCAAAGCCCGTCTTATCCCAATAGAGGATTTTGAGCTTGTCTCGTTTCTTGTTGCTAAAGATAAACAGCGCATCGCTTAAGGGAGATAATTCAAGTTGCTGTTCAACCACAACGACTAGTCCATCAATGGATTTACGAAAGTCCACGGCCTCAAGATGCAGATAAATATCCGAGGGCTCAATGAACATCTTCATGACGATATGGCCTTAAGCAATTGTGCTAACCACAAGGGCTCGCAATCCAGTGGCAGTGTCAATCTGGCATCGCTGACTTGCAGCGATATCGTTGCGCCATTCATTGGCGTTTTGCTTACTTTTATAAATGAGTCCGTTTGCTTACATTGCTGTAGCTAGCGTAAAATATGTCGCCGAGCGTAAAAATATTTTCTGTTCACTTGCTGCTGCTCACAGAAATCGATAACCGTTAAGCCACTGGCTTCCTGTTGCTCGATGATTGTTTGCCACTCTTGAGAACTGTGTCTTGCCATAATCAACTCCGATAGGTTTCAAAGCTGATATTGTGATCTGCATGGCTAGTCTATGGAATATGGGATTTACCGGACGCTTACAGTTGATTGATTTATGTACACAAAACATCAACGAGCTCAACAAAACTGTAACGATAATAATCTATACATGCTCTATTCATCTCTTTATTTACTTCACTTATTTGTGCAAAATTCCAATGTTACAAGCCATCTAAACAATGTCCAAGAGTAGACTTATTTGCGGGAACTATTTGTTAAGTCATTTTTTTGCTTGAGGCCCTCTATTTTTCTTCTTAGTCCCGCTAGAGGGTAACCTCCACTATAAGCAATTTTCGCATGATATTCCGCTTTTTCAAGCATGTTGATACTGACATAAAACAAACCAGCATTATAATGCAACTCTGGATTATTACTTCCTAGAGATAAAGCCTGTTCATACATGGTTTTCGCTTCATCTACCTTCTTTGATGATTGGAGGTGCATGGCATAAAGCATACGAGTTATAGCATCACTAGGTTGAAAATAAATAGCTCGTTTAAAGTAACAATCTGCAGAATAATACGTGGGTGTGTATACTTTTTCTTGCTGAGAACGGCGTAACATCTTTCTTTCAAATTTTGATATTGAATATAATGCACGGTGATAATTGGGAATGGCCCTTAGAGTATAATCTATTTCAGCGTCAATTGAATCAGTGTTTCCACTTACTAATTGTTCAATGTTTTTGGTGAAATGCGCTCCCAGAACAACGGGGATACGTGCAGCATGCTGTGGATTTGTAAAATCGAATGGGCCATAAGCATTTGATAATGGTTGACCAAGCGTAATTCCACATGTGTTATTGTCTCTCGCGGCAAACGTTGACACACTATACAATATAGTTAGTACGGCTATTGATTTAAAGAACATGTAATGTTTTATCATATGCTACAGGCAGTATAACGAAGTGAAAATAAAATCGAGTGTCTATGTTGTGGGAAAACTGTCGTTAAATCAACAGGACTTGACACTTATACACAAATAATTCGGGGGGATTACCGTCCAGTTGAATTTTTTGTTGGAGATTGCGCTGACGATTACCTGACCTATACAATACGTTTTATTGTGATTTGGTGATTTACATCATTGGGTACAGGCAATGATTTCCTGTCCAAAACATAAGATTCACCGCCCTTTGCACCATGAGCATATAATTGTAGACTGTTTAATTTGCAGATAAAGCGTTTGCTATTTTAAATATGACTGGAGAATAGGCGTAATGCCCTAGATTCTAATAATAAGTATATAACTTGGATGAGTAGAAAAGACGGTAAGCTGAATATATGCTAATCGACTCCTCGCCAGCAAACGATGCAACAATGACATATAAACGCGATCAAAGAAAATGTTACTGAGGTTAACAGGCTTGACTTGTTTCCAGCTGATTTATTGAACAACGTAGATAGTAGTAAAGCGCCTGTAAAAGCAACCCTTGTAAGCGCAACTTAGCACAATATTCTGCCAGAATTTGGCTTTTAATCAAAAAGCTAATTGTTCCCGTTTGCTCAAACTGGCACCACAAAATCGGGCAGAACAATATTAATGTCAAAAACGTGGCATCAGACAGGGACGGATGGATAAAGCCGATAAATATTGCACCGCACACAATAATTGCGCGCAGATAAGTGTTACAAGACCATAGTCTACAACCTCAAAGTAACTGAACATTGCCCAAATTGAAAAAAGCGATATTACACTCATTGTCATAAAGAAATTGGTTGAAAACCCAATTACTTGTGCAAGTGTTAAATGTGGGGGATCACCTAACTGAGGTTTGGGTACGGGGCTTTATTCATTGTTTTATTTGGTCAATAACGGCCGAACATCCACGGCAAGTTCGCGAACATTATTTGAACAAATACAGCGTTATTTGATGAGCTGATGTAGTTGTGATCTTCTACTCCCTTTTGGGTGTCCAACCATGATAATCGATGTGTTCGCCCAGCACTTCGCTGATGTAAAAGACCTACGCCAAACCGCTAAAGTCAGCTATCCCCTTTACGATGTCTTTTTTTTATCTATTTGTGCCATCATCACGGGTTGCGAGGGCTGGGAGGATATTGAAAATTTCGGTAAAACCAGATTAGTCTGGCTACAGGGGGGATTATTCAAAGAGGGATTGCCCGTTCACGATACGATCGCCCGTCTTATTTCAAGGATATACCCAAGTGCATTACAATCGAGTTTTATTCGCTGGAAGCAGGAGGTGCTAAAACTGTGCGATGGAGAAGTGTCGCAGTGGATGGCGAGTGTTTACGCAGCTCATACAATCGTAATGTTCGTCAATCTGCCATTCACATGGTCAGTGCCTTTGCCACTGTTAATGGCGTACTTATCGGACAGACTAAGAGAGACGTCAAATTGAATGAAATCACCGCCATTCCCGATTTACTCAACCAGCTAGCAACCAAAGGCAGCCTTCTTACCATTGATGCCATGGGCTGCCAACACAAAATAACCAAGACCATCGTAGATAAGGGCCCGGTATACCTGATTGCAGTCAAGGGCAACCGACTTCGCCAAGTCATACCCTGATTGGGTTGATTTGAAGAGCATTGGCATGGCGATAAACTACCAACATAATGGGCAAAAGGAGTCTCTGGAATACAGCTATTACATTAGCTCTGCCCTGCTGACGACAGAGCATTTTGGTAACGCGGCACTAGGACGCTGGGGTATCGAAAGTAAGCTACACTGGGTCCTGGACACATCGATGCGTGAGGATAACGGTCAAATATACCGCGGTGATGGGGCAGAGTATATTGCCCGTTTACGGCACATCGGCGTTATTCTGATAAAGGCTGATACGAGCAGAAAAGCCAGTGTTAGGCGTAAGCAACGTATGGCTGCAATGGATACTATATACCTTGAGGCTATATTTTTAGAGGGGCACACGTCAATTGAATGATAATTAGGCACTCGCGCTTTTGCAGTATTCAATCATCAAGCAAGAATGGTGTTTATAATTCTTATACTTGCTATCATCATTTAGTTGAATTTATTATTTTCGCCTGCGGGGTCTTGCTGAAAATTAACATCGTTTATTGTCTGGTCTTTTATTATTACTGTTTTTTACTTAGAAAAAGCTCGGCGAATTTTTACAGGGTTGATCGTTTTGCTACTTCTCAATCTAATTTTTGTTTAATTCTATAGAGATGATTGTGGCTAAGTTATCATTCCAATACTTGCGAATTTTTATCCGATTTGTAGTTGATCGTATTCGAGTTCAAGCCAATACCGCTGCATACAAGGAGTAATTTAATGGGTTCTAAAGTAAGTATAATCATGCCGTTGTATAACGCTGAAAAGTATGTAAGCAAAACAATTCAAAGCTTTGTGCAACAGTCCTACAAAGATAAAGAGTTAGTGATTGTAGATGATTGTTCAACTGATGGCTCTTATGATGTCGCTGTGCGTTATAGTCGTTTGTATCCTGCAATTAAAGTACATCAGCTAGAGTCCAATTCTGGAGGACCTTCAGTACCAAAGAATGCTGGGATAGCTTTGTCGACAGGTGACTACCTTAGTTTTTTAGATCACGATGATTATGATGGGCCTGAAAAAATTAATGACCTTGTGAAGGTGTTTGATACTTATCCAGAAACACAGGTCGTTTTCAGTGATGTGTACGGGATGGATGAAGAGGGTAATGCAGATGAGTTTGGCACGCTTTGTAATTCTAAGTATACGGAAAGGGCAAAAGAATATTTGTCAAAATTAGAGAACAATATTTATCAATGTGATGCTAATTATTTGGGTGCCGTTGTGAAACGAATGGTAGGTATGTCGACTCAGGGAGTGATGATCAGAAGAGAATCGCTGCTGGCATTGGAGCAATATTTTGATCCTAAGTATGGATCCTGCGATGATATTGATATGTGGGTAAGATTGTTTACTAGGTATAATGTGAAGTTTTATGACAAGCCGTTAACCTATTTCAGAAGAATGACAAACTCACTGTCATCGCAGAGCATAAGGTTAATTAGCGATGCGAGTAAGTATCATGAAGACAACCTACTTTTTTTTAAAAACTTACTGACAAATGATGAATTTATCATTCACAAGAAAAACCTATCAAATATATTTTTTCGGCTTGGCTATGTATTAAGCCGAGAGTCGCCTAGCCTCAGTCGCCAGAGTTATATTAAATCGATGAAGTATGACATTAAACTTGTGACGCTTAGTTCTTATCTAAAAACCTTTGTTTTCCAGGCTTTGAAAATCAAACTTGATAGGTGATCACGTTAGGCTAACAGCGGTATAACAGGTTGCCTGTAATGACGTTGTGTTGAATGAAAATACAAGCAACTGACACTGCAAAGCGAGACAGAGGACTATTATTAATATTTTAACCCGAGAAATCCGCATAATATTTTGAATGTAGCTATTGATAATTTCGACTTTAATACTTAGGTAGTGGTGTAATTGAGTAGTGAAATCAAGAGGAAGAAAAAGTTGTGAATAAAATAGCGGAAATATTTTTAGTCGATGAACTGTTACGACAACAGGGACACCTTCGACCAGAAACCCCTGTTGTTTGTGCATAATCATGGATTTCAATCCAGCCCTCAGCGCCGCCTATGACAATACACAGGATAACAAACAGCACATCGAGTGATGGATAGGTGATTTTGGCAGATTGACGGGGAGCAATGTTCGCCTGTTTTAACTGATTGGTAAAAAACATTCGTGGTCTTGTCTTGGGGTACAGATGAACTACTTGTGGTAAATTCCTGTCCCGGGTACCACGACTCCGGCGACTATGATTTAACTCACTGCATGGTGATAAAGAGCTTTGCCGTATGCTGTCACTTCGTTCGCTAAACCACAGTGACGTTGGTGCGGGGTTACATACTTTATTCCACAGTGCTTGTGGTTAAAATTGTACCAATGGGAAAGCCTTAATACCCATGACCACGTCACACTAAAAAATAATTGTTTTTCGGTTGTACCACTAACATTTTGTTTCCTGCTCAAGTACCCTAAGGCTGTATTGAGTCTATTAAAGACTTAACATGGCGGTTCGTATTATTTTTTTGTTTTAAAAGGATGTAAAAATGCCCAAAAAGCCAAATTGCAAAACCGTTTTATATATTGCCTACCATTACCCCCCTGTACTAGGCAGTAGTGGGGTACATCGTACCTTGGCGTTTACACGGCATCTAAATGATAATGGATGGGATACATCCGTATTAACCGCATCTTTAAAAGGATACGACAATTGGTCTCAGGAGCAATTCAAGTTTATACCTGATGGTATAAACGTTATTCGTGCCTTTTGTCGCAATACCGCTAAGCACTTTAGTTTTAAAGGTAAGTATTTATCATGGATGGCACTGCCCGATAATTGGCAAAGTTGGATATTTGGCGGGGTAATTTCGGGCTTAAACGCCATTCGAAAAAACAGGCCCGATGTCATTGTTTCTACCTATCCAATCGCATCTGCGCATATTATTGCTTACGTATTACATAAACTTACCGGCGTGCCCTGGGTTGCTGATTTGCGCGACCCAATGGCGCAAGATGATTATCCATCCGATCCCACAAAGAAAAGGCTGTTTGAATGGATAGAAAGAAAAGCGGTTAAACATTGTAATAATGCGATACTTACCGCACCGGGCGCCGTAGATTTTTATCGCAGTAAGTTTCCGGAGGTTGATAAAGATTTCTGGCAATTAGTGCCAAATGGTTTTGACCAGACACTTTTTGAATACCTAGAGACGGAACCCTCGGCCAAGGCCAGTGATAGGCTGGTGTTATTACATAGTGGTGTTATTTATCCCTCTGAACGGGACCCTTCCTCTTTATTTGCGGCCTTGGCTGAGCTAAAAAGTGTCGGTGTTATTGACGAAGGCAACTTTGAACTACGTCTTAGAGCAACAGGGCACGATGCTAATTATCAGCCGGTATTAAAAAAGTTAGGGATTGACTCCCTTGTCAAGCTTGAGCCGCCCATTCCTTATCAAGCTGCATTGAACGAAATGTTAGACGTTGATGCATTATTATTATTACAGGCTGAAAACTGTAATTATCAAATACCGGCTAAGGCCTATGAATATATACGCGTACAAAAACCGATTCTGGCATTAACCCCAGATGAAGGAGATACCGGTAAATTGTTGTTAAAAACAGGCACTGCTTGGCTGGCTCCCTTGAATGATAAAGCTAAAATCGTTCAGACAATGAGCAACTTTTTAGCTAAGGTGAGGGGGGGGGGATTTACGCCACTTAGTATTGAAAAAGTAAATAATTACTCAAGACAACACCATGCCCGTGGGTTTGAGCAATTATTGAATAAAGCATGTATCAACAAAGAAGTGTAAATATTGGGTTTTAGAATATTCAATTTGAGAAATAAACGTCGACTTTGTTGTTGCAGAAACACTACGGCAATTTGGTTTGAGTTCCGGTTACCCGGTTAGTTCGATTTTAGTAAGGAGTCAAAATGTCACGGAGTTTTTCGCTGTATCTCGACTTTATTCGTTTTTCAGCCGCCATGTTCGTATTTCTTTATCACTCAAGTAATTATTATCGTTATGACAGTGTGTTGTTTAAAATGGGCCATGAGGCGGTGGTGATATTTTTTGTAATGTCTGGTTTTATCATTGCTTATTGTCAGGATACCAAAGAGAAAAAACTAAGGGATTATCTGGTTAATCGCGCCTCTAGAATTTATTCGGTGGCACTGCCCGCTGTCATTCTCACTTTTGGTCTTGATCTAGCTGGCAACGTTTTGTCCCCTGAGTCTTATGGCGAGCATTTTGACTTACCCATTATTCGGTTTGTTTCTAGCCTATTATTTACTAATGAGCTTTGGGTGGTGTCCATACAATCATTCAGTAATGTGCCTTATTGGTCAATTAACTATGAAGTCTGGTATTACTTAATGTTTGCCGCGGCATTTTATTTTGATAAACGTTGGTTACCCCTTTTCGTTGTGCTTTGTTTAATCGCGGGTCCAAAAATATTAATGTTAGCGCCTTGTTGGTGGGTTGGTGTGTGGATTTATAAGAAAAACCCCCTTCAAAATATAGGGTTTCGAACGAATTCTGTTATTTTTATCGGTTCAATTTTGGCCTATGTTTTATTTGCTCAATATGGTGTTTCCTACAAAGGTTGGGCGTTGTTTGAAAGTTGGGTTGGCTCAGAGATATTTAAAGAGTTTGCCTTTTCACGCTATTTTATAACGGATTATTTATTAACCTTTATTGTTTGCGCCAACTTTTCATCAGCAAGAATTGTGTTCGCCAAGATTGATTACACTGACAATAGAATAACAAAAACGATACGTTATTTGGCCAATCTAACCTTTGCACTTTATTTATTACACCAACCCTTACTTAATTTTTTCGACGCGGCTTTTAAGTCATACAAATTTGCACCACAAGTACATCATCTGGTTATGGCGGTCTGTACCTTAATGTTGGTATTGCTTATTGGTCATCCTATTGAGAAGACAAAACATGTTTATCGGAGAATGTTTAATAAAGTAGCGGACAAAATTGTAGGATTACCAAGGATGGCTAATGCCAAAACTTAAACGAACGAAGGTTTATATTACCGTTGATACGGAAGCTTCAATTGCTGGGTGTTTTTCTGATCCAAGCCGTTATCAACCGTTGCTGGACGAACCTGTATTTGGTTATGTTAATGGCCAAAGCGAAGCCTTGGGTTTCATTTTAAGAACGTTAAAAGAAAGTGAATTAAAAGCCACGTTTTTCACGGAATCACTACAAGGGCGTTACTTTGGCAATGATAAAATGGCCAGAGTGGCGGAACAAATTATTGCGCATGGACAAGATTTACAATTACATGTGCACCCCTGCTGGACCAACTTTGAAGAGGGTGCTGTAGTCTCCACCGTTTATAACGATCATGCTACAGGACGAAGTGTTAGTGAATTAGTCAGCATTTTTTCAGAGGCTATTGATAGATTTGTGCAATGGGGCTTTGGTAAACCTGTGGCGGTCCGAACTGGTAATTTTTCTGCCGGACTTGACACTTTTCAGGCATTTAGTCAGCTTGATATAAAATCGTCTTCTAATATCTCTATCGAACTTTGTCCTGCCAAAGAGAAAGAATTACATCTTAACTTAGGTGTTCACAATATTCATGGTGTGCTTGAATTGCCACTCACCACCTATTCCACATTTAATTTTCAGGGAAAAGCAAAGCCACGCAGTTTGACCATCACAGCAACATCAACCTCTGAGATGCTCTCAATATTGGAGCAGGCCCATGCTCAACAGCTAGATAATATTTGTATACTAACCCATCCATTTGAGTTTATTAAGCGAGATGATTTTCAGTTTAATAACATGGGGGTCCATAAGCTTAATCAGCAGCGTTTTCAGGCACTATGTCAGTTTATTGAGAAAAATAATGATAGGTTTGAAACCGCTATATTTAAAGATTTAACCTTGAATAATGTTAAAAGCTACCCTGACAACATAGTGTTACGAAGCTCCTATATACAATCACTTATTAGAGCAAGCCAAAATTTTATCTATGATAAAACAGCTTAAAAAGGAGCAAGCGCTTAGTGAGTAATGTTTTTATTTTAGGGGTAGGCTCCCCCATTGGTTTATCGTTAATACGCGAACTCGGTAAGGAAGGGTTTACCACGATTGGAATTGGCGAAAAACAATCAATAGGTCACGCCTCTAAGTACTGTGAAAAGGCAATTATTCGGCAAAATACCCGCGAGGGGGTTATCTCTCAACTTTTATCATTAAGCACAGAGCCAAAATCAAATTTTCTAATTTGTATCAGTGAAGGGGATATCAACCTCATTAATCAAAACAGGTCTCAGTTGTCGGCTTGTTTTACTCTTTTGCTGCCAGAACAAGCTCAGATGGAAATCGTTTTGGATAAATCCAGGACAAAGTTAATTGCTGATACTGTGGGTATCGTTTCACCAATATCCATTCAACTTAGCGCTTTAGATGATTTGCCTGCACACACCAACGAACTATCCTTTCCAGTAATTCTTAAGTGGGCGAATCCTCTAACGGTGCAATCATTATTATCCGCTGCTGGGATACCGCTGCATAAACTTCAATACGTCAATAGTTACGAAGAGCTGATGCAGCTATTGTCTATATATAAAGAAGTAAATGTATTTCCCTTGATCCAGGAATATTGTGAAGGTAAGGGCTTAGGTCAGTTTTTTCTATGTAAGGATGGGCAGTCTTATGTTGAGTTTCAGCATGAACGACTGCATGAATGGCCGCCTGAAGGAGGCACGTCGACGTATTGTCGTACCTTGCCCATCGAGCAGCATCAAGAGTGTATGGATAAGTCTAAGGCATTATTAAAGGAGCTCAATTGGACGGGCGTCGCTATGGTTGAATACCGTTACTCAAGTGAAAAGCAACAGTATGTGTTGATGGAAATAAATGGCCGTTTTTGGGGAAGTGCCCCCCTAGCTATGTACGCCGGTGCGGGTTTTGCGACAAATTTGGTAAAGCTAATTGGATTGAATCAAAAGATTACCCAGCCTGAACTGTCTCAACAAGCATGTTTATATATGATCCCCGAGCTAAAACGTCTATACAGGATTGTATTTGAAGCCGATAAGATTGAAGATCCCAATAGTTATTTTTCCAAAACAACCGCAATATTTACTTTATTAAAAGCAATATTTAGCTTTAGAAGTAGGTATTTTGTATTTAGCTTTGACGACCCTTCGCCATTTTTTCAAGATATGGTGAACGTTTTTAGAAAATTACTGAAGCGGGATGAAAGTTAACAAGTCGTGATTAAAGCGATATCTAGTCGAAAATTTGTGAGGCTATCTTGACGCCACAAACTTTGCGATGACATTTTTGGTGGCTGTTTCAATACGCTCATAGCATTGATGAAAATACTCATCGGATAAAGTATGAGGATCATAAAGTAATGCAATTTTAGGTGTGCTCCAAAGCCCGAGCATGGTCACTTGCACATCTTTACCTTGCTTGTTGTTAGCGGCTATTTTGAATAAGTGTCGATCCTCCATAACGAGCAGCAGATCACCATCTTGGAATTGAAAATCGTTTATATCGGTTGTTACATGATTGCTTAGGGGGGTGCCTCTTTCATTTGCGACTTTCATTGCTTGTGAGTTGGCTGACAGCCCGGTAGTGGTTGCGTAACCTAAAGACACGACGTTGTCTATACCATGCTTAGAGGCTAGTACATGCCCATAAGGGGATCTACAAATATTGCCCTGGCATACAAACACTAGCCGTTGTACTTTTGACCATTCAACCTGTTCACAAGTCGAGTATTGTCCGAACCACATTTTCATGGTGTCCAGAATTAGACGGATCATTCCCCTGTATGATCCAAATGTACTATTTATTTTTTTTACTAACATAACTGGGCGAGCTGCTTATGGTGTCATTACAAAAATCGGGAGGATCATATACTAAATTGATGAGTGAATACAAAGAGTGTTTTTTAGGCGTTTTTCATTTAAACAGGTATGCAATTAAATCATTAAAAACATCGTGTCCAATAATATGTTGTTTGTTAGTTAGTCATTAACAAAGATAATTATGTGTTGCTTATTCAGTATCATTTTTTCATAATTGATAATGATAGCTACTAAAAGGGACAAGTTAGCACGTGCAAAATATCAATAAGTTGAATGAACAATTTACCTTGCTGCAGTTGAGTGACGACATTCAATGTAAAATATTAACGACTAAAGCTTTATCATGCCATGAAGACGAAAAACGGTTTGTGGCCATTTATGGCAAGGCTTATATAGACAATACTGCATGTACGGCGCAAACCTTTGCGGCCACTATGTCAAACGCAAAGGAAGATGTAGAACTTGCCTATCGTCTATTATCAGGCCAATTTTGGATGTTCGTGCTTAATAAAGTGACTCAAAAACTTTTTTTATTTAACGATCACTTTGGTATTCAACCCTGCTTCTACACGCTACAAAATAATGTGTTAACCGTGAGCGATTCCCTAAAGTGCATGAGAAACGTTGAAGGCATTGCCTTAACTATCTCCGAGCAAGCCTTATTCAACTACATGTATTTTCATTGTATTCCATCACCTAATACTATTTTTGAGCAGGTAGCCAAGCTAGAGTCCGGAAAAGCAGTGGTTTTCGATAAGAACGCTGAAGTAAAAAAAGTTCAGCTTTATCAACCTGATTTTAAGCAACAAGCTGAAGTCGACAAACAGCAATACGCTGACTGTTTAGATGTTATCGAGCAGGCCGTTGTCAAACATACCGCTGAGGGTTGTGGTGCATTTTTAAGTGGCGGATTAGACAGTTCGACCGTTGCTGGCATGCTTGCCCGTCATCAGCAACCCGCTAATACTTTTTCAATAGGTTTTGATATTGCCGGATATGACGAAACCGCTTATGCAAAATTAACCGCAAAGCACTTTGCGACTAAACATGAAGTGTTGTATTTACAGCCAGAGCCTGCAGTAGAAGAATTTGTAAAGGTGGCGCAATTTTTTGATGAGCCCTTTGGCAACTCTTCGGCTATGGCCACTTATTTTTGTGCCAAATTTGCCAAATCTCATGGGGTTAATCATTTGTTGGCCGGTGACGGTGGTGATGAAATATTTGCCGGAAACGATCGCTACGCTAAGCAAAAGGTATTTCAATATTATGGGCAGATGCCGGGTATTCTGCAAAGCGCTGCGAAAGGGGTGTTTTGCGGTACGCCCTTACCTAAACTGCCATTGTTGAGTAAGGCAGCCAGTTATATTAAACAAGCGCAGGTGCCGCTACCCGATCGCCTTGAAACCTATAATTTCCTTAACCAATTTGGTGTGGAAAATATGTTTAATGGGGATTTTTTAAGTGCGGTTGATGTGCAACAACCCATAAGCCAACAACGGCAGCGATATTTTGAGTGTTCGAGCGACGATCCAGTTGATCGGATGTTATATCTTGATTGGAAATTTACCCTTGCTGATAACGACTTGGTTAAAGTGGGTCGCATGTGTGAAATGGCCGGTGTCGATGTGCGTTTTCCTTTGTTGGACAAGTCAGTTGTTGATTTTAGCTGCACAATTCCTGCAGATATTAAATTACCGGGTAACAAACTGCGGCATTTTTATAAAGAGAGTTGCCGTGGGTTTCTTAACGACGAAACCTTAAGCAAAAGTAAACACGGCTTTGGCTTGCCTTTCGGTTTGTGGATGAAAGAGAATAAGGCCTTACGTGAATTGGCCTTGGATAACTTGCTCGCATTTAAAAAGCGAAAAATTGTAAAAGACAGCTTGATTGATGAAGTTCTCGATGCTCACCAGAGCGACCATGCAAGTTATTATGGTGAGTTGATTTGGATTATGGTGGTGCTTGAACTTTGGTTGCAACAATAGGAAGTCGATAGAATGTTAACTCACACAATATTGTCGTTGGCTGGGCGTATATTCGGTAAAAATAAACTCAGTATCATGATATATCATCAGGTGCTTGCTGAGCTTGATCCTATGCGGCCCTCTGAACCCCTTAAGGATACATTTCGCTGGCAAATGCAATGGGTCAAAAAATATTATCATCCCTTATCAATATCCAGTGCATTAAAACATCTGAAGAACGGCACCCTACCTAAAAATGCGGTGTGCATAACCTTCGATGATGGTTATATTAATAACCTTGTAGTTGCTGCGCCAATTTTAAAGGAACTTAATATTCCTGCGACTGTGTATATTGCGACTGCCTTTTCGGGTGGTGAAAATATGTGGAACGACCGCATCATCGACTTGGTCACAAGGCCTGAACTGTCAGACATTGACCTTGCTGCAATTGACCTTCCCAGCGAACCACTGAGTGATACAAATAGTCGAATAGCAGTGGCTCATATGCTCATTAAAAAAATAAAATACCGTGAAGTTGATGAGCGAAAAACACTCATCAATCAACTCTATATCGCTAATAAGGCGGTAGAAGCACCGCGAAGAATGATGTCGCCTGCTCAAATTAAGGCTTTAGATGAACTGGGGGTCGAGATTGGCGCACATACGGTAGATCATCCTATTTTAACAGTGTTAGATGCGCCGGCGCAGCGAGAGCAAATTAGTCAAAGTAAAAAAACCTTAGAAGCCTGCATCGGTAAGCCGGTTAATGGTTTTGCTTATCCCAATGGCAAGCTAAACCGGGATTATGATAGCGTTACACGTGACATTGTGGCGGACCTTAACTTTGATTATGCAGTATCCACCAATTGGGGTATCAGCACTGTGAAATCGGATAAATTTCAGCTAAACCGTTTTACACCTTGGGACCTGTCGCCCTTGAAATTCCATTTGCGCTTTTTACGCAACCTGCTGGCCAAGGATTAGTATATTTTGTCAACAGACTTTCCATTAGCATTAGCCGACGCAACTGATTACCCTGCACCGACAATTTTAGCGACCGCTGACAAGCACAATATTTCTTTGCTGGGTCTGGGCTCTGCTAGATATTCTCAATTCATAGCACAAAGTATGTATGTTAAAAATGGGCGCTCTGCTATCGCCCACGTTGCTAAAACCATTGGTTTACAGCCGGGTGATACTATCCTGTTGCCGGAGTATTTTTGTCCTGCCATGGTTGAGCCGTTTTTGTGGATGAAACTTAAGGTAAAATTTTATCGATTAGATAAAACACTGCACGTAGATCAGGCGTATTTCAAAAGTTTAATTGATGCAAACGTTAAAGCCTGTTTGTTTGTGCGTTTTTTTGGATTTATGGGCGATATTGAAGAATCTCTGATACTCGCAAAAAGTTTAGGCCTGTTGGCGATAGAAGACTGTGCACACAGCTATTTTTCACAAGAGGTAAGCGTTAAAGGTGAATGTTTTGATGCAAGCATTTGTAGCCTAAATAAATTTTTCCCTTGTGTTGATGGTGGCATGTATCGCCTTAACAATAAGTACAGTGCAAATGACAATGCTGGGGAGCGTGGGATAAGCCATGTGGAAGAACTCAAAAACACTTTACACTTTATTGGCTTAGAAAAGGGGATAGAGTTTTTAAAAAAACTCATTAAACCTTCGCGAAATAATAGTTTAGACGTTACCAAAAGTTCAGACGAAATCTCCGCAAAAAGTGTATATCGGTATTTTAAGGAGCAAGATCTCGGTCTTGGTTGCTTTAGGTTAACGAAGTGGATTGTCGGTTCGTCAAATAATAAAAAAATAATAGAAAAGAGACGCCAAAATTATACGTCGTTATATGCTGGCCTAATCAGTTCTTCGTTGGGGCAGCCCATTTTTAAGCTTGAGCCAAATGCAGTGCCTTACGTCTTTCCTTTTTTACTGCACGACGAAGATGATTTTGATTATATTAGGGAGCAAGGTATACAAATATTGCGTTGGGAAGAATTTACTCCGTCAGACAATCGAGATGTTGAAACCCTTAGGAAAAGACTTATTCAAATTCCTTGTCATCAAAATCTGACTCTTATTGAATTACAAAAAATTATTACCATCATCAACAAAAGATAAACAGCATAATGGATAGTATAAATACTAAGTGGGAAGTAAGAAACATTGCTGAATTTGGTGTCATCGCATTGGCATGGGATGAACTCAATAAACGTAATAATAACCAAGCCATATTATGCGCGTCGTTTGTCAGTGCATTATTGGATGCTTTTGGTAGTTCTGAAGAATGTTTAGTGCTTGCTTGGCATGAAAATAATCTGGTTTTTGCCAGCATTTTCGAAAAAAAATCCCGCTACCGCTGGCAAACCTTTCAGCCCTCACAGGCCCCGTTAGGATGCATTATTTGTAGTGAGGATATGTTGAATGAACAAACATTGAAGCAAGTAGCTAAATTGTTACCCAGTAAGCCCTTGTTGCTTGATTTGACTCAAATCGACAGCGCACAATTTCCAAAGGACTCGACGAGTTTTTTATTTACTTCACCTTATATCAGTACTGGGAGTATCGAGCTACCCAGTGATTTTACTGCCTATTTTGCTAGTTTAAGTAAAAACGCTCGCCAGAATTTTAACAAAGCCAGAAATCGGCTTGCCAAGTTGGACATAACAACAAAACTCGAAATTGTCACAGATAAAGATGAAATAAAAAAATTCATTGGTATTTACGGAGACATCGAGAGTGATGGTTGGAAGGATGCTGAGGGCACGGCTGTGCATCGGGATAATTCACAGGGGCAATTCTATTCTGATATGTTTTACCGCTTTGCTGAGCAAGAAGCCGCGCAAATTTGGTGCTATTACTTTGACGATGAAATTGTTGCTGTAGACCTGTGCGTACTAATGAACGAGGTTTTGGTTATTCTCAAGACTACCTATGCAGAGAAACACGCTAAATATTCACCGTCTTTATTAATGAAACTTGATGCCTATGAAAAATTAGGTCTTGAGGGAAAGGTAAAAACTATTGAGTATTTTGGTAAAACCAAGGATTGGCATCGACGTTTACAGTGTGAGGAAAGGGATATTTATCATGCCACTTGGTGTAAATTCCCTACTCTTTTTAGATTGTTTAACACGATTAAAAAAAAGTTAACATAGGCTATAAACGTTCTACAGCCAGCTATGATATTTGTTAATTATTTTGATTGCTTGATAGCGTATAAAGACGAAGGAACTGCATAAAATGTCAACACAAACCACAATACACATGCCGCACAAAAGCACAGCTAATCCATGTTAAGCGGTCACTTCATTCCCTCGCCAGAAGGTAAGTTGTTCGTCACTCAATTCGGTGAACTGGGCTCAGATACTGCTATTTTGTGTTTACCTTCGATTATCGAAGAGTTAAATCTTGCGCGCGCGGTAGTGGCGAAACAAGCCCAAATGTTTGCTCAACATAATATTCCCTGTTTTGTGCTGGATTATTTTGGCACAGGCGACAGCGAAGGTGAATTTGAACAAGCCGACTGTGACCTTTGGCTTGAAAATGTACTAACTGCTGGTGAATGGCTAAAGCAACAAGGTTTTTCTAAAATCATTCTTTTTGGCGTAAGGTTTGGCGGTTTATTAATGATGGCTCACCAAGAGTCACTGCACCAACGTTTACCGATTGTAAAACAAATATTATGGAAACCGGTTACCAATGGTAAACAATTCGCGGGGCAATTTCTGCGGATTAAACAAGCCAATAGTATGATGAATCAAAGCTCAGCCAAAATTAACTGGCGGCAACATATTCTGGATGGCAATAATACTGAGGTGGCGGGGTATCTTGTAACTCCTAAAATGTTGGCGACAATGGAGCTGTTAAAATTACAGGACAACATGCAGCCCGCGTCTTCCGTCATTTGGTTCGAACTTGCCGCAAAAGAACCTACTCCGCTAACGCAACGTATTATTGCTAACTGGTCCGAAAATAGCGTGTCTGTATATTGTGTTAAGACTCCCCCGTTTTGGCAAGTGCCAGAAGTATTTTCGCTGCCTGAATTATGCCAGCTAAACCTTATCTTATTAACTGAACAGGCAAGCTTATGAATGAGACCCCAGTTATTATCACGTTGGCGGATCAGCAATTATTAGGCATTATTCATCACGCAGAAGGCGAGCAAAATGGAAGCCTTGCTGACACGGCTGTGCTAATTGTTGTGGGGGGGCCTCAGTATCGGGTGGGTAGTCATCGTCAATTTATTCAGCTTGCCCGTTCTCTCGCTTCTAATGGTATCTGTACTATGCGTTTTGACTGCCGTGGTATGGGAGACAGTGAGGGAAAAAAAGTTACTTTTGATAATGTGTGTATCGATATAAAAGCTGCAATAGATACTCTGCAACGCCAGCAACCTGAAATAAAGAAAATTGTAATTTGGGGTTTATGTGATGCCGCTTCTGCCGCACTAATTTATGCTCATAAAGATAAGCGAGTTGCAGCTTTAGTATTACTTAACCCCTGGTTACGCAGTGATCAAGCTATGGGGAAAACCATGGTGAAGTATTATTATGTGCAACGTTTATTATCACGAGACTTCTGGATTAAATTATTAAGCGGGAAGGTAAATGTGCTAGCAAGCGCAAGTGATGCCAAAGGTTTTGTGGCAGACAGTGTAAAAAATGATCAAAAAGGCGAGGCCAGTTATCAAATAAGAATGTTAAATGGTGCTAAACAATTTAATGGTCCAGTCTGTTTAATATTAAGTGAGAATGACTTAACTGCACGTGAGTTTAGTGAGCAGGTGAAATCTGACAAAAACTGGCAGGCCTTTGTGGAGAACAAATGTCAGGAGCACCAGCTGGACAGAGCAGACCATACTTTTTCATCGCTTGAGTTCAAAAACAAGGTAGCAATATTAACTGCAGATTTTATTAAGAATAATGTGAATTAATAAATAGTATTTTGAATACTTCACTGCTGTATTCAAATAGCCTAATTACAGCAAAGTAGTCATAAAAAATAATACGATAATGAGGAGTTACCTGTGCGCTATTTGTTTTGGCTTGTTGTATTCCTCATCACCTATGGTTCGTTGTTTCCATTTAATTTCTCTAGTGCAATGTTAGAGGATGGAAATACCTTGTTGTATCTAACTAAATTCCCCAGTGTGGGAGATATTCTTGGTAATATCGCACTTTTCATACCATTAGGATTAGTGCTTAGAGCGCAGAGTCTTGCCTCAAATAAGTCAACAAATTATATTAAAGTACTACTGCAGGTATTTGTTTTTTCGTTGATATTGCAGCTACTGCAATATTACCTGCCGTCCCGAGATCAGAATATTTTCGACGTTTTGTTCAATCTTATTGGCTTCTATATTGCCTGAGTCATATTCAGCTTAATACCTGTAAAAATGTATAGTGGGCAAGAACACTTAAGCTTATTGCCTATTGGTATTGCTTGCTTTTACTTTGCATCTGAACTCATCCCGTTTATACCCAGCCTTGATTTTCAACTCATAAAAACCAGTCTTAAACCTTTGATGACAGATCCTGTGGATTGGTTTGATGTTATTAGCTCAACAATATTTTGGCTGCTGGCACTGAAGTTAATAAATACCAAGGACAAGTCGCTTTCCTTTTACTATTTTTTGATACTTTGGCTAGGTTTTATCGTTGGGAAATTAGTGATTTATCACAATTATTTGACAGCAGCAGATTTGATTTCGCCAATTTTTGCAATGGCGCTTTTAAAAATCCAATCATTCAAGAGCGCTAAATCACTGTTTGTACTCATTACAATGACAGTAATGGCATATTTATCAAAAACAATAGAGTCGTTTTCTCCAGAAGTTATGCACACCATTAATATTGTTCCTTTTGCAGAATTTCTGCAGGGGGATTTGGAAACAAATACTCGAAACTTACTCTTTAAAATTTTTGCTTTTAGCGCTTTGCTGTGGTTGTCACTAGAAGCCCGACTCAATGTAAAAAAGGTAGCTTTTAGCCTGTTTTGGGTTGACTCAACTTGTGTTCAAGTAAATCAATGAAAGTTTAATGGCAGTGCTTTATTTTGATGCTTCATTAAGCTGATTTAGACAGGAATGCAAAAATTTGATAACTTTCAAAGTTTCAAAGCTTGGAGTTTATAATACAGCTTAGAATAGATATGTAATCTTCCTAGTCAGTGGGAGTCTTAATTAGTAGGGAGTTGCATGATCTCTCCTCATACTAAAGACTTAGCGTGCCTGTTAATAGTGGGGGATTTACATTGGTCTTGCGTCTAATTCCGTTCATAGTCCTTTGTTTTATTGATGTACCCTTAAATGTTCATTCGCAATACTACAAGTCTACCAATGGATTACAAAACCCAAAAAAAGG
>Ga0209199_1002380_pt1 | contig 20326 bp, 17 predicted proteins | sample COGITO_mtgs_1105_7_FD_184805 | JGI IMG/M metagenome (GOLD analysis project Ga0209199, IMG submission 184805) | Pelagic marine microbial communities from North Sea - COGITO_mtgs_110523 (SPAdes) (version 2) | ecosystem: Environmental > Aquatic > Marine > Epipelagic ...
CAATACTTCCTTTAGAAGTTGAATTTTTCTGACGCCAAATTTTAAGTTTTAATTTCATAAATTCTTATTTATAACTTCTTTCTTTAACTTCAATATCATTATAGTTTAATTCTTCTTTGTGTAATATAGCATCCTTGGGTTCACCAGTATATTCCCAAGCAGAAACAAATTGATAGTTTTTATCTCTCATTGCCTCTCCTTCCGGAGTTTGATGCTCATCTCTAAAATGACCTCCACAAGATTCTTCTCTAGATAATGCGTCTTTAGCAAAAAGTTCTCCTAACTCTAAAAAATCAGCTACCCTACCAGCTTTGGCTAATTCTTCATTGAACTCATCTGTTGAACCAGGAACCTTGACTTCTTTCCAAAAAAGATTTCTTAGTTCAGATATCTCAATAATAGCCTCGTTTAATTCTTTTGAATTTCTAGCCATTCCACATTTATTCCACATTATCTTACCCAGTTTTTTATGGAAATAATCCACCGAATGCTTTCCCTTATTGTTTACAAAAAAATCTAATTTTTTAATTGCTTCTGACTCAGCATTTTCAAATTCAATTGTGTCAGTTGGAATAGGTCCAGTTGAAATATCATCAGAGAGATAATCCCCAATTGTGTATGGTAATACAAAATATCCATCCGCTAAACCTTGCATTAATGCAGAAGCCCCTAATCTGTTTGCGCCATGATCGGAGAAATTAGCTTCTCCAATGGCATATAATCCAGGTACTGTGGTCATTAAGTTATAATCAACCCAAATTCCACCCATAGTGTAATGTACAGCAGGATAAATCATCATAGGAGTTTCATAAGGATTTTGATCAACTATCTTTTCATACATCTGAAATAAATTTCCATATTTCTTTTTTATAACTGATGTCCCTAATTTATTGACTAAATCTTCATTAGACTCGTCTTCACCGCTAATATGAGCTTGTTCTTTTCCATACCTAATAATCGCAGCTGCAAAGTCTAAATAAACAGCTTCACCTGTTGCATTAACACCAAATCCTGCATCACATCTTTCTTTGGCAGCTCTGGAAGCAACGTCGCGAGGAACTAAATTACCAAAGGCAGGATATCTTCTTTCAAGAAAATAATCCCTATTTTCTTCAGAAATATCTAGTGGAGTTATTTTACCTTCTCTTATAGAAATTGCATCCTCTTTAATATTCGGAACCCAAATTCTTCCATCATTTCTTAGTGATTCAGACATTAAAGTAAGTTTTGATTGATGATCTCCTGAAACTGGAATACAAGTTGGATGGATTTGAGTAAAACATGGATTTGAAAAATATGCACCACGTTTATGTGCTTTCCATGCAGCAGTAACATTACTCCCCATTGCATTAGTAGATAAATAAAACACATTGCCGTAACCCCCAGAACCAAGAACAACCGCATGAGCTGAATGCCTTTCAACTGCTCCAGTTATTAAATTTCTAGTGATAATACCTCTAGCCTTACCATCAACAAGAACGACATCGAGCATTTCATGCCTATTATACATTTTAATTTTGCCTCTACTAATTTGTCTGTTCATAGCAGAGTATGCTCCTAATAATAGTTGTTGTCCTGTTTGACCTTTAGCATAAAAAGTTCTAGACACTAAAACACCACCAAAAGATCTGTTATCTAGAAGCCCGCCATAGTCTCTAGCAAAAGGGACTCCTTGAGCAACACATTGATCAATTATATTTGTAGAAACTTCAGCTAGACGGTAAACGTTAGATTCTCGTGATCTGTAATCCCCTCCTTTAACAGTATCATAAAAAAGTCTGTAGGTTGAGTCTCCATCACCTTGATAATTCTTTGCAGCGTTTATCCCTCCTTGTGCAGCTATTGAATGAGCTCTTCTAGGGGAGTCTTGAAAACAGAATGCTTTAACATTATAACCTAATTCAGCTAATGTTGCAGCGGCAGAACCACCAGCCAAACCGGTGCCAACTACGATAATGTCGATAAGTCTTTTGTTGGCCGGATTAACCAAATTAATAGTATTCTTGTGATTAGTCCATTTATCTTTTAGGGCACCTTTTGGCTCGCTAGAGACAAGTTTTGGGCTATATTTAAGTTCAGGTGTTTTTTGTATTTTGATAAGGTACTGTTCAAAATTCTTGGCACTCTGTTCAATCAATGAGTTTTTGTTTTTAAAATTCTTGTCGGTTTTTTTAATTGGCGATCTGCACTCTTTCTTGTGCCAGTTAGTATCCCAATCTTTAAGCTTACATTTAACTCCAGTACTTTTCTTTATAATTTTAGGGGCAGAGTTTTTTGGTTTATGATAATACCTGACGCATATCAATAACTCTTCATTAGGTGAATATTCACCTTTGGGCTTTCTGTAATTTAAAGAATATGTAATTTTGTTCATAGATTGATTTGAGTGCGTGTTACAAAATTAATTAAAATTAATTATAACACACATATATTTATATAATAAATTAAGTATTGGATAAAATCATAATTAATGATTAAAAAAATGAAAAATTGCAATAAAAACAAAGCCTAATGGAACGCAAATTGAATATACATAACTTAAATTTTTAAGGATTTTTTTTCTACCAACTGTAGAGCCCATGGATTGAAAGGCAGAAGTAAAACCATGCATTAAATGCAATGATAAAAAGCAGAAAGCAATACAATAAAAGATCACTCTTGGTGCATAAGCAAACTTGTGTTGTAGCTCTGTAAAATATCTAAATTCTCCATTGTGCAATCCAGACCAATCGTTAAGAATAAACTTTGTGTTAATTTCTGGAAACCAAAAATCAACAAAATGTAAAACCATGAATGAAAGTATTGCTAAGCCACTCCAAACCATATTTCTGCTCATCCATGAGGAGTTAGCACCACCGTTGTTATATGCATATTTAACTTTAGAAGATCTGTTATTTCTAACCTCTAAAATAAAACCCATTACAAAATGAAAAATAACACCAAAAATTAAGATAGGTTGAAGCACAAATTGGACTAAAGGGTTGGTACCCATAAAATGGGATATTTGATTAAAAATATCTGCACTAAACACAGATGTCAAGTTTATTGCAAAATGTTGTAAAAGAAAAACCATCAAAAAGATGGCTGAAAGAGCCATTGAAATTTTTCTAGCAATAGATGAATCAAAAAATAGTGACATCAGTTTTTAAATAATAAATTCACTACAAAAGTAACACTGAAAAAGATGTTACACAAGAAAAAAGATCTATTTAGAATGATTTTAAAATAAATCAAAAAGAATATTATTACATTTGAAATATAAAAAATTTAAATATGAAATACGAATCTATTGATAGTAAGCTGTTTATAAAAAATAGAATAAACTTTTCTAAAGAAATGAAGAAAAATAGTATTGCTTTTTTTAATTCAAATGACATATATCCAGTTAGTGCAGATTCGACTTTACCTTTTGAGCAGCACAGAGACATCTTCTACTTAAGTGGAATTGATCAAGAAGAAAGTATCTTAGTTTTATGTCCAGATAACTCCAACCCAGATTTAAGAGAAATCTTATTTTTAAAAGAAACTAATGATCACATAGCGGTATGGGAAGGACCAAAAATAAATAAAAGTCAAGCATTAAATATAAGTGGGATTAAAACTGTTTTTTGGCTAAACGATTTAGAAAAAGTTATAGATAGTTTAATAAGTAGCTGTGAAAACATATACATTAATAAAAATGAACACTATAGAGCAAAAATTGAAACTGAAACTAGAGAAGCCAGATTCAATAGTTGGCTTGAGAACAAATATTCAAATAAAAACAAAGAAAGAAGTAATCCAATTTTACAAAGATTGAGGTCTTTAAAAGATCCCATAGAAATAAATCTGATACAACAAGCTTGTGATATAACAAATAAAGGGTTTAGAAGAATTTTGGGCTTTGTAAAACCAGGAATTTGGGAATATGAAATTGAAGCAGAATTTATTCACGAATTTTTGATTAATAGATCCAAAAAATTCGCCTATACTCCAATTATTGCGTCTGGAAATAATGCAAATATTCTTCATTATATCGAAAACAATATGCAGTGTAGAGATGGTGATTTGATTCTTTTAGATGTAGGAGCTGAATATGCTAATTACTCTAGTGATATGACACGAACTATCCCTGTAAATGGAAGATTCAATAAAAGACAAAAAGCTGTTTACAATGCAGTTTTAAGAGTAAAAAATGAAGCCACTAAACTACTAGTTCCTGGGACAGACTGGGCTGAATATCATATTGAGGTAGGAAAGCTAATGACATCTGAATTACTTGATTTAAAGTTATTAGATAAAGTAGATATTCAAAATCAAACTAAAGAAAAGCCTGCATATAAAAAATACTTTATGCATGGTACATCACATCATATGGGTCTAGATACTCATGACTATGGTTTATTAGAAGAGCCAATGCAGGAAAACATGGTTTTTACTGTTGAACCTGGAATTTACTTACCAAAGGAAGGATTTGGCATTAGACTGGAAGATGACGTTGTTATACAAAAAGCTGGTGATCCAATAAATTTGATGAAAAAAATCCCTATCGAAATTGATGAAATTGAAAGTTTAATGAATTCTAATTAATTGAATTCCATCCTTGTGCTTTTAAAGGTATTTTAGAATTAGACCTGGTTATCAGATTTGGTTTAGAATTTTTATCAGTTATATGACCAATAACTGTAAAATTTGGATTCGCTTTAATTTTTAAATAATCTTGCTGAGAAATTGTGAACAATAACTCGTAATCCTCTCCTCCATTTAATGCAATTGTAGTGCTGTCGATATTGAATTCTTCACAAGTAGAAATTAATTGAGGATCTATTGGAATTTTTTCTTCATACAGATCGCATCCAACACTACTTTGACTACAGATGTGTATAATTTCAGATGAAAGACCATCACTTATATCAATCATTGAAGTAGGTTTGACATCTAAATCTTTTAGTAATTTGACTATATCTTTCCTTGACTCTGGCTTTAGTTGCCTTTCAACAAGATATGTATACTGGTCTAGTTCAGGCTGATTATTAGGATTAACCTTAAACACTTCATTCTCACGCTCCAGAACCTTTAAACCCATATAGGCACTTCCTAGATCCCCAGTTACAACTAATAAATCGTTTTCCTTGGCTCCATTTCTGTAGACAATATCTTTTTCATCAACTTCTCCAATTGCAGTGACCGAGATTGTCAAACCAGACGTAGATGTAGTAGTATCTCCACCAACCAGATCAACATCATAAACTTTAGTTGCTAATCGAATGCCTGAGTAAAGTTCTTCTAAAGATTCAAGAGTAAATCTATTTGAAACCGCAATAGAAACGGTAATCTGTGTGCCAATAGCGTTCATGGCATTAATATCTGATAAATTGACCATAACCGCTTTGTACCCAAGATGCTTTAAGGGGGTGTAAGCAAGATTAAAATGAACACCTTCAACAAGTAAATCAGTAGAAACAACTACTTTTTTTTTAGTAAATGATAAAACAGCAGCATCATCTCCAATACCCTTAAATGTACTTGAATTTTTAATCTCAAAACTCTCGGTCAATTTTTCAATTAATTTAAACTCACCTAAGTCTTTCAAACTAGTTTTACTTATATTTTTATCTTCAATCATATTACAAATCTAACATTCTTTTAGAACATAGTCTCTAATTCTATCATATAAATAGACTAAATAGTATGCAAAAACAAGAGTTATATTGTATATTTGTATGCTAATATATTTTATATATATATTTATGATAAAAATATCAGATTTAGCAAAAAGCAAAGTCATTGAATTAATGTCTAATGATGGATTTAGTCCTCAGGAAGACTTTATTCGAGTTGGCGTAAAAAGCGGAGGGTGCTCTGGGCTATCCTATGATTTGAAATTTGATAAAAATAAAAATGAAGATGATAAAATGTTTGAAGATAAAAATATAAAGATAGTAGTTGACAAGAAAAGTTTTTTATACCTAATTGGAACTACTTTAGAATATTCTGGTGGTCTTAATGGCACTGGTTTTGTTTTTTCCAATCCCAACGCAAATAGAACATGTGGTTGTGGAGAAAGTTTTTCACTATAAATAAAAAGATATGGCTAAATACACTGAAGACGATCTAAGAGAAGAGTTAAAAACAAAAGAATACGAGTATGGTTTTTACACTGAGATGGACTCTGACACATTTCCTGTTGGACTTAATGAAAATATTGTAAGAGCAATCTCTAAGAAGAAAGACGAACCCAACTGGATGACAGATTGGAGATTAGATGCCTACAAGCAATGGGAAAAAATGAAGGAGCCAGATTGGGCCAATGTTAAATATAATAAGCCTGATTTTCAAGCAATATCCTACTATTCAGCTCCATCAAACACTCCTAAATACAATGATTTAAGTGAAGTTGATCCTGAATTGCTGGCTACATTTAAAAAACTAGGGATCTCGATTGACGAACAAAAAAAATTAAGTGGTGTTGCAATGGATGTTGTAATTGATTCAGTCTCAGTTGCAACTACTTTTAAAAAAACTCTTTCTGAAAAAGGAATAATTTTTTGTTCAATTAGTGAGGCTATAAAAAATCATCCAGATTTAGTAAAAAAGTATATTGGATCAGTAGTTCCTGTAAAAGACAATTATTACGCTGCCTTAAATTCAGCAGTCTTTAGTGATGGCTCATTTTGTTATATACCAAAAGGGGTTAGGTGTCCTATGGAACTTTCTACTTATTTTAGAATTAACCAAGCTGGTACAGGTCAATTTGAAAGAACTCTTGTTATTGCAGATAAAGAAAGTTATGTAAGTTATCTTGAAGGATGTACAGCTCCAAGTAGAGATGAAAATCAACTGCATGCCGCTGTGGTTGAATTGATAGCATTGGATGATTCAGAAATTAAATATAGCACAGTACAAAACTGGTTCCCTGGCAGCCCTGATGGAAAAGGGGGCGTTTTTAATTTTGTTACAAAAAGGGGGCTATGTGAAAAGAATGCTAAAATATCTTGGACACAAGTTGAAACTGGTAGTGCTGTAACATGGAAATACCCTTCTTGCATTTTAAAAGGAGACAATTCTATTGGAGAATTTTATTCCATAGCAGTAACCAACAATTATCAACAAGCTGACACAGGAACAAAAATGATTCATATTGGAAAAAATACCAAGTCAACAATCATATCAAAAGGTATCTCTGCTGGAAAGTCACAAAATAGTTATCGAGGTTTAGTAAAAATTAATTCTAGAGCTGATAATGCTAGGAATTTCTCTCAATGCGATAGTTTATTAATGGGTAATGAATGTGGTGCTCACACATTCCCATATATTGAAGCTAAAAATAAAACTGCACAAATTGAACATGAGGCTACAACCAGTAAAATTGGAGAAGACCAAATTTTCTATTGTAATCAAAGAGGAATTGGTACTGAAAAGGCAATTGCATTAATAGTGAATGGTTTTAGTAAAGATGTATTAAATAAACTACCAATGGAATTTGCTGTTGAAGCACAAAAATTGTTAGAAATTTCACTTGAAGGTTCTGTAGGTTAAAATTTGTTAAAATGAAAAAATATAGAATATTAATACTTATCGCACTTTTTTCATTTAGTTGTGATAAAAAACAAAATAAAGTTGTTTCAAATGAAGTCGTAGAAACAAAAAATAATGACCAGATAATTTTATCTGGGGATTATGTTTTTTACAATAATGCAGCAGTATTGCAGACGAACAAGAATGTTTATGGAATCATAATTAATGAAAAAGTAAACGAGCTAAACCAAAAACTGTCTTCAATCAAAAAAGATGAATTTGATTTCGTTCCAGTTATTCTCAAGGGTAAATTGCAAAACAAAAAAGAAGATGAAGAAGGCTGGTCAGTGAAATTAGAAATTACAGAAATAGTTGAAATTATTAATAAAGAAAAATAAATATGTTAAGCATAAAGAATTTACATGCAAAAGTTGAGGATAAAGACATTTTAAATGGCATAAATTTAGAAGTAAAAGCAGGTGAAGTACATGCTATAATGGGCCCAAACGGTTCTGGCAAAAGTACTCTAGCATCCATTATTGCGGGAAAAGAAGAATATGAAATTACAAGTGGTGATATTGACTTAAACGGAGAATCCATTGAAGAATTATCTGCTGAGGAAAGAGCTCACAAAGGTATTTTTCTTTCATTTCAATATCCAGTTGAAATACCTGGAGTATCGGTTACCAACTTTATAAAAACAGCAATTAACGAGACAAGAAAAGCTAAAGGACAAGATGAAATGCCTGCAAAAGAAATGCTAAAACTTTTAAAAGACAAGTCTAGTCTTTTAGAAATTGATAGAAAGTTTTTGTCTAGATCTATAAATGATGGTTTTTCGGGTGGAGAAAAAAAGAGAAATGAAATTTTTCAAATGGCAATGCTAGAACCAAGTGTAGCAATATTAGACGAAACAGATTCAGGATTAGATATAGATGCCTTAAGAATTGTTGCTAACGGTGTTAATAAATTAAAAAGCTCTGAAAATGCAGTAATCCTAATAACGCATTATCAGAGATTACTGGACTATATAGTCCCAGATTATGTTCACGTTTTATACAATGGAAAAATTGTGAAATCAGGTACTAAAGATTTAGCACTGGAGCTAGAAGCAAAAGGTTATGATTGGATTAAAGAAGAAGTAAAAAACTAATTAAATGGATTTAAAAGAAAAACTAGTCTCCTCTTTCATCGCTTTTGAAAATCAAGTAGACATAGATAGTTATGTGCATGACATAAGGACCGAGGCTATTAAAAATTTTGAGAATTCAGGCTTCCCAACAAAAAAAAATGAATCCTGGAAATACACTTCTCTAAAACAAGTTTTAGATACTGATTACAGTATTTTCCCAAGTAAAAATACAGCTCTTGTTTATTCGAAAATTGAAAAATATCTTATTGATGATATAGATAGTTATAAAATTATTTTTGTCGATGGTATTTATTCTTCTCATTTATCAGAAACTACGCATGAGGGAATGGATATTTGTTTAATGTCCTCTGTTTTAAACAAACCAAAATATGCTCCAATTATTGAAAATTATTTTAATAAAGCATTAAAAAAAGATGGTATAACAGACTTAAATACTGCTTTTTCCAAAGAAGGTGCATTCATACACATTCCTAAGAATAAACTTGTAGAAAAGCCGATTCAAATTATTCACTTTAGTAGTGGTAATGAAAGCTCATTAATGCTTCAACCAAGAAATTTAATTATTGTTGACGAAAACTCTCAACTGCAGATTATTGAAAGACATCAAAATTTAAATGAAAATGAAGTTTTAACAAATTCTGTTACAGAGATTTTTGTGAACCCAAAATCTATTGTAGATTATTATAAAATTCAAAATGACAACAAGCAAGCTTCTTTAATAGATACTACATCAATTATTCAAGAAAATAATAGTGTTTGTACATTACACACTTTTTCTTTTGGCGGAAAACTTACAAGAAATAATCTTACTTTCTCTCAAAAAGGAGAGCACGTTGAATCAATAATGAAAGGAATTACAATTATTGAAGAAAAACAACATGTAGATCACAATACTCTAGTTCACCATATTAAACCAAATTGCGAAAGTCATCAAGACTACAAAGGTATTTTTGATGATAGTTCTACAGGAGTGTTTAATGGTACGGTTGTAGTGGAGAAAGAAGCTCAAAAAACAAATGCATTTCAAGCAAATAATAATGTGCTACTTAGTGATAAAGCCTCTATAAACACAAAGCCACAGCTTGAGATTTTTGCAGATGATGTAAAGTGTTCACACGGGTGCACCATCGGCCAATTAGATAAAAATGCTCTTTTTTATTTAAAATCAAGAGGGATACCTGAAAAAGAAGCAAAAGCTTTATTAATGTATGGTTTTGCAAATAATGTTATGCAAAGTGTAAAAATTCCAGAATTAAAAAATAGAATAACTAATATAATTGCTGGAAAATTAGGAGTTAATATTGGATTTAATTTATAAATGAAAAAAAATAAACAAATAGATGTTGATCAAATACGAAATGATTTTCCCATTCTTAAAAGAAAAGTAAATGGTAAAAATTTAATATATTTTGATAATGCTGCTACCTCACAAACTCCAAAAATAGTAATTGATTCAATTGTTGATTATTATTCTAACTACAATTCAAATATACACAGAGGCGTTCACTTTTTAAGTCAAGAAGCTACTGATGCTTATGAGAAGTCTAGGGTTAAATTTCAAAAACACTTCAATGCAGATAATTCTTTTGAAATAATATTTACATCTGGAACAACTCACAGCATTAACCTGGTTTCTAACGGTTTTAAAAAGATACTGAAAAAAAATGATGAGATTATCATCTCTCAATTAGAGCATCATAGTAACATTGTTCCTTGGCAAATGCTTTGTGAAGAAACTGGAGCAAAAATTAAAGTAATTCCAATTAATGATAATGGAGAGTTAATCATTGATAAATACGAAAAGCTATTAAATCCAAAAACTAAATTGGTTTTCGTTAACCACGTTTCAAATGCACTTGGAATAGTAAATCCTATCAAACACATAATAAAAAAAGCACATGAATTTAATGCAATTGTTCTTGTAGATGGAGCTCAAGCAACTCCTCATATAAAAATTGATGTTATTGATTTAGATGTAGATTTTTATGTTACCTCTACCCATAAAATTTGTGGCCCAACAGGCGTTGGAATTCTATATGGTAAAGAAAAGTGGCTAAATAAAATACCTCCTTTTTTAGGTGGTGGAGAAATGATCGATCAAGTTACTTTTGAAAAATCAACTTATGCTGGACTTCCAAATAAATTTGAAGCTGGTACTCCCAATATAAGTGGAGTAATAGCATCCGGAATTGGGATAGATTATTTAAATTCAATTGGCCTAGAAAATATTTATAATTACGAAAAAGAATTACTTGACTATGCAACTAAGAAACTAGTACTAATAAAAGGTCTAAAGATTTATGGAGTTTCTACAGAAAAAACATCTGTAATATCTTTTAATGTTGGTAATATGCATCCATATGACATTGGTTCTATTCTGGATAAATTTGGGATAGCTACAAGAACTGGTCAGCTTTGTGCACAACCGATAATGGATTATTTTAAAATACCTGGAACAATAAGGGTTTCTTTTAGCTTTTATAATACAAAAGAAGAGATTGACCAATTTATTGAAGCACTTCGCAAAGCTATTTTAATGCTGTCCTAATTAAAAAATAGTACAAAAGCGATACTTTAAATTGAATAATCTTTTTGTTATCGTATTTTTACTAAAATTATAAGCTTGAAAATAAAACAAATACAAGAAGAAGTAATAGAGGAGTTTGCAATGTTTGATGATTGGATGCAAAGGTATGAGTATATGATTGATCTTGGTAAATCATTACCTTTAATTGATAGTAAATATAAAACAGATGACTACCTAGTTAATGGTTGTCAGAGTAAAGTTTGGGTTAGAGCCGAACTTGTGGATAAACAAATAGTGTTCAAGGCGGATAGTGATGCAATCATTAGCAAGGGTATAATTGCAATTTTAATTAGAGTTTTTTCTCATCACGAACCTAATGAAATAATAGAAGCTAAAACCGATTTTATAGATAAGATTGGACTAAAAGATCACCTTTCTCCGAATAGAGCAAATGGTCTTTCAAGTATGATTAAACAATTAAAAATTTATGCTTTAGCTTATCAAACAAAAATAAATAATGAATAAAGAAGATTTTGATCCAAAGATTTTAGGAGAAAAAATTGTTATGGTTTTGAAAACAGTTTTTGATCCAGAAATTCCTGTTGATATTTATGAATTAGGCCTAATCTATGATGTAATGATTAATGAAGATAGGGATGTTAAAATTCTAATGACTTTAACCACCCCTAATTGTCCTGTTGCAGAATCGTTACCGTTAGATGTTGAAAATAAAGTAAAATCCATGGAGGAAGTAAACGAAGCTGAGGTGGAGATTACTTTTGATCCTCCCTGGTCTCAAGATTTAATGAGCGATGAAGCAAAGTTAGAAATAGGGATTTTATAAATACTCTCGTTAATAAAAATGTCAAAAGAAATTATAAATAGAGTCGCAAATAGTAAAATAATTACAATTGATCTTGAAGATTATTATCCAAAGGGTCAAAGGCACTTATTAGATATTAAAAACTGGCTCCATGAAGGTTTAGTTTTAAAGGAAAAGGAGTTTAGATTTTCAGTTGATACTTTTGACTGGACTAAATTTAATAATGGGTATGTTTCTGTTTTTTGTAGTAGCGGTGCAATAATTCCAACTTGGGCATATTTACTGATAGCTACCAAATTAAAAGACAATTGTATTATAAATATTGTTGGAGATTTAGATTATTTAGAAAAATGTATTTTTTTAGATATTGTAAACTCAATTGATTTTTCAAACTTTAGCGGTAAGTCTGTAGTTATAAAAGGGTGTTCGAAAAAAAATATCCCTCTTGATGCTTACACGCAATTAATAAACCATTTGAAACCAGTCGCTCAAAGAATTATGTTTGGAGAGGCGTGTTCTACTGTACCATTGTATAAAAAGTAAATTAACAATCTGGGTACAAGAACCTGTTGTAAGGAAATCTAGTAATATGAATTTTTCTGACTTCTGAATATAAACAACTTTTTAAATCATCTATATTCTCTTTATTTAAAGCAGAAATAAATCTAACCTCATTATCACTATTACTCATCCAGGTATTTTTCCAGTCATCTAAATTATAGTTAGACTTACCCCTGATTGCAATTAAGTCTTCTTCATCAAACTCTATAAATGAATAATTATCAATTTTATTAAATACCATAATAGTTGGCTTATCAGAGCTCTTGATCTCTTCCAGTATCTTATTTACTGATTCTACATGCTCTTCAAAATTCGAATGTGAAATATCCACCACGTGAATTAGCAAGTCTGCTTCTCTTACTTCGTCCAAAGTACTTTTAAAGGATTCTATTAATTGTGTTGGTAGTTTTCTTATAAAGCCTACTGTATCACTCATTAAAAAAGGAAGGTTTTTAACAACTACCTTTCTTACCGTAGTGTCTAAAGTGGCAAACAGCTTGTCTTCTGCAAACACTTTTGATTTACTTAAAACATTCATCAAGGTTGATTTACCTACGTTAGTATAACCAACCAAAGCAACTCTTATCATTTTACCTCTGTTGCCTCGCTGAACATGCATTTGTTTGTCTATCGTCTTAATTTTCTTTTTTAGTAAAGAAATTTTATCTCTCACTATTCTTCTATCAGTTTCAATTTCAGTTTCACCAGGTCCACGCATACCGATACCCCCTTTTTGTCTTTCAAGGTGAGTCCACATTCCCTTTAATCTTGGTAATAGGTATTGACATTGAGCTAATTCAACCTGAGTTCTAGCATAACTAGTTGTAGCTCTTTGAGCAAAAATATCTAGAATAAGATTTGTTCTATCTAGTATTTTACAATTAAATATTTTACTTATGTTTCTTTCTTGTGCTGGAGATAATTCATCATCAAATATTACTGTCTGAACTTTTACAGCATCAATAAAGTTTAGAACTTCTTTAATTTTTCCACTACCTAGAAATGTTTTTGGGTTTGGAGTATCTAAATTTTGTGTGAAACGCTTTACAACAACACCCCCAGCAGTAGTAGTTAAAAACTCCAACTCGTCTAGATATTCTTTAGACTTTTCTTTGTCTTGATCCTGAGTAATAACTCCAATTAAAATAGTATTTTCCAAGTTTTAAATATTCTGAAGTAAATGTACAAATATGAATTAAAAAAACTATGCACATTATAACATGTATTTATTATCTTTAAAAATCTATAATTTTACATATATGAAAAAGTTATTATTTTTTTGTTTTTTGGTACTAAGTTTTAATATCAACTCTCAAACGTCAACTGATGTTGACTGTACTGCTGGGCCTATAACTACTAGCTTCTGCTATGATACTGGATTGGACAATTCTTATTCTTTTACTAGTCTAGATGGAAGTCCATTGAACCTTACTATTAACTCTGGGCAAATAGAATCAAACTGGGACGAATTAATAATTCTTGATTCTGATGGAGTTACTAACTTAAATGCTGACTCTCCCTATGGTACTGGGGGATTTCCAGGCGATGTTTCTGGATTAACTTTCCAGTCCTCTGGAGATAATATAACTCTTATTGTTGATGAAGATGGAAGTATAAGTTGTGTAAGTAGTGGATACAACCCGATAGATTTTACAGTAGCATGTGCCACTTGTGTAAATCCTCAAGCTAGTTATACAATGGTAACAGACTGTCTTAACGGACCTCAATTTTTTATCGATGTTGATTTAACAGATCTTGGATCTGCTTCTTCGATTACATTATCTGATAACCAAGGCGGAGCTACTCAAAATGCAACTGCAACAGGGATGTTTACTTTTGGACCTTATGATAATAACACAGGAGTAGTTATCTCTGTATCAAATGATGATGACGCTAACTGCTCTATTAGTAGTAGCTCTATTACGCAAGAGTTCTGTACTACAACTCTAGTAGACTGTAACTCAGGACCAATTACCTTAGACTATTGTTATGATAATAGTAATACTACAGACTTTACCTATACAAGCTCTGATGGAGTTCCTGTTAATTTAACTATTAACTCAGGTAACGTAGAAAGTGGATGGGATGAATTTTTTGTTTACGACTCCGATGGAGTTACGGAATTAACTCCTGCGCAACCTTACTATGGAAATGGCGGAGATTTATCTGGGCTAACTTTCCAGTCGACGGGTGACACAATATCATTTGTGATTTTTTCTGATGGATCGATAAGTTGTGGATCCGGAAGTATAACGCCAATTAACTATACAGTAGCTTGTGCTACTTGTATAAATCCTCAAGCTACCTATACTGTAATTGATGATTGTGCTAACGGAGATCAGTTCTTAATTGATGTGGATATTACTAGTTTAGGAGATGCTGAATCTTTAACAATATCGGATAACCAAGGTGGAGCTACTCAATCTGCAACTGCAACAGGGGTATATACTTTTGGGCCTTACCCATTCTTAACGGATATTGTAATTTCAGTTGCGAATGACCAAGATGTAAATTGTGTTATAAATAGTAATGCTATTCAACTATTTGCTTGCCCTCCTGCTAATGATAATTGTAGCGGAGCAACAACATTAATAGCTAACGCTGATGAAAATTGTACCGAGTCTGGAAGTGGAACTTTAGTCGCAGCTACTGCTTCTAGTGAACCAAATGCATGTGGTGGGTCTGATAATGATGATGTATGGTTTGAATTTACAGCAGTATCAGAAAATCATGCTATTAGCTTATACAATATTAATGGAGATACCACGGATTTATACCACGTGCTTTACCAAGGAGATGATTGTAATGATTTGTCTCAAATGTACTGTAGTGATGCAAATGAAAGTGTAGCATCTGGTTTAACAATTGGAGAGACATACAAAATTAGAGTATATTCTTTTACTGCTAACGAACTGCAAAACTTAACGTTTGACATATGTATATTTACAGTTCCTCCCGCTATAACAACAGATTCTGAAACATATACAGTTAGTGAATTAGTTACTGACGTGTTAATTGACTCAGAATGTTCACAGGCCTTTAATGTTACATACAGTACTGGTTCTGATTTTGGAACTACTAATGGGATTGGTTATTTTGAGGCTAACGGTTCTTCTTGGCCATTTGAAAGTGGTTTAATAATGACTTCAGGAGATATTATAAATGCTGTAGGGCCTGAAACAGGAACTATTTCAGATGGTACTTATGATTGGCCTGGTGATGCAGATTTAGAATCTGCCATAGGGTTAGCAGCTGGAGCAACAAATAATGCATCTATACTTGAATTTGATTTTATTCCGGTAACAGATCGCATGAGTTTTGATTTTATTTTTGCAGCTGAAGAATATGGAACATTTCAATGTAGCTATACAGATGCCTTTGCGTTTTTATTAACCGACACACAAGGAGTAACTACAAACCTGGCTATAGTTCCAGGAACAGTAGATCCAATTTCTGTACTTAACGTAAGAGACGCTCAATATAACGCTAGTTGTGAATCTGTAAACCCAGAATTTTTTGGAAATTATTACGGTCCTGGTGGTCTACCTACTTTAACCAGCCCAACTAACTTTATTGGTCATACAATTCCAATGACAGCTGAAGCAGATGTAATTCCAAACGAGCTATACCACATTAAACTAGTTGTTGCAGATGACCAAGATACTTTGTTCGATTCTGCAGTATTTATTTCTGCTGGTAGTTTTGATATTGGAGATTTAGATCTTGGAGAAGATATTCTTTTAGATTCAGGAGACGCTTTATGTCAAGGTCAAGAAATGATTTTAGATGCAGGCGGCCTTCCAAATAACTCCAGTATTAGCTGGTTTATGGATGGTAATTTAATAGAAGGTGCTAATGATGTAACTATTACAGTGTCAGAGACTGCATTTTACAGTGCAAATATTGTAATAAATGGTACAGACTGTACATTTGCTGATGAAATTCTAGTAGAATTTTTCCCGGTTCCAAATGTTATTGCAGTGGATGATAATATTATAAAATGTGCAAATGAAGATTATTTACTAGAAGTAGAAGTCACAAATTCTGACGAGCTAAATTCTCTAACATATTACTGGTCAATAGATGGAATTGATGTTCAAGTAGGCCCAGAACCTAGCTATAATTTAGATGACACAAGTGAAGAATTCGGTGAATTTACAGTAAGTGTATTTGATGATAATACATCCTGTTGGAGCTCAACAACAATACTAGTTGATTTTTATGAAAATAGCTATTGTGTAGATCAACCACAAGGATTATCTCCTAATGGAGATGGAATAAATGACTGTTTAATACTAGATCATTTAGAAGATAGAGAAGATATTGAAAAAGCAGAAGTGTTTAACCGATATGGAACTAAAGTATACGAATTAAATGATTATGTTTCTCAATGGTGCGGTACAAATCAAGACGGAGATATTCTCCCCGTAGGAACATATTTTTATATTATTACTTTTAACTCAGGTAAGGAACCAATAACAAGCTGGATCTACTTGAATTACTAACAACTTTAATTAAACAAAAAATGAAAAAACGTTATCTAATACTTTTAATTTTTATTTATGCATTCCAATCGAATGCTCAACAAGATCCTCAGTATACACAATATATGTATAATATGAATGTAATCAACCCTGCGTACGCTGGATCTAGTGATGGTTTAGGGATTGGTATATTATATAGAAGTCAATGGGAAGGCCTTGATGGTGCTCCAGAAACTGGTACCCTTAATATTCATACACCAATAGGAAATAATGTTGGGCTTGGCCTATCTATTATTTCAGACCAAATTGGGCCTGTTAAAGAGACTAACGCATATATAGATTTTTCATACACATTAAATCTAGCTAAAGAAAATAGACTTGCATTTGGATTAAAGGCAGGTGTAACTTCTCATGATATAGGATTAGTAGATTTAGCATTAATCGATCTTAATGATCCCTTTTTTGCAAATGATATAAGTGAAATGACTCCCAATATTGGAGCTGGTGTGTATTTTTATAAACCTAACAAATATTACGTTTCATTTTCTATGCCAAACATTTTGAATTCTGTTCATTTAGATGCAGATGATTATAATATTGGATCAGAGGCTCAACATTTATTTGCAGCGACAGGTTATGTTTTTGATTTATCAAATGATTTTAAATTAAAGCCACATGCATTTCTAAAATATACTTCAGAAAGTCCTGCTAGTTTAGATTTAAATGCAAATTTATTTATGTATGATATCGTTGAAGTAGGAGTTGGTTATAGATTAGATGCAGCAGTGACGGCTATGGTAAATTTCAAAGTTAGCCCAAGCATGAGAGTTGGATACTCATATGATAGCGTACAATCAGAATTAAATTTTATTGCTAAGTCTTCTCACGAAGTCTTCATCAATTTCGACTTAAATTTTAATACCAAAGTTTCAAAATCACCAAGATATTTTTAATAAGCTAAGCTAAAATTATTATGAAAAACATATTTACAATTATTACATTGACTTTTCTAAGCATTGTCTCTATAAATGCTCAAGATAAAAGTACTAAAAAAGCAGATAAACAATTTTCGAGATTTGAATTTGTTAAAGCTGCAGAGAGTTATAAAAAATTGGTTAATAACGGAAAGACCACTGATTATGTAGTAGCTCAACTTGCTGAATGCTATTATAATATATTCAATACTGTTGAGGCAGAGAAATGGTATGCAACATTAGCGGAGGAAACTACTGATCCAAATATTATTTTTAAGTATTCTCAAATGTTAAAGGCCAATGGCAAATATGAACTTTCTAATGAATGGATGACTAAGTTTGTTAAATTAAGACCAGCAGATAATCGAGCTACTTCGTTTATGAAAGACCCTAATTATCTACCTAAAATTATTTCTAAGGGCAAAAGATTTAATCTACAAAACTTAGATATCAACAGTGAATATTCAGACTTTGGTGGGACGTTAAATAATAATAAATTATACATTACATCTTCAAGAAATACTGTAGGGTTATTTGATCTTGGACGTTGGCTTACACAAAGAATTAATTATGGGTGGAATAATGAACCCTATTTAGACATATATAGTTTTGATGTTACCGAAAGTGGAAGCTATATAAACGAAGATTATTTAGACTCTAACGTTAATACAAAATATCATGAAGGGTTAGCTAGTTTTGACGAAGAGGGAAATATGTATATTTCAAGAGAAAGCTTTTATGAAAATGAGTATGTAAAAGATGCTGAATCTAATAATATAACTAGTCTTATTGGAATTTATAAAATAAGTATTGGTGAAAAAAGTGTTGTTGCCCTAAATATAAATAGCGTAGAATATTCGGTTAAAAACCCTTCTTTAAGTTCGGATGGTAAAAAGATATACTTTTCATCTGATATGCCTGGTGGATATGGAAATTTTGATATCTACAGAGGGGATATTGATGAAAAAGGAAATGTTAATAATGTAGAGAATTTAGGTCAAAAGGTAAATACTGAAGGTCAAGAGATGTTTCCTTTTATTGGAGACAAAAACAACTTATACTTTTCTTCAGACTCTCAGCTGGGTTTAGGAGGGTTAGATGTCTACTTTACTAAAGAAGTTGATGGAAAATGGGCCTCAGTAAGAAACGTAGGGATACCTGTTAATAGTAATGCTGATGATTTTGCTTTTAATATGAACGAAGCTACAGGAGAAGGTTATGTATCCTCTAACAGAAGTGGTGGTAAGGGAAGTGATGATATTTATTCCATAAAAAGATTAATCCCCATATGTGATGTATTGCTAACAGCTAATGTAATGGATGCTAAAACTAAGCTAGGTATTGACTCAGCTACAACATCTGTTTCAGACGAAGAAGGAAATATAGCTAGTACCAAAACAAGTTCTAAAGAAGGAGTAACAGAATTTATGCTTGTTTGTGATGAAACAGGAAAGTTAATTGTGTCTAAAGAAGGATATAATAGTAAGATAGTTGATTTAAAAATATCAAACGAGGAATTTGAATCTATAGATGTAATGTTAGATCCAATAGAAAAAATTATTGTTGCTGAAAAAATTGAACTTGACGCAATTTATTTTGATTTTGATAAATCAAATATCAAAGCTGAAGCTGCTTTTGAACTAGATAAATTAGTTCAAATAATGAATAAATATCCGGCAATGACTGTTACTATTGAGTCTCACACAGATAGTAAGGGCCCATCTTCATATAATCAAAAGTTATCAGAAAGAAGAGCTAAGACTACATCTCAATATGTGGTTTCTAAAGGTATTGATTCTTCAAGACTACTATCTACTGGTAAAGGGGAGTCAAATCCAGTGGTAAATTGTACAAATTGTAGTGAAGAAGAAGATCAGTTAAACAGAAGATCTGAATTCATTATAACAGCTGGAAATCCAGTTGAATAATTTAGAATTATTTAAAAAAAAACCTTCTTAGTGAAGGTTTTTTTTTGCTTAAAATTTAATGCAATGAATGAAAATATTAAACTTTTCTGGGAGAATTTTATTAATGACAATACAACTTATCTAAATGTAAAAATTCCAGAGTCATTTTATTTCTGTGATAATGAAAAAGATGCTAATTATTGTGCTAAACTTGTCGTAAAAAATATAAAACAAGCAACCGTACCATCTCTATGGTCCTTCAAAATAAATAATGAAAAACTTCCTAGACAGGGAGATTTAAATATAATTACAGATTGGAATAAGATTCCTAAAGCCATAATTTTAACAACTAAAATTGAGTTAATTAAATTTAGTGAAATAACAGCAAAATTTGCTCAAA
>Ga0209199_1002382_pt1 | contig 20311 bp, 14 predicted proteins | sample COGITO_mtgs_1105_7_FD_184805 | JGI IMG/M metagenome (GOLD analysis project Ga0209199, IMG submission 184805) | Pelagic marine microbial communities from North Sea - COGITO_mtgs_110523 (SPAdes) (version 2) | ecosystem: Environmental > Aquatic > Marine > Epipelagic ...
CACTTTATACATTTACGCCTACTGTAGGAGAATGTGCCAATCCAACAACGCTCACCATCACAGTGATCCAAAAAACAGACCCTACATTTACAGCTGTGAATGACATTTGTAACGGGGATGTTTTAAATCCTTTACCAACCACATCTAACAATGGGGTGGCTGGAACTTGGACACCAGCACTGGACAATACACTCACGACACAGTATACTTTTACTCCTGATGCAGGCGAGTGTGCAAACACGGCTACGCTCGTGATTTTAGTGAATCAAAAAACAGACCCGACCTTTGCAGCCGTCAACGATATCTGTAATGGGGCTGCTTTAGACCCCTTGCCAACGATCTCAAACAATGGGGTGAACGGAACTTGGAGTCCAATACTTGACAATACGCTGACGACACTTTATACATTTACACCAACTGCAGGACTGTGTGCAAATCCAACAACGCTTACCATCACAGTAAACGATCAAGTAGATCCCGTATTTACGGCTGTTGCGGATATTTGTAATGGCGACATTTTAGCACCCTTAGCAACCACGTCTACCAATGGCATTACAGGAAGTTGGAATCCAGCTCTTGATAATACACTCACAACGACTTATACGTTTACGCCCAGTCCAACCGAATGTGCAAATCCAACAACACTCACTATTGTAGTCAACCAAAAAGTAAATCCACTATTTACGCCTGTTGATGATATTTGCAACGGAGACGTTTTAGCGTCTTTACCAACCACGTCTAACGATGGTATTATTGGAACTTGGACGCCAGTACTTGATAATACGACAACGACCTTATACACCTTTACACCTGATGCAGGATTGTGTGCAAACGCGGCTACTCTCGTGATTTTAGTGAATCAAAAAACAGACCCGACCTTTGCAGCCATCAACGATATCTGTAATGGAGACGCTTTAGATCCTTTACCAACGACTTCAAATAATGGGGTGAATGGAACTTGGACGCCTGTACTTGACACTACGCTGACCACTCTGTATACGTTTACACCTGATACTGGAGAATGTGCCAACCCAGCAACGCTCACTATTACAGTGATTCAAAAAGTGGACTCGATATTTAATCCCATAGGCGCCATCTGTAGTGGAGGACCTTTAGTACCACACCCAACGACCTCAAATAATGGGATCACAGGAACTTGGAGTCCTGCGCTTGACAATACAATCACGACCTTATATACGTTTACTCCTGATGCAGGAGAATGTGCAAATCCAACAACCCTCACCATGTTAGTGAATCAAAGAGTAGACCCGACCTTTATGGCTGTTGGCGGTATCTGTGACGGTGCAGTTTTAGCGCCTTTACCTACCACTTCTAATGAGGGAATTAATGGAACTTGGAGTCCCGCACTGAACAATACAATCACGACCTTATATACTTTTACGCCTGATGCAGGAGAATGTGCAAACCCAACAACGCTTACCATCACAGTAGATGATCCAGTAGATCCAGTGTTTACGCCTATAAACGACATCTGTAACGGAGAAGCTTTAGCACCTTTGCCTCCAACATCTAACAATGGGATTACCGGAACTTGGAGTCAAGCGCCTAGCAATACGGCTACTGCTGTTTACATATTTACTCCGAATGCGTGGGAGTGTGCAAACCCAACAACACTCTCCATTACGGTAAATCAGAAAGTAGATCCTGATTTCACAGCTGTTGGCGATATTTGTAATGGCGATGTTTTAGCACCCTTGCCAACGACTTCAAACGATGGTATTATTGGAACTTGGAGTCCTGCGCTTGACAACACACTAACAACGAGGTATACATTTACACCAGATCCAGACGAATGTGCCAACCCAACAATTCTTACGATTGTAGTGAATCAAAAAATAAATCCTGATTTCACTCCTGTGGATGATACCTGTACTGGAACTGTTTTATTCCCTTTACCAACGACGTCTAACAATGGCGTAACCGGAACTTGGAGTCCAGCTCTGGACAATACAACAACGACCTTATACACCTTTACACCTGATGCAGGATTGTGTGCAAACCCAGCTACGCTGACGATTTTGGTGATTCAAAAATTAGATCCTATTTTTGACCCAATAAACCTCATTTGTGAAGGCGATTTGTTAGCTCCCTTGCCAACAAATTCCAATCAAGGAATTGCGGGGACTTGGAGTCCTGCATTGGACAATACGGTAACGACTGTGTATACGTTTACACCTAATGCAGACGAATGTGCAAATCCTACAAACCTAACCGTTACAGTCATTCCTAACAGTATTTCAACGTTCACACAAATAGATTCTATTTGCGCCGGCGAGACGATAACTTTATTAACGCAATCGAATCAAGGATTTAATGGTTCCTGGAGTCCTGCTGTTGATAATACTACAACGACGACTTATACTTTTACAGCGGATCCAGGCGAATGTGCTGACCCAACCACAATGACGGTGGTAGTCATCCCTGTGAATGTTTTAACGATTAGTGCTATAAATCTTTCGGAGGAATTTGATGCGAATCAAGTTATTTCAGTGACGGCATCGGGTGGAAGTGGCACTTATGAGTATCAATTAGATGGCGGAGATTGGCAGTTCAGCTCTATTTTCGAATATGTGATTGGATGTGATGAGCACACGGCGGCGGTAAGAGATGTAATTGATACCTGTAACACACAAGCTGAAACTACGGTAGCGATTATAGAGTTCCCGAAATTCTTTACACCTAATGGCGATGGCTATAACGACACTTGGAACATCAACTGTTTTCTTGATGACCCTTCTGCAATCGTCCGTTTATCAGATCGTTACGGGAAGTTATTGTATGAGTTTAAACCAAACCAAGACACATGGGATGGCTCATTCAATGGAATGATATTGCCGAGTACGGACTATTGGTTTGTGGTGAATTATATAAACAGTAATGGAGTGGAAACGATTTACAGATCCCACTTTTCTTTGAGACGTTAGAAAACATTTATTTTTAAGCTAACAGACAGTCACATTCTTTTGTGAAACTAAAATAATTGCTTTTTAAAATATTTTTTTGTACTTAATTACATATTTCGTAAATAAATCATTAATTTATGAGAATAATTCAATTTATTTAACTAAATTAAGCGATAACCAAACTTTTAAGTAATATATTAATGTTTTATCGTAATAGCACAGCAGCTATAACGTTGTTTATTTTTACCGTTATAAGCTTTCAGACTTTATCCCACGCACAGTTAAACACAGTAACTGTTGGCAGTGCCTCAGACTTAGGTGAAAATTGTTATGAAATAACTCCCGATTTACTACACAAATCTGGAGGTGTTTGGTATGATAATCCTATAGATTTTGATGATGATTTCATAATTTATTATCAAGCTAATTTCGGAACTAAAGACATTAATGGCGCAGATGGCATTGCGTTAGTTTTTAAAACGGATGCCACAGCTGAAGTAGGACTTGCTGGAAGTGGCATCGGTTATGAAGGGATTTTAAATTTGCTAGTGGTAGAATTTGACACCTATAAAAATAGTGAAGAAAGCGGACCTATATTTGATCACATCGAAATTTCATCAAATGGTGCTGCAAATCCTTCTAGAAACTCAAGTCTTGCTGGACCTATACAAGCGAGTGCAACAAGCACAAATATCGAAGATGGTATCGATCACAGCGTAAAAATTGTTTGGATCGCTAGCATTGAAACTTTGGAGGTGTATTTTGATTGTGACTTAAGACTCTCCGTAACTAAAGATCTGAAAACCGACATCTTTGACAGAGATAGTTCTGTATTTTTTGGCTTTATAGCTACCACTGGAGGATATTCAAATTTACATAAAGTATGTTTCAACAGCATCTCATTTGTGAAAAATTTAAATTTGATAGACACAACAATTTGTTCGGGAGAAATAGTGCCGTTAGACGCAACAATCCCGAATGGCGTTGCCTATTCTTGGAGTCCAACAACTTGCATTAGTAATCCTAATATTGCAACCCCAACAGTGGCACCAACTGTCACAACAAGCTATACCGTTACTATAACCGATGTTTGTGGCGACCTTACAACTGAAGACATTTTAATAACCGTCAATACAGCTATCAAACCAGCGTTTACGCCAATAAACCCTATTTGTAAAGGGGGTTTAAATCCTTTAGTTAATACATCTAACAACGGGATCACAGGAGATTGGCTACCTAACTTTGATGCTTCAACCACGACAACCTACACATTCACTCCCACCTCTGGACAATGTGCTGACTCAACAATAATGACTATTTTTGTAAATACGATCAACCCTTTAACGATTAGTGTTGCTAACCTTTCTCAAGATTTTGATGCCAATCAAACTATTTTAGTAACAGCGACTGGTGGAAGTGGTACTTATCAGTATAAGTTAGATGATAGTGAATGGGTAAGCGATTCAATATTTGAATATATTAACGGATGTAGTGAGCATACCCTTGCGGTCAGGGATGCCATAAATATATGTAATACACAACCCGAAACAACAGTTCTGATTATGACACATCCTAAATTCTTCACGCCGAATGCTGATGGATACAACGATTCTTGGAACATTAAGTGTTTGCAGGACAACGCCTCAGCAATAGTTCATTTGTACGATCGTTATGGAAAACTCTTATTTCAGTTTAAACCAAGTCAAAATGCGTGGAATGGCAGGTTAAATGGCATGATGTTGCCTAACACTGATTATTGGTTTGTTGTAAACTATCAAAATAGTAGTGGGATAGAAACGCAGTATAGATCTCATTTTTCGTTGAGACGTTAAAAGCGGTAGCCAATACTAAAATCTCCTTTGAAAATAGCGTCAACAGCTGCGTTTCCTAATAGATTTCTTCCAACGCCTAACTTAATTTCAAAGATGAATCCTCCAGAGTTAATCCATTTCTGACCGAGGGCGAATCCTAAAGCGGTATCAAAATAAGACTCGTCTTTATTATCGCCGATATAATCTAAATTATCCTTGCCACTGTACAACGAAAGAAAGGTTTCTACAAAAAACCCTTTCGCACCATATTGTTCGTCACGATCAAAATACATACGAAAAAAAGGGGCGATAGAAAAGTCCTCAAAATAATCGTTTTTAGTATCAAAATTTATTAAAAGGCTAGCTCCATAACCCATATTTCTGTCTTTGACATATTCATAAGTGCCCTCAAAGATAGGGCCCGCTAAGATTTTAACGACGCCAACTTTAACCTCGTGGTGTTTTTCAAAAATAGATAAAGATTCGTTGTCAGATTGTCCTGATAAATTGAAACAAATGAATAAAGATATTACAAGTAGGGGTTTGTTCATAGCTACAGTAAATTTAGGTAATAAAAAGTAAATCAAAAACCATACCAAAACAATCAAAAATACGCTTTCAGCTGAACAGTACCCGTATGTATGGTTCGACTTGTTTCACTTTTTCTTCCAAAATAATTCAGATTCAAATCTAAGAATTTTGTCAATTTTTTCTGGGCGATTAAAGACCACGTAAAATTGGTACCCGGCTGTAAGCCTTCCAACATTTGGTAAGCAACAGGCGTATTGGCATTCCCAGAAAAATCATTTGAAAAATAATTGAACTCTCCAGTAATGGCGGCTTTTTGATTTTGAGTAATGGTGAAAGAAACTCCATATTTTTCTTGTTTTAGATGCTCCAAATCACCAATAACATTGTCTTTTTTTTGATATTGATAATACACATCAAACCGTTTATTATCATCCAATAAATAAGATAATTTTGGATTTAAGAGCGTTTCATTGAGACGATAATTTTTGGATGAAAAATTTTCACTTTCACTTCTATTTTTATCTAAGATCGTTTGAAAATTAAGCAACCACTGCTCTTGAATTTTATGTGAAAAGTTCAGCTGATGACTAAACGTTTCCTGTTCCACGTACCCAAATGAAAGTACATTGCGGGTCTTGGACTCCAAATAACTGTAGGAAACCGTATAATGCTGTTTGCCTCGATTGTAAAACAGCTGGTTTCTGAAATTCGATTGAAGTGCCAACTGATCTTCTGCCGTTGAATAAAAGGGATTGAGACGGATGGACGCGGCGTTATTTTTATTTTTTCGGTCAATTAAAAAAGCTGTTTGGTTATAGAAATGAGACCAAAACCGTTTGGAGGCTTGTGGTGAATTGGCCCACTGAATTGGATTTAAGGTCAGGGATTGACTCAGTTTATTTTGATGGGTGCGAATGTAAACTTGATTGGGCAACAACACACGAACATAGTTCGCTTGATCTTGAAATTGAGCAATTTCAAACTCTTCTAACTCTTGAATGCCATTATCATTATAATCAAACCATACAAAAATTCCTTGTCCTGGCTCTACTTCTACATAAGTAAAATCTTGCTGTGGCAAACGCCCAGCATTGGTTTCAAACAGCGTATTCCAATGGACCCCATTGTTTGCTAATTTTTGACTGTATTGCAATCGAGAATTGATTGATTTCTGGGTGGGACTAGACGCGTTTGTTGATTTGAAAACCCTGTAATTTGCATATAAACTCAAATTCGTATTTTGAGATTGAATCCATTTCGAATCCAAATAATAGGTGTCTGATGCATTCACTTTTGCGAGGCGATTATTTTGAAGACTGTCATTCACTCTATGAATATACCCTAGTTTCATAAACACTTTTGTGGAGTCGCCAAAACCCGTAAACACTTCATAGGCTTGAAATTTCTGACTGATAGGATCTAACTGATTTAATGCAATGTCCTTTTTTTCGTTGTGTTCTGTTGAAAATTTAACCCCTGACCAGCCTTTTTTATAACTGTATTTAAAACGGTTGTCAGACCTATAAAACATAGAATTAGAGTTGAGTCCATTCGTTTCTAAAAAGCTTAAATTCGAATAAAACTGAAAGCGTTGTAAATTCAGTTTTGTAAAAAGCACTTGACGATTCCCTTCATAACTACCCTTGTAATTCAAATGCTGAAATTGGTAATTTAACACTCCCTTTTCTGGATGCGAAAACTGGGTACCCGCAGTTGCAAAAACTTGATCGCCAAGGTCGGAAACGATTTGATTTCCGGATGGGACTTCAACATTCCAATCTCGATTAAATTCGGGTTTATAGAGTCTTTGGATCGTTCTGAAATCACTTTGTACATAATCGATATCGGAGGTTAGATCTAACGCCCAGCCTCCAGCCGTTTTAAGTAATTGATAATCTATAGACAGTTGACCCGCCACCCCTGTATCATTTTCATCATCGAGGGATGAATATAAATTTAAATCATTTTTACTGACGGCAAATTCAAACTCAACAGATGTTTTTTCATTCGGTTTAAAAGCACCATTTACCACTGCCACTTGTAATTTTACCGGCGCAATGAGCTGTATAATTGGCTCAAACTCCCCTTGCTTTACTCCTGCTATGGGCACAATATATTCATAAATATTTGAAATTGCATTGGAACTTATAACCTTATAATTTCCTTGTTGAGATCCTACTACCGTAAAATTAACAAGGTACAATTCATCGTCAGGGTTGTTTGAAAATTCGAAAAACTCCACTCCATTATCATTGTTTTTCTTATATAAAATTCGATTTTCGTTATAGGCTTCTGGAATTGCCGAAGGCGCAATCATCAGTGATTGGTCATCACCTGCTTCCGACAAAATCGCTACTTGTTCCGAATTAAGAGATTGCTGAAGCGGTTGGTTTTTTAGATCATTTTCATTGTATAGAGACACTCCTAACGTCCATTTTTTATTTTTATAACGACTGCCCGTATAGCCTATAAATCGAGAATAATTGCGCTCGCTGTATTGGTAATCAACTGTAATTCGCATTTCAGAGGTGATGGGATAAGTCGCATTAAAAATAATTTCCCCTGCATTGTAATCAATAATATAATCCTCCGTAGCGCCGCGTTGCAAAGGAATTCCATTTACATACACCGTTTCGCTTCCAGAAACCACTAAAACATACAACTCATTATTTGGCCCAATAAGTTTATAGGGGCCTTGATTGCCTTCTTGACCTACAAATTTACTTGATGAAAATTGGCCACGAACCAGGGCTCCCGAAGCAAAAGCCGTAAACTCTGACTCATCATTTTTAAAAATAGTGGTTAATGAAAGTCCTTGAACCCGTTTAGAAAATTTCGCAAAAAAGGATTGAGAATTTTCTAAATCAATATCTCCCGCTCTGATCCCCCAGCGCTCACTAAAAACTTCAATGAAAACTTGATCAAACTCATCCAACTGTTGTGAATAACCACTTTCCTGTAAGGGAATATTTGAATCTTGGATAGAGGCGCGTAGGGTTACTTTATCATTTAGTTTTCCACTAACTTGAAGATCAAGCTCGCTATTTAATACAGAGTTTTGATTGTTTCCTATAGTAACTCCTCTTGAGATACTTCCAGAAGACATCAAGCCATCAAACGGTACCACTGTTCGTTTTAAACTCGGTTGCGATAATTGATATAATTTTTGAAGGTTTCCTGTGCTGTTCACAATGATCCGTTCATCTAGTTCTTGATACATCTTGGTTATGAACCTTGGATAACTTAAATAGGTCACTTTAATGGAATCTGTATCCACCACATTATGAAACGTTAGCAGCGCATTTTCAAAATCTATCGTATAGAATGATGAAGCAATAGGCTCATTTTTTAAATTTGACACAGAAAAGCTGGACGGGTTGATACTTACACTGTCAATTTGTACGCTGTCAATAACTGCTAATTTTTTTACCCTATAGAGGGACGACACTTCTTGAGACCAAGAATGTGTAAGGAAAATAAGGAGTAAAAAGGTGAAACAGTACTTCATCATGACTCTTAAACTAAAAACAACCTAAAATATTTTGTTGATAGTTTTCATTAAAACAAGACTAAATATTTAGGGTAAAAGTACTCTATTAATTATTTTAGCTGAAATTATTATCACAATAGATGAAAATTATTTCTTATAACGTTAACGGAATTCGAGCTGCGCTCAAAAAAGGATTTATAGATTGGCTGAAAAGTGCCAATCCAGACGTAGTCTGTTTACAAGAAATAAAAGCACAAGAAGACCAACTCGATTTGAGTGTTTTTGAAGCTGCTGGTTATGCTTACAACTATTGGTTCAGTGCTCAAAAAAAAGGGTATAGTGGGGTAGCCATTTTATCTAAAACCAAACCAACCAATGTGGTGTTCGGAACAGGTATTGAATCGATGGATTTTGAAGGGCGTAACATTCGTGCTGATTTTGACGGTATTTCTGTGATGAGTTTATACCTTCCCTCTGGAACAAACTTAGCGCGTTTAGAGCACAAACTAGAATACATGGATTTGTTTCAAGACTATATAAACACACTTAAAAAAAAAGTTCCTAATCTTGTTATTTGTGGCGATTACAATATTTGTCACGAGGCGATTGACATTCATGATCCTGTGAGAAATAAAAATGTATCTGGGTTTTTACCTGAGGAACGTGCATGGATGACTCAATTTTTAAAAAATGGTTTTATAGATGCATTTCGCGAATTTAATACAGAACCTGACAATTATAGCTGGTGGAGTTACCGTGCAAATTCTCGTGCCAACAACAAAGGGTGGCGGTTGGATTATACATTAGTTTCGCAACCCTTACAAGAAAAACTAAAACGCGCCGTTATCCTATCTGAAGCAGTGCACAGTGACCACTGCCCTGTATTAGTTGAACTACAATAAAATAATTTATAAATTAACATACAATGATTAAAAAACTCTTTATTCTAACATTCGTTATTTTTACCTCAACCTCTTGTGTTTCGTCCAAACTCTACAAAGAATTGGAAGGTAAATACACAAATCTTAAAAACGATTATGACACTTTAAACGCTGATAGCGAAAGTGTTTTAAGTGATAAAAACGCACTTCAAAATCAATTTGATCAATTACTAAATGAGTATGATGCGACGGTTTTAGAACGGAATCAATTACAACAAGATGTGACCGCACTTCAGAAAAAATACGATGCGCTGAACGATTCTTATAAAGCCTTAGAGCAAAACAGTTCCAAAGCCATCGCCGATAATGTGCAGAAAAATAGAGAACTTTTGGCACAGTTAGACGCTAAAGAAACGGCATTGGCTGCTGAGAACAATCGCCTTTTGAAATTAGAAGCCGATATGCTAGAACGCTCTCAACGTATTGCAGAATTAGAGGCGCTCATCGCTTCCAAAGACCAAGCGATGCGCGACTTAAAAGATGCGATTTCAAATGCACTGACCGCTTTTGAAGGCAAAGGACTGACGGTTGAACAACGCGATGGAAAAGTCTATGTGTCCATGGAAAACAAATTACTTTTCAAATCTGGAAGTTGGGCCATTGGAGTAGAAGGTCGTACGGCTATTGAACAGCTCGGAACCGTTTTGGCAGACAACCCTGATATTGCGGTATTAATCGAAGGGCACACCGATAATGACCCCTTTTCAAGTGGAGGACAAATTGCTAATAACTGGGATTTATCAACGAAACGTGCCACAGCAATTGTTCAAATTTTAAATGAAAATGAGGCGATCAACCCGGAAAGTTTAACCGCTGCAGGACGTGGTGAATTTGCCCCAATAGCCTCCAACGAAACAACCGAGGGCAAAGCCAAAAACAGACGTATTGAAGTGGTATTGACCCCGAAATTAGATGAAATATCAAAGCTTTTAAATAACGATTAATGAAATATACCAAACTTCCAAGTACCGATATTAAAGTAAGTGAAATTTGCCTTGGCACAATGACCTGGGGAAATCAAAATACAGAAGCTGAAGGCCATGCTCAAATGGATTATGCCTTAGATCACGGAGTCAATTTTATTGACACAGCAGAACTATATCCTGTACCTGCCACGGCAGAAACTCAAGGAAGAACAAGTCAATACATTGGAACTTGGCTGAAAAAAAACAAAACAAGAGACAAGGTCATTTTAGCAAGTAAAATTGCCGGAATAGGCGACTATACAGCTCATATAAGAACAGCAGGGTTTAGTGCTCGTTCTATTAAAGAAGCGTTGGACTTAGAACTGACACGCTTACAAACAGATTATATTGATTTATATCAATTGCATTGGCCTGAGCGTCATACCAATACTTTTGGCGTGCGCGATTTTAAACCCAGTCCAAATGATCCGTGGGTTGATAATTTTAATGAAGTACTACACGCTTTAAAATCCTTTGTAGATGCTGGAAAGATTAGAGCCATTGGATTGTCGAATGAAAAAGCTTGGGGCGCCATGCGCTGTGTAGAAGAAGTTCGGAAAGACAATTTAGTTCCAATTAGCACCACACAAAATGCCTATTCAATGTTGAATAGAGTGTTTGAAGGTGATTTAGCAGAAGTGTCTTTAAGAGAAAATATGGGGCTTCTAGCCTACTCTCCTTTAGCATTTGGAGTGCTTTCTGGAAAATATATTGAAGGCACCGCTGCAGATAATGCACGTCTCAAATTGTTCCCGCGTTTTGCACGCTATAGCAGTGAACAATCTACCGAGGCAGCCAAGCAGTATTTACAACTTGCAAAAGAGTTGGGCATCAGTCTTACAACGCTTTCTTTGGCATTTGTAAACCAACGTCCTTTTGTGACAAGTAATATTATTGGGGCTACGAATTTGGAGCAGCTGAAAGAAAATATAGCGAGTATTGACACCATACTGTCGCAGGAAACTTTAGACCGTATCAATGCTATTCATGCAACCATACCAAATCCAGCGCCTTAAGAATTTTTGAAACGAAATTTTTAAGCCTTATTTGCGAGTTGTCCACAGGCAGCATCAATATCTTTACCACGTGAACGGCGAACCGTCACCGTGATATTTTTGGCTTCTAGCATGGACACATACAGATTGATCGCTGTGTCATTGGCTTGCTGAAAGACCCCATCATCAATGGGATTATATTCAATAAGATTGACTTTACTAGGGGCAAATTGACAAAACTTTATGAGGGCTTCAATGTCCGTTTTGGTGTCGTTAATGCCTTCCCAAACCACATATTCGTAGGTGATAATTCGATTGGTAGCCGCATACCAATGCTGGAGCGCTTCGCGTAAATCTTTCAAAGGAAAGGTTTCATTAAAAGGCATAATTGACGTGCGAACACTGTCAATGGCTGAATGGAGCGAAACGGCTAAATTAAATTTAACCTGATCGTCTGCCATTTTTTTAATCATTTTTGGAACTCCAGAAGTGGACACAACAATCCGTTTTGGAGACATCCCTAAGCCTTCTTTGGAAGTTATTTTATCAATCGCTTTGAGGACGTTGTTATAATTCATTAACGGCTCCCCCATTCCCATAAATACAATGTTAGAAAGCGGGCGGTTATGATACAGTTTACTTTGTTTATCAATCGCAACAACTTGGTCATAAATCTCATCTGGATTGAGGTTTCGCATGCGTTTGAGACGAGAGGTTGCACAAAACTTACAATCAAGACTACAGCCAACCTGAGAAGATACACAAGCGGTCGTACGCTTTGTGGTTGGAATCAACACAGATTCCACAATCATTCCGTCGTGGAGTCGAATGCCGTTTTTAATCGTCCCATCTGAGCTTCGCTGCATGGAATCCACTTCGATATGGTTGATGCTAAAGTTTTCATCCAACATCTGACGGGTGTCTTTAGATAAATTAGTCATATCCTCAAAGTGATGTGCCCCTTTTTGCCAAAGCCACTCATAAACCTGAGTACCTCTAAAAGCTTGATCTCCATGCGTGGCAAAAAAGGTTCTTAACTCCTCTTTTGATAGTGCGCGTATGTCTTTTTTGGTGGAATTCATAATGAATAAAACAATTGATACCTAAAAAAAGCCTCTTTGAGGAGGCTTTATAATTTTTAATTAAATGATCAGCATGGCGTCACCATAGCTGTAAAATTTATATTTTTCTTTCACTGCTTCTTCGTAAGCTCTCTTCACAAAATCATGACCTCCAAAAGCAGCAGTCATCATTAAAAGTGTTGATTTTGGTGTATGAAAATTTGTAATCATACAGTTCGCAATTGAAAATTCAAAAGGAGGGAAAATAAATTTATTCGTCCATCCTGCAAATTCATTTAAGTTGCCTTTGGAAGATACTGAACTTTCAATAGTACGCATGGAGGTTGTTCCAACAGCGCAAATACGGCGTTTTTCAACCAATGCTTTATTGATAATTGTTGCCGTTTGACTAGGTATAATAATTTCTTCACTGTCCATTTTATGCTTGGATAGATCTTCTACTTCAACAGAATTAAAAGTTCCTAACCCCACATGCAAAGTGACTTCTGCAAAGTTAATTCCTTTGATTTCTAAACGCTTCAATAAATGTTTAGAAAAATGAAGCCCTGCGGTTGGCGCAGCGACTGCACCTTCATTTTTGGCATAAATTGTTTGGTACCGCTCTTCGTCTTTTGGCTCAACTTCTCTATTGATATACTTAGGCAAGGGTGTTTGGCCAAGTTGTGTTAATTTTTTTCTAAATTCTTCATAAGACCCGTCATACAAAAAACGAAGGGTACGACCTCTTGAAGTTGTATTATCAATCACCTCAGCAACTAAAGTTTCATCTTCTCCAAAATACAGCTTGTTCCCTATTCTAATTTTTCGAGCAGGATCTACTAATACATCCCACAAGCGTTGTTCTGCATTGAGTTCTCTAAGAAGAAAAACTTCAATTCGAGCCCCTGTTTTTTCTTTATTTCCAAACAAGCGTGCTGGGAATACTTTGGTGTCATTAAGAATCATAACATCATCCTCATCGAAATAATCAATAATGTCTTTAAACATTTTGTGTTCGATGGTTTGCTCTTTCCGATTTAAGACCATGAGTCGCGACTCATCTCTGTTTTCAGCAGGGTATTCTGCTAATAATTCGTCTGGTAATTCAAAGTTAAAGTGCGATAATTTCATGCTTATTTTTTAGTGTCGAGCTGCGAATATACAACCTCAAAATAGGCGTTGTCAAGTATTTGAACCTTTATTTTTGGGATACGGAGGTATTGAACCCTAATTCTGCTAAATTGTTCCAAAAATCAGGGAAGGATTTTGAAACCACTTCAGCCTCTTTTATAGAAAATGATGTTCTAAGTGCTAAGGGCGCAAACGCCATCGCCATGCGGTGATCGTTATAGGTTTCTACAGCGGCTCCCGATTTTAGGGGCTTGGGATTCAAAAGGTGTAAACTATCATCCGTAATATCAATAGAAGTTCCAAATTTATAAATTTCATTTTTCAACGCTTCCAGCCGGTCTGTTTCTTTAATTTTGAGTGTGTGCAAGCCTGTTAGCTTACACTTCATTTGAAGTCCTAAACAAGTCACTACTATTGTTTGGGCAATGTCTGGCGCATTGGCTAAATCTAAATCCAAGCTGTCTGGCAGGTTGGTGTTGGTTTTTTTTAGGTTGATTTTAGACCCCTCAAAAGTAGTTTGAATCCCTAAGTGCATGTAAATTTCTTGCAATACCGCATCGCCTTGTAAGCTATCTTTTTTGTAAGTACTCAAATTTATTTGAGTCCCTACTGGGCTCAAGGCTACAATGCTATAAAAATAGGAAGCTGACGACCAATCGGATTCTACAGTAAACGTTTTTGAAACGGTGTCTAAATAGGGTTTTATTTGTATAATTTGTCCCTCAAAACTGGTTTCAACTCCGAGTTGATCTAATAATGAAAGGGTCATTTTGATATAGGGAACCGAGGTAATTTTCCCCTCAAGATGTAATGTCAAACCATTTTCAAGCTTGGTAGCCATCAGTAATAATGCGGAGATATATTGACTACTCACATTCGCTTTCATTCGGACTTCGTTCTTGAGTAAGGTTTTTCCTATAATTCGCAAGGGTGGAAACCCTTCTTCTTTATCGTATTCAATGTCTGCACCTAATTCTCTTAATGTGTCTACGAGAATTTTGATCGGACGTTCTTGCATTCTTTTAGAACCTGTAAGTAAGGTCGTTTTTCCGTCTAAGGTCGCAAAATAAGCGGTCAAAAAACGCATCGCCGTACCCGCATGATGAATGTCAACAGTCAAATGATCAGAATCCAATGCTTTGAGCATATACTGACTGTCATCAGAATTAGAAACATTCTGAATTTCTAAATTTTCAAAAAGTGCTTTTAGTAATAAGAGTCGGTTGGACTCACTTTTGGACCCTGTAATCGTAATATCGGTACTTGGGTTGATGATTGAATTTTGAAGGAAAAGATGCAAAATCTATTTTAGTTTTTCGTTTCTATGATGACGGTTATGATCCCGTTTGGTTTTTATGTCTAGCTTTTTGTCAAAAGCTTCTTGCAAATTTACACCAGTTTGATTGGCTAAACAAAGAACAACGAATAAAACATCTGCTAATTCTTCACCCAAATCTTTATTTTTGTCGCTTTCCTTTTCGCTCTGCTCACCGTAACGTCTTGAGATAATACGCGCTACTTCCCCTACTTCTTCGGTGAGTTGCGCCATATTGGTGAGTTCGTTAAAATAGCGAACACCATGTGTTTTGATCCAATTATCGACGGTTTTTTGTGCGTGTTTAAGTTCCATTAGTATAAAATTATTGAAATACTAAATTAGTCAATGTTCAAAAGAAATCAAATTTAAATAGCTAAAATAACCACGTATCAAATAAGTGATTATTCACGCGCTTTTGAATCCATAATAATCGTGACGGGCCCATCATTCAGAAGAGCGACTTTCATATCAGCCCCAAACGCACCTGTTTGGACAATTTGTCCTAAATCTGTTTCAAATTGACGGACAAATTGCTCATAAAGGGGTTTGGCGGTTTCGGGTTTGGCTGCTTTGATGTAACTGGGTCGGTTGCCTTTTTTGGTTTGGGCGTACAGTGTAAACTGACTCACCACAATCGCCGATCCGTTGCTGTCTTTTAGAGAGGTGTTCATGACGCCGTTGGCATCATTAAAAATGCGGAGATTGGTCAGTTTGTTGCTCAACCATTGAATATCTTCAGAAGTGTCTGTGTCAATAATTCCTAAAAGCACTAACAAGCCAGAAGCGATGTCCGCCACTTTGTTTCCGTCAATGGTCACACTGGCTTCAGTGACTCTTTGAATGACTGCTCTCATTTTGGGTCGTAGTTATCCGTTCGGTAATGTTCCTCATCACCTTCCAAAATTTGTGTATAGCTTTTGTAGCGCGAACTTGCAACTTGACCGTTTTCAAGTGCTGATTTCACAGCGCATTGCGGTTCGTGTAAATGCAGACAATTATGAAATTTACAGGATTGTTTTAAGGCGAATAACTCTGGGAAATAATTGTCAACTTCTGCAGGTTCCATATCCACCACACCAAATCCTTTGATCCCAGGCGTGTCTATAATTCGAGCGTCAAAGCTCAAATCAAACATTTCGGCAAAGGTGGTTGTGTGCTGTCCTTGCTTGTGTTGCTCTGAAATTTCTTTTGTTTTGATATTTAAACCGGGCTCAATAGCATTCACCAAAGTAGATTTTCCAACCCCTGAATGTCCCGCAAACATGCTTGCCTTCCCTGTCATCAGCGTTTTTACAGCCTCAAGGTTTATACCGGTGATTGCTGATATACTTAAGCATTGATAGCCGATACCTTCATAAAGCGCGGTTAGATCTTCAACAATTTTTTGAGTCGCCTCGTCATTAGTATCTGCTTTATTAAAGAGTAAAACTGCTTTGATGGCATAGGCTTCGGTCGTTGCTAAAAACCGATCTATGAAGCTTGTAAAAGTTGGAGGACTGTCAATAGTGATTAATAGAAACACTTGATCGATATTACTCGCAATAATATGGGTTTGCTTAGAAAGGTTGACCGATTTTCGAACAATGTAGTTTTGCCGCGGGTGAATTGTGGTAATAACTCCTGTTTCGGTATTATTACTCGTTTCCAAATCAAAATCTACAGAATCCCCCACTGCTAAAGGATTGGTGCTTTTAATCCCCTGAATTCGGAACTTCCCTTTTATACGGCATTCATAGAAGTTTCCATTTTGAGCTTTAATCGAGTACCAACTCCCAGTAGACTTATAGACGGTTCCTGTCATTCTTAGTTTTAAATTTCTAAACAAAGAAACACATTTCTTTTTAATTTATTTTGTTTTACCTTTGAATTCCAATTTAACTTTAGATATGAAAAAAACAACTTTATTAGTTGTGTTACTCTTTTTAACACTTCAATTTACGTCCGCACAACAAGTTGTTAAAAATGAATCTATAATTCAAATGAAAGAATTAGGGTTTGACCAGACTATTCTTATGAGTAAAATCAATGCTTCGGATGTTGATTTTGATGCGTCTATCACTGCCCTGTCAGAGCTCAAAAAAGCTAGTGTATCTTCTGAAGTGATCGCTTTAGTGATGCAAAAAGTCCAGTTTAGCACAAAATCCAAAACAGGAATTTATTACTTAGCAGCAGACGACACAACGAAACCAATTTTGGCTTCTGTATTTTCTGGGGTGAATCAAAATGCACTTGTTCAGAATTTAGTATCGGGACTTATTAATACCAAAGAAAAGTCGCAATTACCAAAAAGAACCTCTAACAATGTGATTTAGTTCCTAACCAACGAAAACATACCTAAAACCGTTTTAAATAATAAAAAACTATTCTTAACTTAATTAATCTTTAAAATAAATTATGAAAAAAATTATACTTTTTATTTTATGTACACTAAGCGTGTGTTCCATTTCTTTTGCACAAACATCTAATGAAACTTTAGGAACTAATGCAGGCATAAATCTCACATCAGGAGATAACAATGTGCTTATTGGCGATGAAGCAGGAGCGAATATTCGACAAAGTAGCAATAACGTTTTTGTTGGAACTGAAGCTGGTAAAAACCAGAATAATGCTTCTCCTAGTTACGGAAATACATTTATGGGGTTTCAGGCAGGCTTTAATAATACAGATAATTTTGATTACACATTTATTGGATATAGAGCTGGTTATTTTGCAGATTTTGGCAGCACAAGTAGTTCCGATCTAACATTTATAGGAGCAGGTGCTGGATTTAATATGTTAGATGGTGATGATTGTGTATTTATTGGAGATAGAGCAGGACTAAATTTTACAGGAGGTGATGACAACACATTTATTGGAAATGCAGCAGGAGGAGGTGGAAGTTCTTCAGTTTCTTCAACTACTACTGCTACAAACAGTCCTTCTACAGGCTCTGATAATACTGCAGTTGGCAGTGCATCTGGTCATGATCTTACAACAGGATTCAGAAATGCTTTTTTTGGTAATGAAGCAGGTTATGATAATACTTCTGGCTATAGAAATACTTTTATTGGAGACTCTACTGGTATAGACATTGGTGTTGGTAAACTAAATACCTTTGTCGGTCAAGGAGCTGGTAGTGCTACAGAGTATGCCAATTATAATACCTTTATAGGAGTTGAAGCGGGTGGGGATAATAATAGAACAAATAATTTCAACGATGCTAATAGAAACACTTATGTAGGTACATTTACAGGATTTTCTAATAGAGAAGGAGAAGATAATGTTGGTGTAGGAGCTTTTGCAAATTATAACCAGTCTTTTGACATAATTAATATTACTGGAAGAGATGGAGCTACTACAAGCGGTAGTACTAGATCTAGAACAACATTTTTAGGAGCACAATCTTATCCAAATAATAATGATGTAGTTGCAATAGGTTACCAAACTAGAGTTGATGGATCTAGAGGTATAGCTATTGGTAATAATTCTAGAGCTAGACAAACAAACTCTATGGCTTTAGGTTATTCTGTAGATGTTAATCAAATTAATACTTTAGCTTTAGGGGGTGATTTAACAACTAATCGTTATAGTGTTGGTATTGGTACTGTTGCAGCAAACCGTAATGCATCGTTAGATTTAGCAGATGTAGATAAAGGGTTTTTATTAAATAGGGTAACAACAGCAGAGCGAACAACGATGGAAATAACACCTGCTTCTGGTGTAGCATTAACAACTACAGATATTGGTTTAATGGTGTATGATACTGATGTGAAAGGTTTATTTACTTGGAATGGAATCCTATGGAGTGCAATAGACACTAACACAGACAATCAAGAATTAGATTTAACATCAGATGTGCTAAGTATTTCCGGAGGCATAGAATCAGTAGATTTAACGCCATATTTAGATAATACCGATGGACAAGCAATTTCAGTTGCTGGAGATGTTTTAAGTATTTCAGGTGATGCAGGAACTGTAGATTTATCAGGATATTTTGATAACACAGATAGTCAAGATTTATCTGTTGCAGCAAATGTATTAAGTGTTTCTGGTGGCGCAACAACAATTGATCTTTCAGGATATTTAGACAATACAGATAGTCAAGATTTATCGTTAACAGGAACTACCTTAAATATTGCAGGTGGAACAGGCGTTGATTTAGTTTCGTTACAAGATGGAACAGGAACTGATAGTCAAAACTTAGCTTCTGCAACTTTGAGTGGAAATACATTAACAGTAGCAATTGAAAACGGAACATCTGTAAATGTTGATTTGTCTCCAGTATTATCTGCTTTAGAAACTAAAAACACAAACCAACAAGTACAAATTGATGATTTACTCACTAGAGTAGCTACTATAGAAAGTTGTGCTTGTGATAACTCTTTATCAATACCTGGATCTACAGCCACTAATCGTAATAACTCCATATTATATCAAAATATTCCAAATCCATTTAATGGCACTACTTCTATCAAATATTACATCCCCTACAATAAAAATAATGGAGCAATTGTTTTTAGTAATAATTCAGGTCAAATAATAGATAACATTAGATTAGAAAATTTTGGAGAACAAGAATTATTTTTTAATAGTGACTCTTTAGCGACAGGAATATATTACTATACCTTATTTGTAGATGGCAGGAAAGTAGATAGTAAAAAAATGATTATAGATTAACTATTTACAACATTGGTAAACGTTGCACAAGTCATCTAAAAAGTAAAAACCTTCCTTTTTAAGCCGATTTACAGGATGTATTATTAAAAAATAAGTGTGCTATTTCATTTTGCTAATCTAAAGGCTGGTGCGCGAATCTATTCGCGTTCCAAATAAACAACCCACACCATAGGAATCGTGCGGTAGCGGGGTTTGTTTGGAAAGGTTCACCGATTTTCGAACAATGTAGTTTTGCCGCGGGTGAATTGTGGTAATAACTAATGTTTCGGTATTGTTACTCGTTTCCAAATCAAAATCTACAGAATCCCCCACTGCTAAAGGATTGGTGCTTTTAATCCCCTAAATTCGGAACTTCCCTTTTATACGGCATTCATAGAAGTTTCCATTTTGAGCTTTAATCGAGTACCAACTCCCAGTAGACTTATAGACGGTTCCTGTCATTCTTAATTTTAAATATCTAAACAAAGAAACACATTTCTTTTTAATAT